>Ga0082212_10012651_pt1 | contig 10619 bp, 13 predicted proteins | sample TergutNt197P3_FD_71548 | JGI IMG/M metagenome (GOLD analysis project Ga0082212, IMG submission 71548) | Neocapritermes taracua P3 segment gut microbial communities from Petit-Saut dam, French Guiana - Nt197 P3 | ecosystem: Host-associated > Arthropoda: Insects > Digestive system > Gut ...
GTGGAGAAAATCCATGTGCCCGGCAGGAACGGCGACGTGCTGGTGGACTATGGGAGCTACCAAAATGCGACGGTTTCGTATACCTGCGCCGTGACGAAGTATGCCGCCCTGCCGGAGCTCGCCCGCCTGCTTACGGTGGGACAACAAAGCACCTGGGGCTTCACACCCTGGCGCGACTACCAGCTGCTGCGCGACGGCTGGGCAAACACCGAGCGGCTGGCGGTCTGCTCCACGCAAATCCCCATGGAGGAGATTATCGCCAACCGTCTGCTGCGCTTTACCGTCGCCTTCGACTGCAAACCGCAGAAATATTACAACCGCGCCGCTATGGTCACTCGCAGCGGCGCGGGGAGCCTTACACTGAACCGGCCCATGAGGGCCACAGCCTCCACGCCACGCATCGAAATCGTCGGCAGCGGCACAGTCACGCTGAACCTGGAGGGGCAGACGATCACCCTCTCCGGGCTGGTTACGCCCCCTATGACGGGCGGGGAATACCAGTGGCCGTCTGCGGTGATCGACAGCGAGGCTATGATCGCCTGCCGGACGAACGCCCAGGGCATACGCACGAATATTGACATCCCGCAGTGGCCGCAGTTCTGGCAATTGCTTCACACGGTTTCGGCCTCGGGCGGCGTGACCAGTATTAAGATCTTTCCCCGGTGGTGGAGTATATGATACCTAAGCTATACGCCTCGGACGGGGCCACGCCCCTTGCGTGGCTTTCTGACGCCACGGTCTGCGAAGTCACCGAGGAGCGCAACGGGATATTTGAGCTATACATGGAAATCCCCACAGCCAGCGACCAGTACCCCATGATCGAAAATGACTGCTTCGTCAAGGCCAAACCCTCGGAGAGCGCCAACGAGCAGTTGTTCCGGGTGTACAGCGTAGAGAAATCCATGACGGGCCGGGCCATCGTCCAGGCCGAGCATCAGAGCTACCAGTTGGCGGCCCTGCCCGTGGATGAAGTCACGGTGGGTGGCGCGACGGCGACGGCGGCAATGCAGCTGCTCCTCGCCCGCGCCGCAACGGTCAATTCCACCGCCCACGGGTTCACGGCCGTGAGCGATGTGCCGACCGTTGCGAATTTCAGCATCTCGGCGGTGTCGGCGCGGGCGGCCCTGGGCGGCGTGGCCGGGAGTGTGCTCCAGCGCTACGGCGGGGAGTACGAGTTTGACGGCAAGGTCGTGCGGCTCCACAAGCAGCGTGGCGCTGACCACGGCGTCAAGATCGAATACGCCAAAAACCTCCGGGCGCTCAAGGCGGCTATCAGCACCGAGAAAAGCTACACCGGCCTTTTCCCCTACATCAAGACCGAGGACACCCTGATCTTCCTCGCCGAGAAAGTCCTGTGGGTGGACAATGCCTCCGGCATTCAACTGCGCGTCATGGCGCGGGACTTCACGCAGGACGTGGGCGAGAATCCCTCCGAGGCCAAACTCCGCGCCGCTGCCGAAAGCTACCTCACCGCCAACAACATCAACGCGCCGGACATTTCTCTGGAAGTGGACTTCGTGCATTTATGGCAGTCGCCGGAATATGCCGAGTTCATCGACCTAGAGCGCGTGGCCCTGTGCGACATCGTGACCGTCCGGCACCCCGACCTCGGCGTGGATATTTCCGCGAAGGTGATTAAGACCGTTTACGATACACTCAAGGAGCGCTATAAAAAGATCACGGTCGGCAGCGCAAAAAGCAATATGGCCTCGGTGATCGCGGGCATCCGGGAGGAGATCGCCGAGATCGAGGCCCCGGACTTATCCGGGATTCAAACGCTGATTGACCAGGCAATCGCGGACGCCACCAACGCCATCACGGGCAACAGCGGCGGCAAGGTAATCCTCAACCCGCCGTTGCATCCGCAGGAGCTTTTGGTATTGACGGACGCGAATAGCAGTATACAGACGGCGGTGCGGCTCTGGCGCTGGAACGCCGGGGGCCTGGGGTTCAGCAGCAATGGCTACAACGGGCCGTTCAGCACAGCTATTACAGCGGACGGCAAAATCGTCGCGGACTTCATCACGGTGGGCACCATGACGGCCAACGTGATAAAGACGGGCGTCCTCTCCGACGTGGCGGGTAAGTTCAGCGTCAACATGACCACCGGCGCGGCCGCGTTGTCCTTAGTCACCATCACGGGCGGCAGCATCGCGATCCCAAACACAACCGGCACAAACAACGTTTACGATACGTTCCTGACCAGCAACGGGATCGGGCAGAGGAGCCCGTCGGGCACGCTGCACTGGGCGTTATGCCAGGCCTTGGGGGGAGACAACAGCCCGATACTGCAGCTAATAGGGTCCGGCGCAGCGGCCTTCCGCATCGATGATGCAAAATCAAGCAACCCCGCGTATATAGCGAGTTTTGCGGATTCCGCTATATCCCTGAGCCGCAACATACGGGCGACATACGGCAGGATCGAACTCGGGCCATCGGGATACCCCTTGTCGGTATCCGGAAGCTCGCTGCTCTGGAATGGAAGCACCGTCGCCATATCGTCGGTTGCTGAGGCGAAGGATGATATAGAGCTTGCACAGGCCGCCCTTCCAATCATCATGTCCGGTGAAGTGTGTAAATACAGGTTTGTCGGGGAAGGCCGAAAGCCATCCGGCGGCAAGGGGCGCGCGCAATATGGGTTGGTAATTGGGGGAGGGCGCAAAACACCCGGAGAGGTGATCACGGACGACGGCGGGCACGTGGACCTGTATGCCATGATTTCATTATGCTGGAAAGGCGTACAGGAATTGTCCGAAACAGCAACCGCACTGAAAGATCAAATACAAACTCTTGAAAGGAAAACCAAAACATGAAGACTAAGACAAAACGAATCCTTGCCATCGGAGCGGCGCTGCTGCTTCTGGCGGCAGCTGCGGCGTATGCCTACGCCTCTTGCTATGATACATACTGCGCAGCATACGCATGGCCGGACGGCGCTGTTGCGTATGCGGGGATCAGGGCGCATGACATGGAAGACGCCGGGCAGCGGGCGTGGCAAAACACCCCGTTCGGCAGCCGGCTTATTTCCGTGCAGGCATGGCCGCCGCAGCGTGTGCCGCCGTCAAGACTGGAAGACTGGATTACGGAACGGGGGTAAGCATCGTGGAAAAACGCATTCAGGCCAAACTGACCGAACTGACCCAGCAAAAGGAGCAGGCCCTTGCGCAATTGAACGCCATCCTCGGCGCGGAGCAGGCCCTGCAACAGCTGCTGGAACCCGAAAAGAAAGAGGAGGCCGCCGAATGAAAACTCTCAATTTGAAGATGCGCGACAGTCCGAACTTTTTTCCGCACGGCGGGCAGCGCGGCGCAGTGAATTGCTGTGTGAACTATCGTTCACACTCATTCACACGAGCGCGCTTCGCACGCTTACCGCATGGTGAAGGAGGCCGTCAATGAAGAAAATCAACCTCAAAATGCGCGACAGCCCCAACTACTTTCAGCACGGCGGGCAGCGCGGAGATCACCGTATGGTTGAATTGGTTATACCATTGCCCAAGGAGCGCCTGCCGGAGATCGTCTCCTGCGTGGCGCTGTTTTCATGCGACGATGAATTGGTGCTCTCGCCGCTGATCCTCCCCGAGGACGGCGGCGACTGCTACATCCAGGACGGCAAGGCCCACATCGTGCTCTGGCAGCGCCTGACGCAATGTTGGGTTTTGCGGGTACAATTGGAGTGTTTCGGCGATGCTGAAGGCACCCTGTTTATCGACCGCACGGCCATCTCCGAGCCGGTCGTGTTCGGCAAGTCCCTGTCCGACGGCTTCTGTACGGACTATTTGCCGGAGCCCAACGCCATCGCGGAACTCCTCGACGCCATGCACCGCCACGGCAACATGACCATCCTGGAGGAGCTCGGCGACCTCGCCGGGGACTTGACCTACAACGGCGAACGCCTTGTAACGGAGCCCCTGACCAACATGGAGATCAATATTTTAATCAACCAGGCCCTCGCGGCCCTGGGGGAGAAGGGAGCATTTCAATATGGCAAAACGACTTGACGACAACGGCTTGCTCTATCTATTGAGCAAGCTCCTTTTGATGTTTGTGCGCAGCGAACCCGGCAAGGGCCTGTCGCAAAACGATTTGACCGACACGCTCAAGCAGATGATCCTCGACCAATTCGACGGAACTTGGGCGAGCCTCAGTAACAAGCCCACCGCTGTTTCCGCGTGGACGAACGACGCCAACTACCAGACCGCCGTGCAGGTGGCCTCTTCCATTTCAACGACACTGGCGGCCTCGGGCTTCCAAACGGCCTCCCAAGTGGAAGCCCTGATCGGGGCGGCCCTGGCAACCCTCGACACCGACATCTTTGTGGTGGTGGAATCCCTCCCCGCCGCGAGCAGCGCCAACCCGAACAAAATCTACCTGGCCCCGTCTGCGGGGGGCTCGGGCAGCAATCTCATGGAGGAGTGGGTGGTTGTCAACGGCGCGTGGGAGAAGCTCGGCTCGGTGGACGTCTCCCTGGACGGCTATTTCAACGAAACGAACCTCGTGCCCATCACCAACAGCGAGATCGACGGCATGATCGCCTCGTTGACGCCGTAAAAGGAGGTGCGTCCTCTGGCAAAGTATCTAAACGACCAGGGCTTCCAACGGGCGCTCGCCGGGCTATGGGCGCGGGTGAAGCAGGAGCTTTCATGCGTTGCCCCGGAATTGCCCCCCGGCACACTGGTCCGCCGCGTCCTTTACGAGGGCGACGGCTTTGAATCCGAAACGCAAGTGGATTTCGTCGAACAGCTCGCCGAGTTCACGTTATCCTTTCGTCAGCCTGTCGGTGAGCATGATGATCTCGTTGTTTTCATGTGCGCGCAAATTGATGAAATGGATAAGCCCTATTATTCAAGGATCACGATGTCCAAAAAATATCCCATGGCGTTTGTGCGCCCGTTTGTGGACACCTTTGAACAGGATTTGAACCTTGATATACAGGTGCGGCTGGCCATGCAATCTGCGTTTGCGCTGCAGGCTGATTGGGAGGGCGACAGCGTCCGTATCACCTGGCACCCCGACATGAATTCCGCCGACGAACTTATGATTTCGTTTTTGTTAGTCGCTTTATTTGCGGAATCTGAAATCGCATATATTGAAAAAACGGAGGCCATAGAGGAATGTTCTTAATCCCTGACAAAATGATCACCCTGGCTGTGGGCGGCAAAATGCTGACGGTCAAGCAAAAAATCATCCCTGACAGCCTGCGGGCAGAGAAGGACGTGGCGAGTTACGTCAAAAAGGGCCAGCCATTGAAGCCTTGCGCCAAGCTGGGCGACGGTACTGGAAAACCGCGCGGCGTATGCGTCCACAACACCCCTGACATCAAAGTCGCAACCGGCACGAACGCCGCCGAGCAGTATTCCCGCGCCACCTACAACGGCAACATGCGCGGCGTGGTGGTGCATTACTATGTCTGGAAAAACGAAATCTGGCAGCTGCTGCGGCTCGACGAGCGCGGCTGGCACGCGGCAGACGGCAAGAGCCGCCGCGCCGGTCGGCGGCCCGGGCAGAGAATCGGTGGGAACCTGGACACCATCGCCATTGAGGCCATCGGCCCCAGCAAGGCGACGGAGGACACCACGGCCCTCCTGTGCGCGTGGTTGTGCCGAGAGTTTGGCCTTGACCCGGCCCTCGACATCTGGCAGCATTGGGACTTCTCCGGCAAGGACTGCCCGCTGTACATCCGGCCCCACTGGAAGCAATTCCTGGAGGCCGTGGCGGGCTATTATGCCCCTGCGCCGGAGGAGATACTTCATATCGTCAAAAGCGACGCTGAGACGCTTTGGGCACTGGCAGTGAAATATCTCGGCACCGGCGCGCGCTGGCAGGAGATACAGGACTTCAACGGTGGCCTGGACCCCCGCTCGCTGCACATCGGCATGACCATCAAAATCCCGGGCAAGGAGGCAAAAGCGAAATGAGCGCTAACATCATTATTGCCGTTTGCACGGCCATCACCACCGCCGCGACCGCGTGGCTGGCCGTGCATCGGGCGAACCAGCTTTCCATGTACCGCATCGAAAAGCTTGAGCAGAAGGTGGAAATCCACAACGGCCTCGACCGGCGCATCGTCGCGCTGGAGGCCGAGATCAAATTCTTTCGGGAAGGCGGGAAAAAGTGACGCTCAACATCATAATGGCGGCTATCGCCGCAGCAGCAGTCACCGGGCCGCTTTCCGCCCTGGTGGCTGTCCTGCTTTTCCGGCGTAAGCCAAAGAAAAAGAAGAAGCCGGAGCAAACGCCCCTCGAATTTAGCAAGCGCATCTTCATTGGGCTGGCTCTGCAGGTGGGTGTGGTGGCTGTCTACGTCTGCGCTGTGGCCTGGCGTATGGAAGATATATCCATCACGCAGGCCTTGGTGGACAATGCCTTCGATTTACTTAAGATCGGCGTAGTGTCGTACTTCGGCAAGGCGGCCCTGGAGAACCGAATTAAGCTGGCGAGCATTTTTCCAAAGCTCAAAAACCAGATTTTTAGCGAAGGGAGCGGCGACACATGAACCTGATTGAGAAAGAGAAAATCCGCTACTGGCGCGGCGAGGGCCTGGGCTACAAAGCGGTCGCGGCAAAAACGGGCCTCACCGAAAACGCAGTCAAGGGCTATTGCAAGCGCAACGGGCTTGGCGGCGGCTACAACCCGAACGCCTGCCGCCAGTGCGGGAAGCCCCTGGAGGGAGCCGGGCGCAAACGCTTCTGCGGCGACGCCTGCCACAACCAGTGGTGGAACGCCCACCCCTACCTGCGCGATTCGCGCCCTCAAAACCGCCGCGTCTGCGCCCACTGCGGCGCGGAATTTTTCAGCGCCCCCGGCAAAAACCGCAAATACTGCGGGCACCCGTGCTACGTCGCGGCCCGGTTTGGAAAGGAGCGCAACAATGACGCCTGAGCAATTCGACCGGGAGAAATCCTACCAGGCGGCCCTCGCCGTCGCCCGCGCCATGCACACGCAGGGCATCATTGATGATGGCGATATGTCCAAACTGGAGGCCCATTTTTGCCGCAAATTTTGTCCCTTGATCGGGGCCTTTCAGGGCGCTTTTCAGGGCGCGAACCCTTGATTTTTGGGCGTGTCAGGGGTAAGATGTCAGCCACACCAAACATGGAAAGGGATGAAACGCAATGACAATCACCAGAATCCAAGCGCCCCCCAAGCCCCCGGAACGCAAGCGTGTGGCTGCCTATTCCCGCGTCAGCGACGGCAAGGACGCCATGCTCCATAGCCTCTCGGCCCAGGTGAGCTACTACAGCGCCATGATCCAGCGCAACCCCGAGTGGGTCTATGCGGGCACCTACGCCGACGAGGCGCTCACCGGCACGAAGGACGCCCGGCCCGAGTTCCAGCGGCTTCTTACCGACTGCCGGGCCGGGCAGATCGGAATGATCATCACGAAATCGGTTTCTCGCTTCGCCCGGAATACGGTGGATACCCTCGAAACCGTCCGGGAGCTCCGCGCCCTTGGCATCGACGTATTTTTCGAGGAGCAGAACATCCACACCCTCGGCACGGAGGGCGAATTGCTCTTGACCCTGCTGGCATCCTACGCCCAGGAGGAGAGCTATTCCACCAGCGAAAACTGCAAGTGGAGAATCCGCAAGCAGTTCGCCGAGGGCCAGCCGACCCCCTGCAAGGTCTACGGCTACACCCGCGATTATGAAATTATCCCGGAGGAGGCCGCCGTTGTAAAGCAGATTTTTGCCGACTATATCGGCGGCATGGGGGTGCTGGCAATCAGCAAGAAGTTGCTGGCCGGGGGCGAAAAATTCTCGGTCAATACCCTGCGGCAAATGCTGCGCAACGAGAAATGCGCCGGGAACCTGCTCCTGCAAAAGACCTTCACGCAGGATCACCTTTCCAAGCGCCGCGTCAAAAATGAGGGCCAATTGCCGCAGTACCTGGTCGAAAACAACCACGTGGCTATCATCGACGCCGCCACCTTCGAGGCCGTTCAAACGGAATACGCCCGGCGCACCGCCGCGCAGCACCGGGCGGGGGTTACAAATGCGACCGAGAAGGGAGCATTTTCCCAGCACGCCTTAGCGTGCCCGCCGCCCGCAGAGGGCTACACCTTCACGGGCATGATCCGCTGCGGGATCTGCGGGACGGCCTACCGGCACAAGATCGCGGGCTCCGCGCCCAAGTACAAAAAGTCCGTCTGGATTTGCGGCACCTTCAACACCTTGGGCAAAGAGCACTGCGCGTCGCAGATGATCCCGGAGGACATCCTCGCCGCTAAAACCCAGGAAGCGGGCGGGTTCGCGGGCCTGAAAGAGATTCAGGTGCCCGGCCCGAACCTGCTTCTTTTTGTATACGAGGGCGGGCGGCAGGTGGAGCTCGCGTGGGCGCACGCGCCGCGAGGCGAAAGCTGGACGCCCGCAATGCGCGAGGCCGCGCGGCAAAAATCTAAGGACTGGAGGGCAGCGCAATGACCATTACAATGATCCCGGCCAAAAGCCAGCTGCCCATCAACGTCATGAGCACCGCCGAAGTGCGGCGCAGGGTGGCGGGCTACGCGCGGGTGAGCACCAACGAGGAGGAGCAGCAGACCTCCTACGAGGCCCAGGTAGATTACTACACGAAAATGATCCAGGCCAACCCCGCATGGGAGTTCATCGACGTGTATACCGACGAGGGCATTTCCGCGACGTCCACGAAAAAACGCGACGGCTTCAATCAGATGGTGGAGGACGCCCTGGCGGGCAAGATCGACCTTATCATCACGAAGTCGGTTTCCCGCTTCGCGCGGAATACCGTGGACAGCCTGAGCACCATCCGCAAATTGAAGGACGCCGGGGTGGAGGTTTGGTTTGAAAAGGAAGCCATCAAAACCTTTGACAGCAAGGGCGAATTGCTCATAACGATTATGAGCTCCCTCGCGCAGGAGGAGAGCCGAAGCATCTCGGAAAATGTGACCTGGGGCTGGCGCAAGCGGTTCTCGGACGGCAAGGTTTCCATGCCCTACAAGCAGTTCCTGGGCTACGAAAAAGGCGAGGACGGCAAGCCGGTGATCGTCGAGGAGGAGGCCGAGATCGTCCGGCTCATTTATCGGCTGTTCCTTTTCGGCAAATCAGCCAGCCATATAGCGAACCTGCTCATGGCCGAGGGCATCCCCACGCCGGGCGGCAAGGCCACATGGCGGTCGAACGTGGTGCTCTCCATCCTGCAAAACGAGAAATACACCGGGAACGCCCTGCTGCAAAAGGGCTACACCACCGACTTTTTGACAAAGGCCCACAAACGCAACGAAGGCGAAATTCCCCAGTTCTTCATTGAGGGCTCGCATCCCGCCATCATCGACCCCACGCTTTTCGAGGAGGTGCAGCACGAGCTCCAGCGCCGCGCGGCCTCCGGGCAGACCACCATCAGCGCCCACCCGCTGTCGGGCAAAATCTTCTGCGCCGACTGCAACGGGCTCTATGGGCCGCGCGTTTGGCACAGCACGTCGCAGTATCGCCGGGTGGTGTGGCAATGCAACCACAAGTACGCGCGGGGCCAGCGCGGGGCGAAATGCACGAGCTCCAGCGTAAAAGAGGAGCAGGTGCAGGCGGCGTTCCTCGCGGCCTTCAACCAGCGGATTACCGACCGGGAGGCCATTTTCGCCGCCTACGATGATGTGCTGGCCGAGCTCACGGACACGACCGCCCTCGACGCCGAAGCAGCCGCGCTCAAGCAGGAGCAGGAGGTGGTGGCCGAGCTTATCCGCAAGGGCGTAGAAGAAAACGCCTGTGCCGCGCTGGATCAGGCTGACTATAGCGCCCGCCGCGACGCCCTGCTTGCCCGCTTCAAAGCCGCTGAAGCCCGGCTGGCCGAAATCGACGCCGAGCGCCAGAAGCGCCGCATGAAGCAAGCCAACATCAACCGCTTCCTGCAAATCCTCAAAAAGCAGGAAAATCTCGTGGAAGATTTCGACGAGGAGCTTTGGTATATCACGGTGGACAAGGTGCTGGTTCACGCGGACAGGCGGCTGTCCATCGTGTTCCGGGATGGCGCTGTTGTGGAGGTAGCGCTGGAGAAGTGAGGCTAAAAGCCGCAGGCCCATGTGGAACCTGCGGCTTTTTCGGCGTTTTCGGGGCCGTTTTGGGGTGCGTTTGGATAGTATGATACAATCCAAACGGAACGCATACTATCCAAACGGAAAAGGGCACCGTTTGATTGTATCAAACGGTGTCCTTCAATATGGTGGACCTGAAGGGATTCGAACCCACGACCTCTCGGATGCGAACCGAACGCTCTCCCAACTGAGCTACAGGCCCGATATAGAAGTATTATATCCAATTCCGCGCTGCTTGTCAAGGGCTTTTCGCAGAAATATTATACTACTTCCCGAGATGAACTGCAAAACCAAATTGCCCTGTGCCCGTTACCCGCGGTCATAGGGCTTATCTTTCAGCAGGGTGATTTTCGTTTCGTCCCCTGCCGGGCCCCCGCTGTGCCCGCAGCGCAGCAGTTCCGCGACAGCGGCCAAAAGGCAATCCACGTCCGCCTCGCTGCTGTAAACCCCAAAGCTGACGCGCACCATCCCCTTCGGGGGGCGGCAGTGCGCCTCGTTTTCCGCTTCATGCGTCAGGCGGCGCACGTAGGGGTGCGCGCAAAAAGCGGCGTGGCGCACGGCGATGCCGTAGCGGCC
>Ga0082212_10012652_pt1 | contig 10619 bp, 7 predicted proteins | sample TergutNt197P3_FD_71548 | JGI IMG/M metagenome (GOLD analysis project Ga0082212, IMG submission 71548) | Neocapritermes taracua P3 segment gut microbial communities from Petit-Saut dam, French Guiana - Nt197 P3 | ecosystem: Host-associated > Arthropoda: Insects > Digestive system > Gut ...
GGTTTGATATGGTGTTTTGTTTATTAACGAAGAAAACAAACGCCTCTTTTCCGATCGGCGTCAGCTTGAGCTCAAGCCCACGCGCTTCGGCCTGTGCCCGCTGTTCGTCCGAAACACCCATCAGGAATATAACGTCCGCCTCACCGTTCAGGAGATTCTCAAACGCGGTCGCTGTTTTTGAGCACTTTACGATGCTTTCTTCTTTATAGGGATCATAGCCAATAATTTTGTAGGGATTGTAGTCAGCATCGGGATCAAAGCCTGCCTCGCGATATGTCGCCTTCACAAACGCGGCATAAAGAGGGTAGTGTGCCGTCGATCCGTCAAGACGCGGCAGGTTTTCCCGCAGCTCAAGCGTTGATGGTTCGTCAAGGCTTTTCGCGAGGGTATTTTCCCGGAATGGCATATAGTCATACAATGGAATCTCATCGCCTTCCCTGAGCTGCATTTCGAAAAGGCTGCTCTCATACACGGCCGGGACTATTGTCATCGCGCTTATTACGATAACAACAGCAGCCGCGCAAATCGCGCTGATCAATCTGAGCCATGTCTTGAAAAACATCCAAATGAAGAGCAGGCAGATGAAAAAAAGCCCGATAAAAGAGATGACAAGCCAGACCATCGCTTCAGAATTTGCCCTGCCCCAGTCAACATTGTCATAGATACCCAGGAGTACGAGTGGTAAAAAAAACAAAGAAACGATGGTCAAGCCGACTCTTACAGATAGAGGAAGCGCGGCAGGCGCCGTTTTCGTTTTACTATTCCCCTCCCCATTATTCATATAAAAATTATATGTCGAACACAGGTATTTATCAACAAAGTGAATCGGGACGACTGTTTTCCCACGTGTTTTTCGATTTCAGTCCCGGATTCCGCAAGTGACGGGAGCCGGCAATCTGTGGTAAAATTACATACCGCGCTCAGGAGGTAAGACCCGGGAATCGGCTGTTATTGATAAGACGGCTGTGCGGGAAAGCCGCGGGTGTACGCGTAAGATAATGAAAGGGGTTTATTAAAATGGTTAGATTTTTCACTTCGGAATCCGTTACGGAAGGGCACCCGGACAAACTTTGCGATCAGGTGTCGGACGCTATCCTGGACTCGCTTATCGCGCAGGACCCGATGAGCCGCTGCGCTGCCGAGGCTATTACGACGACTGGCGTTGTGATGGTGGCCGGCGAGGTGACGAGTGAGGCATATGTTGATATACCGACGCTTATAAGAGATGTGGTTCGGGATATCGGCTATACAAAGAGCGAATACGGTTTCGACGCTGATACATGCGCCGTGTTGACGGCGATTCACGAACAGAGTACGGACATCAAGATGGGCGTCGACGAAGCGCTCGAGGGCAAAGAGGGAAGTCTCAAGTTTGATGACATCGAAGCGACCGGCGCGGGCGACCAGGGCATCATGTTCGGCTTCGCGTGCAAAGAGACGGAAGCATTGATGCCGCTTCCGATAACGCTGGCGCACGAGCTCGTGAGAGAGCTTTCAAAAGCGCGGAAAGATGGCGTTATCGAATATCTCCGGCCGGACGGCAAATCGCAGGTTACTGTCCAGTACGATGGCACGATACCTATAGCCGTAACGAGCGTGCTGATTTCAACGCAGCACGATCCCGAAGCGACACAGGACGAGATTCGAAACGACGTGATAGAAAAAATCATCAAGCCGGTCATACCGGCGGGACTCCTTTTGCCGGACACGAAATACTTCGTCAATCCTACCGGGCGCTTCGTGATAGGCGGACCGAATGGGGATACGGGCCTGACCGGGCGCAAGATCATTGTGGACTCATACGGCGGGTACGCGAAGCACGGCGGCGGCGCTTTCTCTGGCAAAGACCCGACCAAGGTAGACCGGTCTGCTACTTACGCGGCGCGTTACGCAGCGAAGAATATAGTCGCGGCGGGGCTGGCGGAGCGTTGTGAAATAGAGCTATCATACGCCATAGGCGTCGCGAGGCCGATGTCGGTTTTGGTCGATTCATTCGGCACGGGAATACTTCCGGACGAAAAACTTTCCGAAGTAATGCAGAAGGTCATTGACCTGCGTCCCGGCGCCATCATCCGCGACCTCGATTTGCGCCGCCCGATCTATCGCCAGACGGCTGCGTACGGTCATTTCGGGAGGACGGATATCGACCTTCCATGGGAAAAACTAGACAAGGTTGAAGCGCTGCAAAAAGCCGCGAAAGATATTTAAGGGCGGCCCGGATTGATTTGAGAAGGAAAAAATGGGCTTCATTGTAGCAAAATTTGGCGGGACTTCGGCAGCCGACGGGATTCAGATACGGAAGATAAGCGCTATTGTCGATTCTGATCCGCAGAGGAAGTGTATTGTCGTCTCCGCGCCCGGAAAGCGCTTCGCTACTGACAGTAAGATTACGGACATGTTATATCTGATCAAGGCGCAGATAGATATCGGCGCGCCGTATGAGCAGGTGCTGCAGGTAGTGAAGGAACGGTTTTTGGGCCTTGAAGCGGATCTCGGCCTCAGCGTCGGTATCGTCGAAGAATTCCGCGCGATCGAAGCGGAAATACAAAACGGTGTGAGCGCGGACTACCTTGCCAGCCGCGGCGAATACCTGTCCGCAAAAGTGATAGCAGCGTTTTTGGGGTATCAATTTGTTGACGCGGCGAATCTTGTTCTGTTTAACGCAAAGGGCAAGTTCCTGCATGAAGAAACGAACAACGCGCTCGCGGCGGAACTCGTAAAACATGAGCGGGTAGTGATCCCGGGGTTTTACGGTACGCTTCCGGACGGGAGCGTTAAAACTTTTTCGCGCGGCGGCTCTGATATAACAGGCGCGCTTGTCGCGAGGGCGACGCAGGCTGACGTTTACGAAAACTGGACGGATGTATCCGGCTTTTTGATGGCAGATCCGAAGATAGTCGAAAACCCGAAGAGGATAGGGAAATTATCATACAAGGAGCTCCGGGAGCTTTCTTACATGGGAGCGTCCGTATTGCACGAAAACGCGATATATCCGGCGCGTTTCGCGGGCATCCCGATAAATATACGCAACACGAACAAACCGGATGACCCGGGTACAATCATCAGCGCCGACGACAATACAGATAGCGGACAGCTCGTCACGGGCATCGCGGGCAACAAAGACTTCACTGTCATTGGCATACATAAAAACATGATGAGCAATGAAATCGGTTTTATTAAACTCATGCTGTCGATACTTGAGGACTATAGGGTACCGATTGAACATATCCCGTCCGGCATCGACACGGTTTCTCTCGTCATCGCGACAAAGTATCTGGAAGACAAACTCGGGGATCTTATTGAGGATTTTGAAAGGAAACTCGGCGCCGACAGTATAGAGGTATTTGAGAATATGTCGCTTATCGCGACTGTCGGGCAAGGGATGGCGCGCGTTCGCGGGACTGCCGCGAGGCTGTTTACGTCACTTACAAAAGCCGGGGTGAATATCCGGATGATCGATCAGGGTTCAAGTGAAATGAATATCATCGTGGGCGTTGAGACAGAGGATTTCGAAACCGCGATCCGCGCGATATACAACGAATTCGTTTCGTAAGGCGAATTATTAACAGAAAAGGAGGGGAATCATGGGACTGTTGGATAAAATCCTTCCGGATTTGAATAAACGGGAAGTTTCAAAACTCGAAAAGCAGGCTGAGAAAGTGCTTGTGCTGGATGAACAGATGCAGGCTCTGTCGGACGCCGGGCTAAGGGGGAAGACGGACGAGTTTAGGGCAAGATTGGCCGAAGACGATTCAAACGAAGCTCTCGACGCGCTTTTACCCGAAGCTTTCGCGGTATGCCGTGAAGCCGCGTGGCGAAGCCTGGGAATGAAACACTTTCCCGTGCAGGTCGTAGGCGGCATAGCTCTTCACAACGGGAACATCGCCGAGATGAAGACAGGCGAAGGCAAGACTCTTGTCGCGACACTCCCGGCTTATTTGAACGCGCTTTCAGGCAAAGGCGTACACGTCGTAACTGTAAACGATTACCTCGCGAAGCGCGATATGGAATGGATGGGCAAACTGTACACATTTTTGGGGATGTCGGTCGCATGTATTATCCATGATATAAACCCGGGCAGTGAGGAACGGAAGAACGCGTATCTGGCGGATATCACTTATGGCACAAATAATGAGTTCGGCTTCGATTACCTGCGCGACAACATGGTCAAGTACAAGGAATTGATGATGCAACGCCCGCTCAATTTTGCCATCGTGGACGAAGTCGACAGTATCCTTATAGATGAAGCGAGGACACCGCTCATTATCTCAGGCCAGGCGGCGAAGTCTACAGAGATGTATACCAGGGCGGATCGTTTTGTACAGGCGCTGAAAGCGGCGCCGCCGAAGGCCGAGCGTCAGCGCTCTATGTTCCCGTCACAGAACATAGACGATGAAATCGAAGAGGCAGGTGATTTTGTACTTGATGAAAAAGACAGGAAAATCAATCTGACGGCTCGCGGCAACGAGAAAGCCGAACAGCAATTCAAGATAGAGAATCTCTCCGACCCGCAAAACATGGAAATCAACCATCACATTATGCAGGCGCTCAAAGCGAATTTTATAATGAAGAGGGACGTCGACTATGTACTGAAGGACGGGGAAATAATCATTGTCGACGAGTTCACGGGGCGTCTGATGTTCGGGCGGCGGTACAGCGAGGGGCTGCATCAGGCCATTGAAGCGAAGGAAGGGATCAGGGTCAAAAACGAGTCGATGACGCTCGCGACTGTAACGATACAGAACTACTTCAGGATGTACCAGAAGCTGTCGGGCATGACGGGCACGGCGAAAACGGAAGAAGAGGAATTCGTCGATATATACAATATGAACGTCATCTCGATTCCGACGAACAAGCCGATCGTGCGCGCCGATATGGACGACGCGGTTTATCCGTCGGAGAATGGCAAGTTTTCGGCTATTGTAGATGATATCGTCGAGGCGCACTCGACCGGAAAACCTGTACTCGTAGGCACCATCTCGATTGAGAAGTCCGAACTATTGGCGACCATGCTGAAGAAACGCGGCGTCAAACACAATATCCTCAACGCGAAGCACCATGAAAACGAAGCGCGGATAGTCGCCGAAGCGGGGCGGCTCGGAATGGTCACGATAGCGACGAATATGGCCGGACGCGGAACCGACATCATCCTGGGGGGAAACCCGGATTTTGAGGCAAAACAGGAAATGCGAAAGGAAGGTTACGACGAAAATACCATTTCATTCGCGGCGTCCTTTGTGCCTCTTGAGACGGAGGAATTGAAGGAAGCGCGGCGGAAGTATACGGAGTATTATGAGCGGTTCAAAGAGGAGCGCGCGGATGAGCAGCGCAATGTAGTTGAGCTTGGAGGCTTGCACATCATAGGCACGGAGCGGCACGAATCCAGGCGTATCGACAACCAGCTTAGAGGCCGCGCCGGGCGCCAGGGCGATCCCGGGACAACAAGGTTTTATATATCGATGGAAGACGAGCTGCTCAGGCTGTTCGGCGGCGAACGGATGCAAAATATCGTCGAGCGCCTTGGCGTTGAGGAAGACCAGCCGATAGAGGCCGGTATGCTTTCCAAGTCGATCGAAAACGCGCAGAAAAAAGTCGAGGCCCGCAATTTCGGCATCAGAAAATATGTACTGCAATACGACAATGTCATGAACAAGCAGCGCGAGATCATTTACGGCGAGCGCAAAAAAGTGCTCGAAGGCGAAGATATGCGTGAAAACATCATGTCGATGATAAATGATCTCGTAAGCGAGGCGGTTGACGGCGCGGTGATGGGCTCGAAGTTCGCGGAGGAATGGGACTTTCAATATCTCAACGACGGACTTACGCGCGTCTGCCGTGATTATAAGGGGTTGGCGCTCAGCGAGACGGAAATAATGAAACTTGGAGCTGAAGACCTGAGAAAGCTTTCGCTCGAAAATATCGAAGCGCTATACAAGACGAAAGAGGAAGATATAGGGCCGGACAGGATGCGCGAGCTTGAGCGCATGATTCTGCTGATGGTCATTGACGGGAAGTGGATGGATCATATCGACGCTATGGACCAGCTCAAAACGGGTATCGGTCTGCGAGGTATCGGCCAGCAGGACCCCGCGGCAGCGTATGCCCGGGAAGGGTTTGATATGTTTGAGCTTATGACCGAGTCTATAAAAGAGGACACGGTGAAGTATTGCTTTGGGGTCACGGTCGAGACAAAGAGCGAAAGAAAAGAGCAGACGTCGGGCAATATGAAGGAAACTAAAAACGAAGAGAACGCTTATCGTTCCGCCGCGCAGGAAAAGAGCAGGCAGAACGCGGCGCGCCCGGCGCAGGGTATGCCGTCGGACACGCCCAAAGAGTCCAGAGGCGGCCGCAAAGAGCCGGTCAAGCGCAGCGCCGCCAAGGTAGGCCGCAACGACCCCTGCCCCTGCGGTTCAGGCAAGAAGTACAAGAATTGTTGCGGCAGGGCCGCCGATTGACTTTTCCGGGCCGAAGAAAAAGCCCGTGAATATGATATAATCCTGCGCGGGAACATCATGGAGCAGTCGCCTAGTCCGGTCGAGGGCGCATGATTGGAAATAGTGTAAACGTTGCGCTTTTACATTATAAATAATAAAGTAAATACAGTTTGGAGCAGTCGCGTAGTCCGGTCGAGCGCGCTTGATTGGAAATCAAGTAACCCGCAAGGGTTCGGAGGTTCAAATCCTCTCTGCTCCGCCAAAAAGGGTTGATTTTCAATGTTCACATATAATCAACCCTTTTTCTTTCTCTTTTGAAACTCTCTGGTTATCACCCTTTTTACCAAGGTGTAATGCCCCTTACTTATATTGTAAGTATAAGTAAAATTAACAATAGTTAACGCAGGTCAAGATAGTAAAAGTTAACATTTCGTTAACCACAAGAGTTTTTCACTCCTTTTAACAACCTATTTTCTCATCAAGCACTCTGCTTTTATCAGGCAGAACAAAGTGCTTTTTTGCGGTGTAAACCCAAGACAAACAATATAAACGGTTCAATTTAGCCATTTGTGCGGTTTAAGTCTATCTCTTTGTAATTATATTAGGTCAAAAAATATCGCGGTTAGCCTTTAAATGTATCTCTACATTTGTAATTCTCTATTCTTTATAATCATGTGTAGGCTCGTAATTTTCAGATTTTCGTTTTGTTACCCATTATTCTTTTTACTACTTGCATAGTAGCAGGGTTAATCCGTTTTGTCAAAACTATCGTGTCAGCACGACGGCGTCAACTTGTTCCGGACTTTTTGTGAAAAGATATATCAGCAAACATTCCGCATTTTCCCTAATGCGTCTAAAGCGTGTTTTGTTCCTGTTCTTTTCGCTGATATCAAATCTTTTTCGCTAGGTTCAAACCATTTCCAATCCCTCCTTCCTGCAAATACTTCATTATGATGTTTCATAATGATATCCTCATACTTATTGATTCCATTAATCACAGTTCGTTCTTTACCGGCTGTTTTGCCCTTGCCTATGTCAAGCGGGCTGACCTCGCCGCCATTTATCCGAAACACCCTGACCATAGCCAGCTTTGAAAGGCCGTGCCTGGACCATCCCATAGGGTCGCGGCTAAGTCGTTCTGAAAGTATGTGGCTGACAAGCGCCTCTGTGCAGCTACCGATCGCGTCCGGGTGTTTGGCGTTCAGGATAGCCTGCCAATGTGCTAAAAGAAATGCGGCATTTTCATGCAATACCTTATGTTTCTTCTGCCGGCCTTTGTCATCCTTCATGCCTTTTGAAACAGCGTCCGTCATTTCATAAAATAGCTTCTGAAATGCTTCTCTATTGCCGCTTTTCACTGCGCTCCTGAGTCTCCTTGCAAATACACAGCAGATATCACCCGAAAGCATGGATCTGAGACGTTTTTCAAGGTGATATTCGTCAAGCACATATATCGCATCCGGAAACACATCAAGCCCAGCCTTAATCCATTTCGCGCCATCGCCGTAAATGAATATCTGTCTGACTTCCTTCATCTCATATTGCTCTGCCATAACCGCATAAACATACTCCCAGTGCTTGTCAGGCTTAAGTCCGTAGCCTTGGATGTGAACGGGGTCCTTAAGGGCGTTTCGGCCTTTGCACACCGGCTCTTTGCCTGCACAGTATGTCACAAGCGGCATGATCGTGTTTTTCCCGTCATTAAGGTTAACATGATCTTCATCGGCAAAGATGTGTATAGTCTTTGGCGTTTGTATCTGCCGTGGCGGCACGAACGCGACCTCGCCAACATCACGCATCCTGTTCCACGCCGTCTGCCTGCTCACCTTGCCGCCGGTTGTAATGGCCGCGCTCTTACCAAAAGACACTACTGATGACATATTCACCATCCTTGCCCCTACGCCCGCGTCAACACGCTCGTACGCAGTGGTTCCGAGGATATTGTCAAGTATATGCGCATAGCCGCCGCCAGAGGCTTTGAAATGCGTCCGGGTGTACGAAAAATCGCCAAGGATGGTGTAAAGTGATCTTGAAACGCCGCGCTCCTTTATCGTAAAACCATCTGCTTTGCGCTGTGCCTTAGCTTCTTCACAAAGAGCAATGTCGGCGTTAGCGATGAAGACGCTCAGAATCTCACGCGCCATATCGTCCGTGATCGATTTAAATTCTTCTGTCATCACATAGATCTCTTTCAGCCCGGCCGCTTCATAGTATTCCATGATCTTTTCTAGTGTATTAGCCAATAATTGTTGTAAAATCTTTTTCATAGGAAGACCGCCTTTCGATGATTGTCAGATGTAGTCTGCAAACACATCTTATCACTTAGGTGGTCTTCTTTTGTGCGGCCCCAAAGTGCCGTAGTGAGGGCAGTATAACCGGCGCCGGGCAGATGCGTCAGCCGGGCAGAATAACCGAAACCCAAAAAACTTCTGTGGGCGGGCGGCACCGCGGGGACACTAAGGAAAACCCTGTGGCCATAAAAACATGAAACACCAGGGCGCGGGGCTCGTCCGGCCGGCTAAAAAGGGCCGCCGACCATCGCCCCGCTTCCTTGAAAGGTTCGGAAGGCTAAGCCTTCCGCTCCAATCCGGCGCGGCTGTGGCCGCTGCCGTATTAAAAGAAAACTCCCGGAATTACGTTACACTATCCAATATTTGCATGTCCCCGTCTGAAGGAATAGTGCTAGTGCCTGAATGCGTATGACCACTAAATTTATATCCTTGTGCTTTCAAAGCTTTTGTGCGCCCCGCGCGAGCGGGGATGATCCCTATTTCCGCCTTGCTCCGCATATAGCTCAAATGTGCGCCCCGCGCGAGCGGGGATGATCCCAAACACCGAGGTAAAAGCAACAACCGAGAATAGTGCGCCCCGCGCGAGCGGGGATGATCCCCTCGCCATGTATCATCGGAAAAGCTTTTGCATGTGCGCCCCGCGCGAGCGGGGATGATCCCAGTTGAAAAATAGCGAAAAACATCAAAAAAAGGTGCGCCCCGCGCGAGCGGGGATGATCCTGAATAATTACCCATGCCGATGAAGCGAGAATTGTGCGCCCCGCGCGAGCGGGGATGATCCCCAATCACCGACAGAGTGGTTACCGCCAGCGAAGTGCGCCCCGCGCGAGCGGGGATGATCCTTAGAGTTCTGATTGATTTTTCGGGTTGTTTCCGTGCGCCCCGCGCGAGCGGGGATGATCCCATGGAATCCAAATTCTTCGGCACACGCAAAACGTGCGCCCCGCGAGAGCGGGGATGATCCCTTTTAGTACGCTTGGTTCAGCATCGCGAACAGGTGCGCCCCGCGCGAGCGGGGATGATCCCGCTCGCCTAGTCTTTTCTCGAAATCCTCCTGTGTAGTGATTGGCTTAAATGTTTCCGTCTTTGACGTGTCTCCATCCGGCTTGGACGTATTTTGTTCATCAGGCTGAACGACCCCGCTATTAGCGTCTGACATTTTGAATCCTCCTTCAAAATAAACAGCAATAAAAAAAACCGCCTCCGTTATGGAAGCGGTGATTAATCTTGTATTCCTTGTATGTCCTGTATGAATAAAAAACCGCCCCGAGGGACGGCGACCTGATATTTTCTACTTGCACTTATTATCTTGCTTTTAATAAAACGGCAAACTCACCCATTATTTCTTCTGCGGTATTTCCTGTTTCATTTATATGATAATCCTTGTCAAATCCTGCATAAAGAAGATGGTCTTTAATTTTCCCATCCATTTCTATAATTTCATCCTCGGTGTATTCAGCCTTTGAGGGTATTGTAACCCCAGCTTCCTTGAGAACCAATTTTTGTTTTTCTGTAAATTCTATTCTCATTTCACTCTAATCTTTCGCAAGTCAGTTGTTGTTGTTTCCCACACCGTAATAATGGTATCTGTCACTGGATTATATGCTACTGTAACTTTATCTCCAACAAAACAAACGGATGGACGCCCCTGACTATCTGGCTTTTCATCGGTAATACCTAAATAATTATCCAAAGTATTTAATACAGCATCTTCTGACAAGCCAAGTTCTTTTGCTTTGGTCTCGAAATGGTCTGAAACATCTTTGATAGGTGTTCCAAATGGACTTTCTCGACCAACTAAAGTATTATACCACGTTTTTGGGGGATTATCACTACCATCAGACCCACCCCCATTACTGCTGCCGCCACCACCGCTATTCCCGGTGCCGCCGGA
>Ga0082212_10012653_pt1 | contig 10618 bp, 8 predicted proteins | sample TergutNt197P3_FD_71548 | JGI IMG/M metagenome (GOLD analysis project Ga0082212, IMG submission 71548) | Neocapritermes taracua P3 segment gut microbial communities from Petit-Saut dam, French Guiana - Nt197 P3 | ecosystem: Host-associated > Arthropoda: Insects > Digestive system > Gut ...
ACGGGCGGCGACGTCCCACAATTTGACGCGAAACAACCCGGCGCGAAGGAGGGGTAAAGCGTGGGCGTTGTTTATCGAAAAGAGATGATCGGATATCGATACCACCTTTTGACCTATCTCCTCATCGCGGGCTTTGTCCTGTTTGTAGGCGTCTATACGATGGCGCTGAACCTCTCGAACGGACTGCCTAATTTTGAATATGCCCTCAACAGCTCCCAGATGATTCTGCTGATCTTTATCCCCGTGCTTACCATGGGCATACTGGCCAATGAGCGCAGTCAAAAAACGGATCAACTGCTGTACGGCGGGGTCATCGGCATGGAGAAAATCATTCTGGGAAAATTCTTCGCCGCTTTTATCCTGCTGCTGATGATGCTGATACTGACAATTCCCCTCCCCTTAAGCCTGTTTCCCCTGGGAGAATTCGACATAGGCGTGATTATCTGCGAATACATCGGCGCGATGTTAATGGGCGCTTCGGCTGTGGCTTTAGGTCTTCTGCTTTCCGCTCTTTCAAAAAACCAGGCAGGCAGTTTTTTGGGGAGTGCGGTTGTACTGATGGTGGTAATGCTGGCAAACCAGCTTACCTTTACGCTGAACCTCCCTCAATGGCTTGCCGGCTTTATCAACAGTATTTCCCTGTCGTTTCATTTTGAAAGTTTCTCCAAGGGACTGCTCGATTCCAGAGACATTGTCTATTTTGTTGTCACAACGGCGCTGTTTTTGTTCCTCAATACCCGTGTAATACTGTTCAGAAAATGGAGCTAGAGATATGACAAAAAGACAGGCGGCGACATTAAGCGCATTAGTAATAACAGCCCTTGCTCTGGGTATTCTGGTCAGCAGCCGGCTCTGGTTCAGACTGGACCTTACCAAGGGCAAATCGTATACTATCTCACCGGTATCGCGGAATCTCCACAATGAAATTCCCGATCAGATACGGATCACCTACTACCTTTCCGACAAGCTGAGGGCGATTCACCCGATGCCGGGAGAAATCGAAGATATACTGAGGGAATATGTCGCCTACTCCCGGGGAAAAATCAGGCTGACAGTACGCGACCCGGCGAAGGCAAACGCAGCCTCACAGGCAGAGCGGCTCGGCATCATGCCCCAGCAGATACAGACGGTTGAACAGGATCAGGCAAGTCTTATCACCGTCTATTCAGGCATTGTAATTGAGTCCCTTGACGAGATTGATGTTCTGCCCTGGGTGTTTTCACTGGAAACCCTGGAATACGACCTGACCTCCAGAATACGTTCAATGGTACGGGGCAGCGCCCGTCTTGTGGGCGTTATTCTCGGCGACGTTTCCCGCCGCTGGAACGACGACTACCGGCAGCTGCAGGGCGCTTTTGCCCAGGCGGGCTACCAGCTTCGGCTGATACCCCCCGGCGAAGACATTGCCGAAACGATCCCTGCCCTTTTGGTGCTGGGAGGGGCCGAGGAGCTTAACGATGCCGCCCTTTACCAGATTGACCGGTACATTCAGGCCGGGGGAAAGGCGCTTTTTACCGTTAAAGGTATCCGTGTTGAAACCGAAGGCGATCTGCAAGCGAGGCTGCTGATGGATAATGGGCTGCTTTCCATGCTTTCCGCCTACGGTGTAACGGTGCTGCCGGAAATCGCCATGGATCGTACCGCCCTGACAATGCAATATCAAACCTATGCCCCCAACGGCGCCCTGCAGGTTCGCATAACCCGCAATCCCCAGTGGTTCAGGGTATTGAGCGAAAATGGCAACGCCGATCATCCGGTCGGCGCCCACTTTGGCGGCCTTGATCTGTACTGGCCCAGCCCGCTGGTACTGCATTCGCCAGAAGGGGTGGAGGCGATGCAGCTTTTTACCAGCAGCGCCGAAGCATGGTCAATGAGGGAACCGTTCTATACCAACCCTGAAATACCCTACCTGCTTGAAAGGGACGGCGGTGAAACACGGGGAACAAAGATTTTGGGGGCAAGCCTGAGCGGGTTTTTCCCGTCCTGGTTTGCCGGCATACCCAAACCCGCACGAGACGGCGGCGGCGACCAGGGGTCCGCTGAACTTCCCGATATGCCCGCCGAAACCAGGGCGGCCCGGATCATTGTCGTGGGCGACACCGACTTCGCCACATCGTTCCTCAACGTTACCGGCGCGGGACAAAACCTGAATTTCCTGGTACAGGCCGCGGACTGGCTGGGCAATGATGACGATATCATCGGGATACGCTCAAGGGAATCCGGCTCCGGCCGCCTTGACCTGATAATCGATCCTGCGAAAAGGACGGCGGCCATGCGTTCATCCCAAATTATCAATGTTTTCATCGTGCCGCTGTTGGTTGTCCTGGCGGGCATAACCATCGCCCTCAGGCGCAGGGCCGCAGCGCGTTCCCGCAGCGGCGAAAAGGAGCAGCACCATGACATATAAGAAGAAATTCACGGTTCTTGCCGGTATTATCGCGGCATTGGTTTTGGTATATATTTTAACGATTATTTTTGATCCCCAGCGGATCGGCTCGCGGACAGACGCGTATTCATGGCTTGATCTGAGACAAAAAAACAGAATTGACCGGATCAGCATCAATAACCAATACGAAACCATCGTGCTTGAACAAAGGGGCGGCGAATGGTTCGTGTCGCGTGACGGAAAAGATTATCCCGCGCGGCGGATGCGTGTTGAAGACTTTATTGATATGCTGGGCAAACGCGCTCCTTACCCGGTACGCTCGACAAGCGCCTCCTCCCATGAACGCCTGTCGCTTATCGAGGGCAGATGCAGCCAGATCATCGTAGCAGGGGGATCGGGGATTCCCCTGCTGCACCTGCTTATCGGACAGGGAGACCTTGCCGGACAAAGTGTTTATCTGCGTAAACAGGGGCACAACGAAGTTCGCTCCGGCGAAGATATTTTTTCCGCCTATACCGATTCCACTCCGGTTTCATGGTACAACCTGCGGCTGTTTCCCGAAAGCGAAACCGGCAAACTCGATCCCGCAAGCGTCCAGCGTCTTACCGTTTATCCCCCCGCGAACGGAGGGGATTCTATTCCCTATATTTTTACACGACGGGGCAGGGAGTGGACTATCACCGGCATAGATATTTTTGATCCCGACAGGGAAAAGATTGACAGTTACATCCGGGAAATTCTCAATACGACCGGGGATGACTTTGAAGAAACCCTCAGCCCTTCCGATCCTGTTTTTAACGACAGCCGCATTGTGCTGGAACTGGGGGACGGCAGCATACGGACACTGCGCATGGGAGCTGCGGACGACAACGACCGGCGGCTTGCCACGGTTTCCGGCACCAATTATGTGTACACGATTCCCGACTGGGTAAGCCGGCGGCTTTTCGCCGATCCGGACAGTCTGGAAAGGGATTAACTCCTTACCTTTTTTTCGGAAAGAGTAAAGCAAAACGCATATTCCCGGCTTATACAGGGTGTAGTGCTTATGTGCTATAATACAAAAGCGGGAGTGCTATATGGGAATTGTTCATGCGGAAATTACGCTGAAGAACGCCAAAGATGTCGGCAAAGCTGAAGACGGCATTATAGAAGAATCGGAAGTCCGGCAGGAAACGGTGCGAGCGATGGTTGACACCGGGGCGGGAACACTGGTTATCAACGAAGAACTGCGCGAGCGATTGGGGCTGGGGATAAAAGGATTTCGCCAGGCAACATTTGCCAATGAAGCGAAAGAAATATGCAAAGTAACCGAACCCGTGGAGATTCATTGGAAAGATCGTATTACTGCCGTACTTGCCACAGTTGTACCAAACAGCAGCGAGGTTCTATTGGGAGCTATTCCTCTTGAAGATATGGATTTAATGGTGGATCCGGCAAGGCTGGCGCTGACCGGCGCACACGGCGATGAAATTGTCTGTCTGGTGAAGTAACCCGCTAACCCCTGCCCCGGCCTTCCATAAAGGCACGGTATTTTTCAGGGTCGCTCCTGAAAGCGACAATATGGGACACGGGGTCCATCATGGCGCGTTCCAGCGCTTCCTCCGCTTCAAACATGAGGCGTTCTGCGTTCACCGGTCTTTCCGATCTGGCAGAGATGCCCATGCAAAGATCGGTTTTCGCCCTGAAATGATTGGGATACTTGCCCATGACCCGGTTGTGAAATTCATCCGCATTCAGGAATCCCGCGTCCAGAGTAAGAGCCGGACAGATTACGGAAATCCCCCGCATTCCTTTTTCGCAGACAAAATCTCTGGACGAGAAGAAACGGGCGGCGTCTGCGGCAAAACGGGTATAAAAGGAGTCATCGGCAGCCGGCTTGTATTCCATGACAATAAAGGCAAGATCGTGCCCCGCCGCCGCACAGCGACGCAGTTCTTCGGTCAGCCTGATCTCGGTGTTTTCCTCCCTGACAACGCGGCCCCGCTGCGAATAACTTCCCCCGGCGGCATAGGCCGGCTGGCTTTGGGCGCTGCCGGTATCTGCCGGCGAACGGGCGGCAGCGGACGAGGATCCCCACCCGGCTCTCGCGGCTTTTAACCCGTCTGTCTTCAGCCCCCTTTTGCGCAGAGATTCCATTATCAATGTGAAGAAAGCGACGGCAAGGGCGGCGGCGATAAGCAGCATTGCCTGCCGTAAAATTCCGGCAAGCTGCGCATAATCGAAAGCCCCGGCAACCGCCTGAATATTGACGTTTCGCAGTCCCTGAATCCGCAGGGGCAGGTACAGGGTCTGACGGGAAAAGTCAAAGCGATTCCTGAAACGGGGCGAATTGTTGACCCAGTTAATCGCCTTCCCGCGTTCTTTTTCAAAGCCGTATTCCCCGTTCGGACCGGAAATAATGACTCCCTCAAGGGTGCTGGTTTTTTCAAGGGCACCCTGAATGATTTCAACAAAAGTCTCGTCCATAAAACTCAATACCCCCGCGGAGGAGGCAAGATCGGCGAGATCGTAGAATTCCTGTTCGGCAATCATGCGATGCCGATCCATGCTGGTGTTAATACGGACTATCACGGAAACCAGCGCACCCAGGTATACCAGGATACAGACAGAGGCAATCACTATGCCTGCGACCGAAGTTTTTCTGGTTTTGTTTGATTGAAGCATACAGGCATTATATACTTTTTTTGCGGGTTCTGCTAGGATAATTGGCATGAATCTCAGAGGATCTTGCCTGGCGGCAGGCTGGTACTACCGGAACCCGGATGAAATCAAACGATTTTTGTCGGATGTAAGCGGCATTCAGCCCGCCGTTCGCACCGCCATTGCTCCCCACGCGGGCTGGTTTTATTCGGGAAAAATAGCCGCCCGGGCAGTGGCCTCGCTGGACAGGGACATAGATACCGTTGTCATAATCGGCGGCCACCTGCCCGGCACAGGGCAGCCAATGTTTGCCCTGGAAGACGCCGTTGACTCGCCCCTCGGCTACATGGAAATAGACGCGGAACTCCGCGAAATAATGTTCGGGAAAATCAACGGCGAAGAAGATCGTTTCCCGGACAATACCGTAGAGGTTCTGGTGCCAATGGCGCGTTTCTACTTTCCCGGCGCGAAACTGCTATGGATGCGTTTTCCCGCCGCCCCTTCTTCGTTTGACGCAGGCAAAACCCTTGCCGCGGCCGCCGGGGAGCTGGGGCGGAGGATTGCGGTGCTTGCCTCAACAGATCTGACCCATTACGGACAAAATTTTGGCTTTACGCCGAAGGGCAGCGGCCTCAATGCCCTGCGCTGGATGAGGGAAGTCAACGACCGGGGTTTTATTGAAGCGGTAGAATCGGGGGATCCTTCCGCCGTGCTGGAAAGGGCGAAAACCGACCATTCAAGCTGTTCAGCCGGTGCGGTGCTGGGTGCGATGGGATTTGCCGCCGCCGCAGGAGCCGGTTATGCCCGGTGTGTCGAATACGGTACCAGCGCCGACGCGGAGGACGGAGAGGAACCACCGGCATCCTTTGTCGGCTACGCTTCGTTTGTCTTTAGCTAAACCAATCAACAATTCGCGGACAATCAGCACAAAGTCGCCAGCATGATCGCCTTTATGGTGTGCTTGCGGTTTTCCGCCTGATCCCAGGCGCGGCTCTGGGGGCCGTCAATTACATCGGCGGTAACTTCCTCGCCCTTGATTGCCGGCAGACAGTGGAGAAAGATACTGCCGCTTTTGCCGGTTTTGTCCATCAGCCGCCGGTTTACCTGGTAGGGGGATAACAGCTGCACGCGCTCCGCCTTTTTGTCTTCCTCGCCCATTGACGCCCACACGTCGGTGTAAATAGCGTCCGCTCCGGCAATAGCGTCGATATCATCGGTTACGGTAATTTTCGCGGCGGAGGCGGCGGCCAGGGGGACGCATCTTTCGCGGAGGGCGGCGTCGGGGTTCAGTTCCTGCGGCGTTATGACGGTAAAATGCACGCCCAGTTTGGCGCAGATCACCATGAGCGATCGCGCCACATTATTCCGGCCATCCCCGACAAAGCAGAGCGTTTTGCCTTGTGCCCCGCCAAAATTTTCTTCGATGGTCATAATATCCGCCAGCGCCTGGGTGGGGTGAAATTCATCGGTAAGGCCGTTGTACACGGGCACGCCGGAATACTTTGCCAATGTTTCCACCGTCTCCTGTTTGAAACCCCGGAACTGGATCGCGCTAAACATGCGCCCCAAAACCCGCGCCGTATCCTCGACCGATTCCTTTGCCCCAAGCTGGATGTCCGCAGTGGAAAGAAAAACCGGATGGCCGCCTTCTTCGCCGAATGCCGTTTCGAAAGCGCAGCGGGTTCTTGTTGAACGTTTTTCAAAGATAAGGGCGATGGTTTTACCGGTAAAACGCAGAGAAGGCGCGCCGCTTGTGCTTTCCTCCTTTACTTTCTTCGACAGATCCAGAAAAAAGCGGATCTCTTCCGCCGAATAATCCAGCCAGGTCAACAGCGAGCGCCCTTTGAACGTCATAATAGCCTCCAAAGCTGGTATTATAAGGAAAAATGTGCCGATAATACAAGCATGACACAAATGGCCTTCTTCCTCAGGTTTAAGCCCCAACTGCGGCATACCAGGCCAGAACTGATTCTCCGCCTGGAAGATACGGCCATGCGTACTGTTGAGGAGGCCGGGGGGAAAATCAATTCCGGGCGCGGCCTTCTCGCGGCGGTTTTTAACGAAAATACACCTGCTTTTTGGCTGGATATGCTCCTCCTGATTGAAAAACTCACGCAAGCGGCAAACGAAGCCGCCGGAGAACTGTACGGCTACTCCCTTCTGCTCGGCGAAGATCTGACTGACAACCCCGAAGCCCTGTGTTGTTCCCTGGCAGGCCAGCGATCCGGCGGCGGGGTATTTTTGGATAAGGCGGCGGCGCAGGCCATGCGTCCCTATCTTGCCCTCGAAGAGCAGGGGGAATGGTCTTTGACGAAAAACCGCGCCAAATCATTTTGCCGCTTAAAGGAAATCAAGATATTTGTACAAACGGCAACGGCCGGCCTGCCCCTTCGGGAAACCAGCGTGAGCTATATTGACTCGGAACAGCGGCAGGCGATTCTTGTTTACGGCAGATCTTTTGAAGGAAAAAGGGATGAGTTGTACCGCCGTTTTGCCGGTTTTAACGCCGCCGAAGGCGACGATGAGTTTCCTCCGCTTTTTATCCGTTTCGGAAAGGGAGGGCTTAACGCCATAACCGATTCATGGGCGGCCTGGATGCGTGCGACCAAAGTCGCTTCAGCTGAAGCTGCTCCGATACCCGCTGCCCCCGTATCTGCAGAAGACGAAATTGCCGGCTGCTGGGAATTTCTTTTCAGGCAGCGGCTAAAACCTGAACCTTCGCCCTTTGCGGTGGGTACCTGCCGTCGTTTTTTTGAACTGCTGCTGGACATGTACCGCGAGCTTGCGAATAACGCCGGCGTCCGCCCGGTTGTGATATTGGAAAACATCCACGCCGCGCAGGCAATTGCCGCGGACATTGTCATCGAGACCCTTAAGGATCATCACGGCTTTCTGCTGTTGGGAACCTGCACAACAGAGACTGACGCCGCAGAGCTGCAGAAGTGGAAGCCCCTGTTTCCGCGGGTCCTTAAAACCCAGGGTGATCCTTCTTCCCGCCCTCTCTTGCCGGACATTTCCGTGGATCTGTGGGAGGCAGGCTATTTTATGTCATTGCTGGGCAGGTTTTTCCCGCCGGATGTCATTCCGCAGCTGATGCAGGATGCCGGAAAAAGCCCCGCAGTGATTTCCCGCGCCATATCGCTGCTGCATGCCCTGAGAATAATTGACACTCCGCTTGATCCGCAGCCGTGGCATGCAGATTTTGTCCGCAATGCCGAGGCGGCGTTAGGTGAAAAAGCAAACAGTCTGAGGAGGCTGGTCAGCAGTACTCTTCTTTCCTGGATCAAACGGAAAAAAATCAGTCCGTGTATTCACCTGCTGGAAGCGCTGGCGGAACTTGGCTCCAGCAGCGAAATAGACGATAACCTGATCCTGCAATCGCTGTACTGCGAATTGTCCTGGGGGGACAGAACAGCGCTCGAAAAAGTCTCCGGCTCAGGGACACTGGAAAGAATTGCCGGTACCGCGCGTGCCCCCGCTCTCGCTTACATAATACAGACGTTCCTGGCGATTCACTATGGCGGCGAGAGCGGCATACAAGCTTCTTTTGCCGATGCTCCTCCCGATTGTCCGGCATTTCCGCTGCTGCAAGCCCAGATACTTTTGAACCGGTCAGTGTACTTCCTAAGCCAGCATAAAAATGATTCCGCACTGGAAGCGGTAAAAGAGGCGACCCAGCTTTGCCAGGGGAAAAAAAGCCCCTGCCTGGCGCATTGCTACCGTATTTTCGCGCTTGCTACCCTTTCGCAGAAACGAATCGGTGAGACAATAGACTATCTGGGTTTTGCCCTGGAAAATGCCGCGCAGTACGGCAGCGGATATGATATCGGCATATCCGCCTATTACGCATCTTCGGTACAGCTGCTGCACGGCAATTTGACACGGGCAGGGGCGCTGGCGGAAAAGGCCACCAGACATTTTCTGAAAGCCGGAAGCCCCGAATGGGCCGACCGTTCCCGTTTCCTTGAGGGACGTGTTTTATTCGAAACCGGTCACTACCGCCAGGCAATCAGCATCTTTGAAGATATTTCCGGCAAAGGGGGCGGCGAAAGCTCTCCCGAAAAAAGCAGCCTGCTTGCAGCATGGATATTCCGCGCCGCCCTGGGCGGGGAGGATCCCCCCCCTGCCCCCCCCCAAGGCAGCTTGGACGCGGATCTTTTCGCTCTTGAGGCGATGTACCTCGACGACGATCAATCCAGGGCAGCGCAGCAATTCTCCGGTTTTTCTGCGATTGATGGCGGGGGCATCGCTGAAAGTTTTGTATACACCGAACAGCCGGACTGGCGCAGCGGCTTTGCCCAGTGTGAATGGTTATTCTTTTCGCAGGCCAGCATCCGCGAACGCATGACTACAGCATTCCATTCTCTTATCCACAGCCGCCTGTTTCCACCGGACGGCGCGGATGACCTGCGCGCCATACAATTGGTGCTGCGCAGCGGCGAATTCCCCGAAATTGATCCCTGCGATATCTTCTATCATTTCGCCTTATGCCGTGTTCTGGAACAATGCGATGCAGACCGTGTGGATATCAGTACCGCAGTCAGCGTCGCCTATAAACGATTGCAGAGCCGCGCCGTCCGCACTGATGATCCGGAAACCCGCCGCCAGTATATTAACCTGCCCCGCTGGAACAAAGCCCTTGCCCGGGCGGCGGCGGAATTCAATCTGGTATAATTGACCGATACAAACAAAAGGGCTGGCCGGAAAGTAATCAGCTTCCTGGACAGCCCCAGCCTCCTTTTTTAAATTATTTTTCTATAAAATAAAAGCTACAACCACAACAGCGCCTATCAAAAACAACAACAGACAGTAGGCCAGAGAGTTGATTAACGGTTTCTTGGGCATCTCAAACCGCTTGTCCAGGCCTCCGCTCAGGAAATTAAGCACCTTATCGAAAAATTTCTCGGAAGTCCTCTGCGAAAAACCCAGGCCAAAATCGGGAACGGTTGTTTTTTCGACAATCGTGTCGTAAGTCTGCTGCGAGAAGCCCAGGCCAAAATCGGGAATTGTTGTCTTCTCGACCAGCTTGTCGTAACTCTCGCGGGCACAGCCAAGGCCGTAATCCGCAGGCGCTTTCTCCAGCATGGTGTCGCAGGCTTCCCGCATATACCCAAGACCGGCGTACACATCGGGCATTTCTTCCACAATGCCGGCGAATTCTACCTTTACGTTGACAAACTCGGGCTTAAAGTTGGCCATTTTTGCAATCCAGAAGTTACGGAAAGCCATAAAAGCCCGGAAGCCAAGCGATGACACAACCGTAACAAGGCTGCTGTATATCCTCGCGACCAGGGCGCCGATAAAGGGCAGAAGCCGCAGCAGCAGGGGACGGTATATTTTTCTCTCAATGTCGAGGAAAGATGGCCACAGGTTCACATATATTGAACGTTTCTTTTCGTCCTTTGCCATAAGGACGCCGCGGACTATAAAGGTATAGATAATTACCCCGATAGAGAGCGATGCGACCGCACCCTTGACATTTGCCCACACGAAGAATTCCACAGGATGAGCCAAACCTTTTCCTTTCATAAATACTTCCCCAAATTGAGCGATGGGGATCATAAACGTATACGGAGAAAAACCCAAAACCGG
>Ga0082212_10012654_pt1 | contig 10618 bp, 1 predicted proteins | sample TergutNt197P3_FD_71548 | JGI IMG/M metagenome (GOLD analysis project Ga0082212, IMG submission 71548) | Neocapritermes taracua P3 segment gut microbial communities from Petit-Saut dam, French Guiana - Nt197 P3 | ecosystem: Host-associated > Arthropoda: Insects > Digestive system > Gut ...
ACTCAAGATCGCCTAAACGCAAGCCTTCCGCAGCCTGCGGATCATAAAACCCGCGCGCCGCCGCCGTACCTGCGCCAACCTCCAATGCCACGCCGGCATCTCCTTCGTTGCAGACTGCCCCAGCGCCTCTGTCCCCTCCGGTACATCCTTCGCCTCCAGCGGCTCCTGCGCCTCTTTCCCCTACGGTACATCCTTCGCCGCCAGCGGCTCCTGCGCCTCTTTCCCCTACGGTACATCCTTCGCCGCCAGCGGCGCCTTCCCACCCCCTAACCGGGTAGCGGAAATAGCCGTCGCTCATTATTTTAACGAAATCCGGTTTGAAATCGCCGATAAATTTCCTATGTCCATCAACAATCGCCGTTGCGACGGCCGGGTCTGCCAGCGCGTCCGCGCTTAGCTCGTCCGGCACGAAATGGCGCCAGAACCCGACCGGCGCGCGCCCAGCCCATTCGTTGTTCAGCGTTTTATCCATCAATTCCCTATTCGTCATTAAACTCCATTCCTTTTCTCTATAGGCACAAATAGCAATGAAAAAATGGAGTTACGACAGGTTTTACGCCGCTTAACTGTTCTTTCAAGCTATCCTCCCACAGCGCCATGCCGTCAAATTGATATCTTTACACGTCATTTAAGTCAGGTTCACGATATCAAACGGCGCAACCATTGTCAACGCGCTCGCTAAATGCTGCTTCGAAGAATAACTTTTTGGCATTTTATTTTTCGTTTAGTCATATGAATAAGCACAATAATCTGAGCGTTCAATTATCTACCAGCTGATTTATTTAAATATTCAATACTCACCAAAGCCCACCAGTAACCCACCGGAAGCCACCAAAAGCCCACCAACACCTGTGAAAAACTCAATAATAACTCGCCAGAAGCCACCCAGAGCCCACCAACACCCGTGAAAAACTCAATAATAACCAACCAGAAGTCACCCAAAGCCCACCAGTAACTCTCCAGAAACCACCCAAAGCCCACTGTATCCCAAAATTTACTATATATACATATATATACCTATTACTTTACTTTAACAACAGCTTGTTGGGTTTCTTAGCATTTTCTTCATAAAATTGTTATATACATATTGCCTAATTATACAAGCCCATTATTCATTTTATATGCATATAAGCAATTTAGTGTTTTCCACTATACATTTAGAATAAAATATGTTATGATATTATATACCAAATCATTATCAGGGGCTAAAAATGAATCGACCAACCCATTTACGGCAAATAAAAGAGCGGATTGAAGTATCAAATGCAGATAATTTGTTCGTTCCATCCGACTTTTTCGATATAACCGACTCAACCAGAGTCGGCGCATGCTTTAAACGTTTGTCGGCAAGCGGCGCGCTTGTCCGTATAATGCGTGGGGTATACGCAAAACCTACTAAAAACGCTCCATTTACAAGTGAAATAGCGCGGGCCATCGCGCGAAACCATGGCTGGAAAATAGTCCCGTGCGGCGCAACCGCTTTGTATATCGCAAAAATATCCAGCAAGCCGCCGGACGTATGGACATATGTCAGCGACGGTATGTACAAAACATATAATGCACGCGGCGTAAAGCTGGTTTTTAAGCATACAGACGATATAAACGAGCATTCAAAGGTAACATGGCCAACCGCGCTTTTCATACAGGCGCTAAGGGCAATCGGTAAAGACAACATAAATAAAAAAACTATCAGAATAATGGCGGAGAAAATAAAAAAATACGGCGGGCGGGAGCTGCTTTCCGGTTCTCAGCGGGTAACAACCTGGGTGAAAACGTGCCTTAACGAAATTATAGAAGAATCTTCAAAGACCCCACGCCAGATACGGCGCACGGAACGGAACGACATACGGGACGATTCGCAAGGTTATGCGCCCGGCGAAAAACAAAATTATTCAAAAAAAAATACGCAGTACGGCAAGCAAAATAATAATTGGAACAAAAAACCTGTATCCACCTTTTACGGTTTTAATGTCCGCTCCAAATCCGAAGCGCTCATCGCAGCATCCCTGCATATAGCGGGGCTGGATTTCAAATATGAACAAACGCTCATCGATAAAAAAGGCGAGCCGCACGCGCCTGATTTTACAATCAAATATAAAAGCAGGGAGTTTTATTGGGAGCATTTAGGCCATCTTGATGAAACGTTCTATGCCAAAAAATGGGAATCCAAAGAAAAAATGTATAACGAGGATTTTCCGGATAGTCTTTTAACAACCATAGAAAACGATGATATTTGCAATCAAATAAACAATCTTATAAAAGATAAATTCGGTATCGATATAACTCAAAGCATAAAAAAGCCCGCCTTCTCCCCCACATAGGTCGCATATACTAACGGAGCGCGCAACTCCATTAATTATCCCAGGTATACAGCCTCCAGCCGGATGTCCTGCAGTCTAGGTCTGAATACTATGCGGAGCGGCCTCCGGCCGGTGGTCCTGCAGTTTGGTCTGGATTCAATTCGGAGCGGCCTCCAGCCGGATATCTTTCATCTTCTTTCCAGAAACCATGCTGCTTCACAGTTAGAATTAATGTTAATACGCACGCCCATGTATGAGCCAGGTAATAAAACGACACGCATGATATGACGGTTTTTATTTTTTTTATTATATACACTATGATCCTTATATCACGTACTGCTTGCAATACATGGAATGGCATTCCTAATAAACAGCATAAATAAATGATTCATCTTAAATGCGCTTTTGCGATCTATACTAATAATTATTTTCATATGCAAAACGGCGTACAACATAAAATACTCAACGACGCCTTTAATTAGTTTTGAACCACTTAAATGATCTCCTATTTACGTAACATAACGTTAACGTAACATAGCGTTAACGCAACATAGCGTTATCGTAACATAGCGTTATCGTAACATTGATAAATGCGCCTTACATGCGCGACGCCAAAAAGAAAACCGCGGGTTGCAGCCCGCGGCTTCTTTTTTACTACTCGCTTCCTTTTTTACCTGCTCTGCGGTTGTTACCAGCGGCTTCTTTTTTACTACTCGCTTCCTTTTTTATCTACCCTGCGGTTGTTATCCGCAGCTTCCCTTTTACTACTCGCTTCCTTTTTTACCTACCTTGCGGTTGTTGTCCGCAGCTTCCCTTTTACTACTCGCTTCTTTTTTACCTACCCTGCGATTGTTGCCCGCAGCTTCCCTTTTTTACTACTTGATTCCTTTTTTTTGCCTGCCCTACGGCTGGTGCGCCGCAGGGCGCGCTTCCGTTGTGTTGTTTAGTCGTTCTTCCTGGTCCAGATTTCGAAACCGTTCGGCTTGCGCTCGTAGTTGTGCCCTATCGACGCTTCTTTAATCGCCGTGTAGGCCCAGTGGTCCGGCGTCAGGTCGGAGTAGTACGGCGCCCAGAACGGAAGATCCTCTATCTGTATGCCCCTGTACAACACCCTGTTGATTACGGCCACGACTTCGGCGCGGGTTATGTTGTTCTCCGGCCTGAACGTGCCGTCCGGGTATCCGGATATCCAGCCCTTCGCGGACGCGCTGTTGATGAAGCTTTCGGCCCAGTGGCCCGCCGCGTCCTTAAACGTGTTGACGCCTGTGTCTTCCAGCTTGTCAAACCTCGACATCATCGTCGCGAACTCCGCCCTGGTTATCGGCGCGTCCGGCCTGAACGTCCCGTCCAGGTAACCTTTGATGACTTCGATGCTCGCAAGGTACGTTACGGACTGCGCGTACCATTCGTCCATCGGGACGTCCGGGAACCTGTCGGCGACCGGGTTGTTCTTGTTCTCGTCCGCCAGCAGCCTGAAGATGATGGCTGCGACTTCCGCCCTGGTTATGTCGGCGTCGGGCCTTACAGTGCCGTCGAGATAGCCGTTAATGTACTTTATGTGGTCTGTCGTGAACCCTGCCAGCGGGGCGAAGTTGTCGTCTATCCCGAACTCGAACCTCGGGATCCTTTCCTCGTCGTCGCTCAGCGTGTACTTGGAATTCTGGGTCGCCGTAGGCGTCGGGGTAGCGCTCGGTCCCGGCGTTTCCGTCGTTTCGTTCTTGTCGCCGTCGCCGTCGCCGGATCCGGGCGTGGAGCTCGGGCCGGGGCCGCCGGGGCCGCCCGGGCCGCCCGGGCCTACAGGGCCGGGGCTTGCTATCGGCGTCGCGGCCTGCACGGTTACCGCTACTTTATCGCTTTCGGCTTTACCGCTCTGCTGCTGCGTCACGTTGATTACGTCGTCTTTCTTTAACGTTACGCCGTTCGGCACGTTGACGCTCCACTTTCCGTCGCCGCCTACGGTCGCCGTGCTCTTGCTTCCGCCGGGCCATGTCACCGTTACGGTCGCGCCCGGTATGCCGGCGCCTGTCACAACCTTGTCGCCGGCCTTAACTGTGTTGACTGTCGGTACGCCGGTCTTTTCCTGCGTCCCGTTTCCGCCGCCCTCTTTCGGGCCGACGGTTATTATCGTCTCGTCGCTGGGTTCCTTGCCGTCTTCAATCTGCACGACTTTGATTTCTTCGCCTTCTTTAAGTTCCATGCCTTCCGGAACATCAATCTTCCAGTTGCCGTCTTCGTCGACTACCGTCGTTTCTTTTTCGCCGTTGGGCCAGGTCACTTCTATCGTCGCACCGGGTTCGCCCGTTCCGCTGATTTCCCTGTCGCCTTCGTTGACTTCGTTGACTGTCGGCTTATTGCTCTTGTTGTTCTCTATTACTGTCTTCTGCGCCCAGTCGCTCAGCGTTTTGTTCGGCGTCTTCTGTATCGCATAGACCTTGTCGCCAACGTTCAGCTTCAAATTTGCCGGCACGTTGACCGACCAAGTCGTATCCGCGTTTACCGTCGTCTGCGCTATGCTGCCGTCCGGGAAGCGCACCCTTATCGTAGATCCGGGGGTTCCGCGCCCTGTTACCGTCCTGTCGCCGTCGTAAATCACGTTGATGTCGGGCGTGTCGCTCTTGCCGTCGTTGCCGTTGCCCGTCTTGTCGCCGCCGCCTACGGTTTCGTGGGCCGGGACGCTGGGCTTCTTCGCGCCGTCCTTCTGGACCGCCGTCACTACGTTGCCTTCCAGCAGTTCGATGTTGTTCGGCACGTTTACTGACCATTTACCGTCCTTGCCTACCGTCGTCGTCGTCGTCGTCGTGCCGTTCGGCCATGTCACTGTTATGACCGCGCCCGGAACGCCTTCGCCTGTGACTTTCCTGTCGCCTTCTTCTATCGGGTCGATGTTCGGCGTGTCGCTGTAATCGTCGCCTGTGTTTCCGCCCGAACCGTCGCCGAGCACCGTCTTCTGCGCCCAGTCGCTCTCGTCTTTACCTTCTGTCTTCTGCTGCGCGTATACCTTGTCGCCCTCTGCGAGCGTCACGCCTGCCGGCGTATTGACTTCCCATGTGCCGTCGGGCCTGACCGTCGTCGTCACGTTTATCCCGTTCCCATTGTCGCCCGGGAACTTAACCGTCACTGTCGATCCCGGCGTGCCGGTCCCGCTTACCTTCGCGTCTCCCGCATGGATGTCGTTCACGTTCGGCGTGTCGCTCTTGCCGTCGTTGCCGGGGCCGGTTTTGTCGCCGCCGCCGACCGTAACATGCGCCGGAACGCTCGGTTTTTTGCCTTTTTCTTTCTGGGTTACGGTTATTACGTCGCCTTCGTTCAACTCAAGGCCTTCCGGCACTTCCACAGACCAGTTCCCGTCCGGGCCGACCGTCGTTTCGCTGGTCTCGCCGTTGGGCCATGTCACTGTTATTTCCGCTCCGGGGATGCCTGTGCCCGTCAGCATGTCGTCGTCTTCGTCAATCGGGTCCACGTTCGGCGTATCGCTTTTGTTTCCGTCTACGGTTACGATTTCCGGGTCGCTCGGGTCCTTGCCGTCTTCAATCTGCACGACTTTAATCTCGTCGCCTTCTTCGAGTTCCAAATCTTCCGGCACTTCTATAGACCAGTTGCCGTCTTCGTCGACTTCCGTCGTGTCCGTATTACCGTTGGGCCAGGTCACTTCGATTGTCGAACCGGGTTCGCCCGTGCCCGTGATTTCCTTGTCGCCTTCATGGACGTCGTCCACGGTCGGCTTGCCGGACTTCTCGCGCTCGATAACCGTCTTCTGCGCCCAGTCGCTCGGGTCTTTGCCCGGCGTCAACTGCATCGCGTTTATCTTGTCGCCTGCCGCCAGTTCGGTTCCGGCCGGCACGGCCACGGACCATTTCGTATCCTCGCCGACTTTCGCCTGCGCCGTCTTGCCGTTCGGGAAGCGAACTACTACTGTCGATCCCGGCGTGCCGAATCCCGATACGTTCGCGTCGCCTTCATATATCACGTTGATGTCCGGCGTGTCGCTCTTGCCGTCGTTGCCGTTGCCGGTCTTGTCGCCGCCGCCTACCGTTTCGTGCGCCGGTACGCTTGGCTCTTTCGCGCCGTCTGTCTGCACGGCCGTCACTACGTTGCCTTCCAGCAGTTCGATGCTTTCCGGCACGTTCACGGACCATTTGCCGTCCGTCCCGACCGTCGTCGTAGTAGTCGAGGTCCCGTTCGGCCATGTCACCGTAATGACCGCGCCCGGCACGCCCTCGCCCGTGACTTTCCTGTCGCCTTCTTCTATCGGGTTGATGTTCGGCGTGTCGCTTCTGTTGCCATTGCCGTTACCGCCGCCGTCGCCGTCGCCGATTACGGTCTTCTGCACCCAGTCGCTGTCGTCTTTGCCTTCGGTCTTTTGCTGCGCGTACACTTTGTCGCCCTCTTCGAGCGTTACGCCAGCCGGTACTTCAACTTCCCACGTCCCGTCAGGTTTTACAGTCGTCGTAACAATAATTTCGTCGCCGCCGCCGTTCGGGAACTTCACAATGATTTCCGAGCCGGGCGTGCCCTGGCCGCCGACTTTATCGTCGCCTGCATGTATGTCGTTCACATACGGCGTGTCGCTCTTTCCGTCGTTTCCGTTACCGGTCTTATCGCCGCCGTTGACTGTTACGTGCGCCGGCGTGCTGGGCTTTTTGCCGTGTTCTTTCTGCGTGGCGGTTATTACGTCGCCTTCGTTAAGCTCTAATCCTTCCGGCACTTCGGCCGCCCAATTGCCGTCGGGGCCGACTGTCGTTGTACTGGTTTCGCCGTTGGGCCATACCACCGTAATTTCCGCTCCGGGCACGCCTGTGCCTGTCAGGACGGCGTCGCCTTCGTCTATCGGATCGATGTTCGGCGTGTCGGTTTTGTTTCCGTCCACGGTCACTACTACCGGTTCGCTGCCGTTCTTGCCGGGTTCTATCTGCGTGACCTTCACTTCGTCGCCTTCGTCAAGCGTCACGCCTTCGGGTACTTCCACGGCCCAGTTGCCGCTCGGCCCGACCGTCGTCACGCTCTCAGAACCATCCGGCCATTCGACAGTTATTGTCGCGCCGGGCTCACCTGTGCCCGTCACTATATCGTCTGTTTCCGATATCGGGTCGACCGTCGGTTTTTTGCTCGTTTCGCCCGTGCCGCCGCCGCCCGTGTTTTCCACTATTGCGTTCAGTATGACGATGGCCTTGCCGCTGTCGGTCGCCGTCAAATCAAACTCATACGAATTGGGTGTCGGGTCGCCGTATTTCACGCTGTTCACGTCGTACATCCCTATGAACGCGAATTCGTCGTCCAGAGGCATCGTTTCAACTATTACATATTTACCCGCGCTAAGCGCCTCCGTACGGGATCCGCCCTGCGCTACAACATTAACTATCGCCAACCTGGACTGCAGCGTCGTGATAGTATATTCAAACGTGTTGTACGATTCGGGCGCCTGCAGCACGCCGTCCTTGAACACGTGCTTCGATACGATGACGTTCATCGGGTCGATGTCCGGCGTCTCGTTCGTGTTATCGTCGCCGTCTTCGCCTTCTTCTCCGCCCGTGCCGGGGTCGCCCGGATCTTCCGGATCTTCCGGATCAGTCGGGGTGACAGGGTTGCCGTTTCCGTCGCCTATCCTGGAGTTCACGACCGAGGCCGCGCCTTTTTCGGCTTCGCTCAGGTCGATTGCGCCTGTGCCGCGCCCGTCGCTTGTTATGATGTCTATCCTGCGGTAGTTACCCATAAAGCCCGCAGTGTTTTCTGTTATTTGATACTTGTCTTTCGGCAATGTGATTGTGCGGGATTCGCCGGCCTTCAGCCTTAATGTCGCGCTGAACGGTATAGCCGGAGCGGCTTTGCCTGGTTCGCCCACGCCTTCGCCGTCAATGTATATGTAGAATACGCGGTTGTCATTGCCTGCGCCAATCAGCCCGCCCTGTTCGTCCAACAGGACTTTTGCGACCGTCAGTTCCGCCGTGCCGGTTACGAACGAACCGCCGTCCAGCACATAGTACGCGCGGATTATCGTGCCCGCCGGTACAGTCGTCTTCGATTGGATATTGACCGGGTCCGTGTGGCTCAGCTTGTAATACGGGTATTTCGCCCCGCTTATGTACGAGCTGCTGTACTGCAGGTTCACGGTTCCTTCCGGCACGCTGAAAGTCTTCACTTCCGTGTCCGTAAGGGCGCCGTCTTTGTAGAACTTGATTGTGTACGACTTCTCTTCGTACTTGACTTCTTTTACTTGATAGTAGATATTTACGGTCGCTTTATTGTCGGCCGTCACGTCTACCGTCGTCGCGTTGTCGGGCGCCAATTCGTAGCCAGTCGCCTGCGGATGTTCCGGAAGCGGCTGCACGCCGAGTTTCACGCCGGTTATTTTATGCGGGTTCATCGAGGCCGGTATTCCCGGTACGGGATTCGTCGTGCCCGTCAGGTAGTAGTTGATTGTGTAGCTGTAAATCCCCGCGTCAGGGTCGACTATGTAATAGATGTTTTTCTGCGCGGTTTTGCCGTATTCCACGTTAACGGTAAGATCCTGGCCCGGTTTCACGATGTAGCCGTTGTGCTTGACCGGATAGTCGGTATACGCCGTCAGGTTGATTGTTCCTAGCGGGGCGTTGTTGACCGTTTTCGGGTTCGGCACATAGCCGGGCAGTTTCGCCGCCGTTCCGTCGTCAAGCAGGTAATTAACCTGGTAGGACGATTTCGCGTTGGGGTCAATTTCATATACGACGGAAAATTCCTGCACGTCGTTCGGGTTGCTGTTGATAGTCACGTTGTACGGCGCGCCTGTTACGATGTAGCCGCCGTATGTGCGCGGGTAGTGGTAGCCTTGCAACAACGTCGTCAGGCCGGCCTTTGCGTAAAAAGTCGCAGGGTTCGGTTCGTAACCGGGAAGCTGGCTTCCGTTGACGAGTACATAGCGCACTTTGAATTCATAGCTGCCAGCTATGTCTTCATAGAACAGCGCGATTTTTGAAGAGCCGTCGGCCTTTACGTATATTTCTAGCGCCTGTCCGCCGATCAGCCTGTACTGGCCGTCTATCAGCGTGTCGTAGTGGGTCCCCTGTATGAGCGGGAACACGCCCGGCTGGCTGGCTTTAAACGTCGCTGGCGCTTTTATCTGCGTGACGCCGTCGTCGAGGTAGTAATAAACTTTGAAATCGATGTTGCGGTTGCCTTCGTTCCCGAGTTTATAGTACACGTCTACCGAGGCCAGGTTATCGTATGTCACCATTACCGTATACGGTTCGCCTGTCACTACGTAGTCGCCGTCAGCCGAGGCCGCCGGATAATGCTCGCCTTCTTTCAGCGGGAGGCCGCTGCCTTTTACGAGCGCCAGTTCGCCTACCGGGTTATTCGCAAACGTCGCCGGGTTCGGCGTATAGCCTGGCAGCGGTATCGTTTCGCCGTTGGCAAGCTTCACGTAATACTGCACCCTGAAGCTGTATATCGCCTGCGCGCCGTCTACTTCGTACAGCACTACCGCGTACGCGTTGCCGTCCGCCGTCACGTTTATCGTCGCGGGGGCGTTCTTCACTTTGTAGCCGTTGAACTTATCCGGATAGTGCTGCCCGGACACGAGTTCGTTCGAACCTTCGGGGCCGATGAATTCGGCGGGGTTCGGGTCTTTGCCAGGCAGCGGCGCAAGCGTCGCGGCGTCGCCGTCCATGTCGAGCATGTAATATACGAAGAAGCTGTGGCTGCCGGGTTCCGTCGGGCCGATCGGCTCGTATTCTATCGTAACTTCAACATTCGCGCCGTCAATTTTTATGATCTCATCGATGTTCGCTATGTCAGCCGCAATATATCCGTTGAATTCCAGCGGGTAATGCAGGGCCAGCTCCAATTCGAAGCCGTCTTCGAGGCCCCAGAATATGCGCGGGTTCGGGGAATAACCGGGGAGCTTCTCGCCGTTCGAGTTCTTCAGGACGTAGTTTATTGTAATCGTATATAACTCGTCGTCCCCGCCGCCGCTCTGGTCAAGCTCGTAGTAAATGTCTATGTGCGCGGTCGGCTGTACGCCGGGGAGCACGTCCACAACAAGTTCCTGATCCGCCATCAGCCTGTATACGTCGCCTGTTTCGTCGTCCGTAAAGCTGTATTCGAAATCGGTTACGCCGTGCAGCCCAAGGGACACTCCCTCGACCGTTTTGCTGGATCCGCCCGGATAGACGTTCAGCAGGCCGCCGTCGTCGTGCCTGTAATCAATCGTGTACTTGCCGCCGGTCCAGTTCGGGTCGTACTCGTAGTACGCGTTCACGACAGCCGGGTTGTTGATGTTGTTGTACGCTGTCAGGAACACGTTCTCCTGTTGCCCGGCTATCAGCCTGTAGCCTTCTATCAAA
>Ga0082212_10012655_pt1 | contig 10618 bp, 7 predicted proteins | sample TergutNt197P3_FD_71548 | JGI IMG/M metagenome (GOLD analysis project Ga0082212, IMG submission 71548) | Neocapritermes taracua P3 segment gut microbial communities from Petit-Saut dam, French Guiana - Nt197 P3 | ecosystem: Host-associated > Arthropoda: Insects > Digestive system > Gut ...
GTTGAGCATGCTGGTTGCTTCCTCAACGAAGCTCTCCATCGAGAAGGCACTGACGCCGAAGACGTCGTTGCGGCTGTAGTACCGCCCGAAAAAGCCTTCGATTTTTTTGCCGAAGTCCGTGCTGTTCACCCCGGTTTGTGTCAGGACCGTGAAAGTGGAATAGCCATGCGAGTTGTTGACCTTCTGCGCAACTGAAAGGGGTATATAGACGTCGGTTGACATGTCGTAGTCGCTCGAAGTCGAGACCCCCATAAGCGCGCCAAGCCCGCCGTCGCCGTATTCGTATACGCCGACGACCGTGTAAATGTCGATATGGTCCTGTGTCTGGATCACCAGCTCCTTGCCGAGCGGGTTTTCATCGCCGAACATATTGGAGACGAGTTTGTCGGACACGACCGCAAGCCTGCGCCTGGCCGCATTGTCGTCGTCTGCAATGAAACGGCCGCGCAGCATGGTCAGGCTGTTCGCCAATTGGTATTCCGGGTTGACGCCTGACAGGGAGAGGTTCGCATAGTCCTCGCCCTTTTCTGTCTGGCCTTCGCCAACGCCCTCGCTGATGCTGAGCGCCTTTATTTCGTCCGGGTACTGTGCTTTCAGCCCGTCCAGCATCTCGTCCGTAATAAGGTCTTTGTCGCTGAACATTGAAAACCGCCCCGATCCCCCTATCATGCGGAATACCGGTCCCTGGGCATTTTTTGACTGAAGGGTTACTGTGACATTGTTGATGCCGAACCCGCTAAGGGTATCCTCCAGATAGGCCTGCATGGAAGTGCCTATCGTCATGATCGCTATTACCGCAGTGATCCCGATGATGATGCCGAGCATCGTGAGGATCGAGCGCATCTTGTTTGTCCAAAGGCTGCCTAGAGCCTCAAGGAAATTGTCCGCAAACCTCATGCCCGTGACCCTTCCCTTTCTCCGATGACTTCGCCGTCCTTCAGTGTAATGATGCGGTCTGTCTGTTCTGCCAGCGCAAGGCTGTGCGTAACGATGATAACTGTCTTGCCGTGGTTCCTGTTGAGGTCCTTGAATATCCCCATGACAAGCTGCCCGGTTTCTGAGTCGAGCGCGCCGGTCGGCTCGTCCGCAAGGATGATGTCGGGGTCGTTGGCCATGGCGCGCGCGATTGCGGTCCGCTGCTTCTGGCCGCCGGACAGTTCGTTTGGCTTGTGTTTTGCACGGTCAGCCATGCCGACGAGCTCAAGGAGGCGCTCGGCGCGCTCGGCGCGGTCACGCCGGGACACGCGTGCGTAGGTCATAGGCATTTCGACATTGGCCCGCGCCGAGATGCGCCCGATAAGGTTGAATGTCTGGAAGACAAACCCGATCCGCTCCTTCCTTAGCTGGGACAGGTCGTTTTGCGAAAGCGCCGCGACATCGACGCCGCTGAACGAATAAGCCCCTTTAGTCGGCCGGTCAAGGGCGCCGATAATGTTCATCAGCGTGGACTTGCCGCTGCCGGATTCGCCGACTATGGAGACAAGCTCGCCTTCCCTGACGGAAATGTCCACGTCGTGAAGCACCTCGATCTCGTTGGGCATGCCGATGAAATACCGCTTGCAGATTTTATCCAGTTTTATGATATGAAGGGGCTTTGCCATAATGTGCTTCTTATGGCCCCGCGTCAACGGTCACGACGGTCGCTCCAGCGGGCCCGCCGCCTATGACCTGCCCGCCGCCCGGCCCATCCATCATGCCAAACATATTCGGCCCGCCGACCCTCACATTGCGCCCCAAAGGATCGGACAGGATGAGCAGGCCTTCGGTAAGCCCCTCGCCGGATATTTCAATATAGTAATCGGTCTCCATGCCGGTCGTCACTTCGATCTCGCGCCTGTCCCCGCCGCCGGAAGACGGCCCGCCGCTGCCCGCTGGCGCTTCGCCGATATTCACCGGCCCGCTGCCGATGACCACAGGCTCGCCCCCTGTGTCGCCGTCTATCTTTACCGGTCCGCCGCCTGTCGTGGCCTGTCCGCTGTCATCGCCGCTTATCATTACCGGCCCATCACCGGTCGCAACAGGCCCGCTGCCGCCGCCGGAAGACGGCCCGCCGCCTGTCGTGGCCGACCCGCCGCCCGCCGGTCCGCTGTCATCGCCGCTTATCATCACCGGCCCGCTGCCCGAAGAACCGCTGCCCGAAGGCCTCCCGATACTCGACATCAGGCCAAAGCCGGGCTCATACGCGTATACGACGGTCCGCCCGTCCGGGAGCGTCACGACCGCATCGATCGGCACTACGAAGATGTCGTTTTTCGACGCCGTCACAATTTCGACCGTCGCCGTCATGCCCGGCCGAAGCTGCCCGATCGAGCCCGTCACCAGCACCTTGACCTCAAAATTGCCGCCTGTATCGAGCGCTACCGGCGCAACATAGTCCACTATACCGTCATATACCTGGTCGCCTGTCGCGTTTGACGTGATATGCGCCTTCATGCCTTTTTCGACCTTGATGACGTCATACTCGGCTATAGATGCCGAGATCTGCAGTGTTTCCGTATTCTCGATAGTGAACATATCCCCCATGGCAGCCTTGCCGGCCTGGGTGCTGACGCTCGTCACGATGCCTGTGATGGGGGATACTATTGCTGTGCTTTGCAGGTTCTCGTTAAGTGTCTCAAGCTGGGAACGCTGCGACCGCGCGCTGTCCGTGCCCTTGAGCGCGTCAAGCTGCGCCTTGGCGTCATACCAGCGGCTGTTCGCTGACCGGAGCGCGTTTTCGCGCTGTACCTTTGCCGCATCCAGCTCAGCCTTTGCTTTGTCGATGGCCGCCTGTTCCTCAGGGGTCGGCTTAGCCCCTTCTTCCTTTGCCGTCTTTGCGTCTTCATAGGCAGCTTTGGCTTTTTCAATGGCTGCTTTTTCCTCTTTGGAAGGCGAGTCGCCCGCCTTTGCCTCTGCCTTGTCCAATTCAGCTTTGGCCTTGTCAATGGCCGCCTGGCCTGCCGCCGCGAGTGCTGCGTCATAGGCAGCCTGGGCATTGTTGACTGCGGTTTTTGTCTGGCTGAAGTCAGCCCAATACTGGGCGTCCGCATCGTCGAACGCGCGCTGGGCCTGGTCCAGTTTCTGCCAGTCACCCCTTGCCGCCTCCGAGATCGAGGCCTGGGTGTCTGAGATGTTGCGTTCGAGTTCGGACGTCTTCAGCCGGGCAAGCACATCGCCGGCATAGACCTGTTCGCCGGCCTCGACGTACACGGTTTCAACCTCGCCCTGCATATTCGATCCGACGCTCACAGGATCCGTACTCGTAAAATTCCCTGATGCCGTCACCTTGCTTTCGAGGTCTGTCTTCGAAAGCATAAAAACCTCCGGCACATCTGTAGACACCGGCCCTGCCATGGACTGCAATCGGAAAAACCCGAAAATGCCGGCTGCCGCAACAACCGCAATAATAACGATAGCTATTATGAGTTTCTTTCGGGATTTTCTTATCACCGGGATATCCGATTCCACCGCAATCTTCATATACGCTTCTCCTAATCCGCAAATTGTATTAGATGATTAGTATAATAATACAATTCACACCTGCTGTCAATCACAAAACAGCCCATCACCATCCACCATTAAAAAATGATCCATTCCCGCCCATCATTACGAAAAACTCCATTACCGCCCATCATTACGAAAAACTCCATTACCGCCCATCCACATGAAAAACTCCATTACCGCCCATCCACATGAAAAACTCCATTACCGCCCATCCACATGAAAAACTCCATTTGCGCCTATCTCACTTTCTACATTATACAATACCTATATAATACCTACCGAATCTTAAACAAGGCTTAAAAGACCATCGGCGCAACTATTCAGCACCTTCAGTTGTTTATAAAAAACCGGCCGGTCCGGCGCAGGGCGCCAAACCAGCCGGGAGGAGGAACTATCCCTTGGTTTTCTATTTGAGGAAGTCCACGTTGATGCTTCCGAAGTCACAGCGGATCGTGAGACTGGCGGGCGCTTCCGGGGCGCGGTTCCTTACCGACCCGGAAAACTTCTCGCCGTCCACGTGTACGCTGCCGGCGCTCGCCTCAAGATCGTAGGAGAGGTCGTCCTCGGCCACGAGCAGCTTGAGCCCCACGCTGCCGGACGAGGCGTCTATCTCGCAGCGCCCGGTGAACAGCAGCCGGTCAAGCGTGGTTTTGCCGAATTCGTTTGTGACCGTCAACCCGCCCGTGGTGATGTTGTCGCCCTTCAGGTCGCCCGACGCGAGCTTCAGCGTCATGTCGTCCGCTTCGGCGCCGTCAATCGTGGCCTTGCCGAAGTCGCAGCTTACCTTGAGCGTGCCGGCGCCTATATCGTGCGCCTCCAAGCTGCCCGAGCTCAGTTCGGCCGTCAACGTTTTTGCATTCACGCCCTTCACCTCGACATTGCCGAAGTCAGAGCGGATATCGCATGTGCCTTCGACGGCGGCGCCCGCCAGGGTAACGGCGCCCGAGGCGGCCCTTAGCGTCATGTCGCCGCACGTGGCGCCCGAGACGTTAATGCTGCCAAAATCATTCCTGATGTAGAGATTGCCGCATTTAATGCCTGCCGCTGCGACCTTCGATACGCTGATGTCCAGCTTTACGTCGCCAAACTCGGCGCCCTTCGGGTAAGTGATCTCAAGGTAGGTCTTTTCCGAGTCCCAAAGCTCCTCGAGGCCGATGTTGATGCTCCACTTTGCGTCCCGCTTTGCATTGACCATAAGCGTGTCGCCTTTGAGGTTTACGGTAAGGCCGCCGTAACGTTCGTAGTTTTCGCCTTTGACCGCATAGCCGTCGCCTTCCTTGAATGTGACCCGGCTGATATAGTCGGCGTCGACCTCGATGTTTTTAAAGCTTTTATAAGTCTCATTGACCGTGATAAGTTCGCCGCGATCTACACTGTTCATGTGCACCCCGCCCCTGTCGAACGAAAGGCCCTTCAGGCCGCCTGTCGCGAACCCCGCCAGCGCAAGGCACAAACCCACTATTACTATGATAAGCGGTATCAATACTATTTTTCTCATGACTCCTGATCCTCCTTTGAATCTTTTTCTGTCTCTTCTTCTATTATTTGTTCAGCGGCTTCTGCCGCCTCTTCTATTGTTTGCTCAGCGGCTTCTACCGCCTCTTCTGTTGCTGGTTCCGTGGCTTCAACTGCTTCCGCCGCCGCCTCTGTCCCCAGAGCTTCGACCGGCTCCTGCACTTCATATGCTTCCGCCGCCGCCTCTGTCCCCAGAGCTTCGACCGGCCCCGCCGCCGCTATCTGCGCTGCATAAGCCTCCTGCGCCATCCTTTCCTGGTTCGCCCTCTTTTCAAGCCTGCGTTCCAGCTTGAGACCGGCCTTCTCGCGCTTGCGCTCCGCCCTGTCACGCCTGCGTTCCGCCTTGCCAAGCTTGCGTTCCGCCTTGTGTTGCCTGCGCATCAGTTTCCGCTCGATCTTATAGTCTTTCTTTTCGCGCTTCCGGTCGCGCTTGTACCTGTTCCTGCGGTCCAGCATCTCCGCACGCTCACGGTTCAGCTTTTTCTCGCGCTTGTGCCTTATCCCGTTGAACACGTCGGCTATGGCAATGAGCAGGTGCTTGCTGCACCACAGCGCGAAGCGGAACACGAATATGCCGCCGCCTATGAGGGCAAGTCCGCAGCCCAGGTAAAACACCGCGGTAGGGATATCCAGGTGTAACAGCCACAGCCCGCTGCCGACGCCGAGCGCCCCGCCTCCTACGACCGCGATAGCCGCCGCGAAAAGCACGACCATTACCGTGAAAAACACGACGATCATGATGGCTGTCACAAAGACTGCAAGCGCGGTGCGCGGTACGGCCGCGATCCCGGCCAGCCAGACGGCCTGGACGCCTTTGCCCACCGCTGCGCCGCCCGGCTTTTCGATATCCTCGAAATCCTGCATGGCCTGGTCGGCGCGTATGCCCGCCGCAAGCTCCGCCGGCGACCCGAGCTTCTCCATCGCGTTGGCCGCGCCCTCCGGCCCTGCTTCCGCGAGGTACTCAAAGTAGTATGAGATCGCGTCCTCCCGGTCGTCGTCGTTCAGTTTGTACAGGTGGATCTTGAGTTCGTTGATGTAATCCTGGGTATTCATGACGCGGCACCTCCTAAAATCAATCCGTCGACTCTGCCGCGGAAATCCGCCCACGCGTCCTTGTACTCCATAGCCATCTCCCTGCCTTTTTCCGTTATTGTGTAATAACGCCGGTTGCGCCCCTGCCAGGGTACGTCATAGGTATTCAGGAATTCGTCTTTCTGGAGTCTTCGCAGGACAGGGTAGAGCGTCGATTCGGATATCTCGATGTGTTTTGCGAGCGTCTGCGTCAGCCCGTACCCGTAAGTGTCCTCCTCGCGGAGCACCGAGAGTACGCAAGCATCCAGCAGCGCTGCACCGATTGAAAATAACATTTCTCACCTCCGAATGTTCTTCATCTTCTAAAATAACGGGTTCGCTTTGCGGGACAGGCCCTTATCCCGTGTGCGCAACAATACTATACGGCGTATAGTATTAACTTGCAATGAACCGCACATTAAAACAGGGTTAAAAACACAACCATCCCGTAGGCGTGACGGGGCCAAATGAACCGTCCACTTTTGGCCCGAATGTGCTAAACTTATTTACATCAGGGAAAAGCAATGGTTGTTGTTTTCAGGGACAATAAAGGAGAAAGACTATGTTCATCGCGTCTGGTTTGGTAATCGCTGTCATTATTATTGTGGTTGTTATCGTCGTCCTTTTGCTCGTTTTCATCGGGATGTACAACAGCCTCGTCAAGCTTCGCAATGCGGTAGAAGAGGCGTTTTCCACGATGGATGTTTACATGAAAAAGCGGTTCGACCTCATCCCCAATCTGGTCGAGACCGTAAAAGGATACGCGGAGCACGAAAAGGAAACGCTTGAAAATGTCGTCCAGGCGCGCAATATGGCGCAGTCCGCCAGCGCCCCGGAGGACAGGATCATGTGGGAGGAGCAGCTAACAGGGGCGCTCAAGAGCCTGTTTGCCGTAGTGGAAGGCTACCCGCAGCTCCAGGCGAATGAAGGCTTCCTCGGCCTGCAGCGGCAGCTCAATTCTGTGGAAGAGGATATCGCGAACGCGCGCAAGTACTACAACGGGACCGTCCGCATGTACAACACGAAGACCGAGGTGTTCCCAAGCGCGCTGGTCGCCTCGATGTTCCACTTCGGCAGGAAGCCGCTGTACGAGATCACGGAAGCGGCGGAACGCGAGAATGTCAAAGTGCAGTTCTAGCCAGAAAAGCGAAAAGCCCAAAGCCGGCGGCAATCGCCAGCTCCTCCGTTTTTTCGCGGTAATTTCGGTAATGCTCATATGCGTTGCCGTTGCCTCTGCCTCCGCTGCGGTGTACGCGGCGAAGGACTACTATATGAATACGCCGTCTTACGATGTGGACGTCGTGGTGCACGAGAACAACACCTTCGACGTCACGGAGCGAATCTCGGTCGAATTCCTTGAGGCGTCGCACGGCATTATCCGGAATATCCCTTACCGGGGGGAGGCCATCTCCTATGTGGACGGCAAGGTCGTCCGCCAGGACGCGCGGATGCGGATCAAGATCCTTTATGCTGGCGAGTACGATAGCAGCATATCCGTAACAGATGACAGCCTGTCTGTGTCCCTTCATATCGGCAGCGACAAATACAAAGTATCCAGGTCGGGCGGGGAGCTGTCTGTAAGGATCGGCGACCCCGACAGGTATGTGACAGGCGCCCATGACTATGTGATCCGCTACAGGCTGGAGCTCTTTGACGACGGAATCGACGAGTACGACAGCGTCTATCTGAATGTGATACCACAGAACTGGACAACCGATATCGACAGAGCAAGCGTTACCGTCACTTTCCCAAAGGATGTTGATATCTCCGGCGCGGAGTTCATAGGCATGGAGGGCTGGGAGACGAGCACGGATGTGATGAACGTCGAACGGATCTGGCCGGACAGGGACGGCCGGTACACGCTCGCCGCGACGTCGAAGCGGCCGATATATTACGGGGAAGGGCTCACTTTCCGGGCTGTGCTGCCCGAGGGCTATTTCACAGGGGAGCGGCGTTTCTTTCCAAGCGAGATCGCGTTTTGGATCGTAGCCATCCTCGCGCCCCTGGTCTGCCTGCTGCTGTGGTTCCGTTTCGGGCGCGACGAGCCTTTGGTCGAGACTGTCGAGTTCAGGCCGCCGGAGGGGCTGACCCCCGCGGAAATCGGCCTGCTCTGGGACGGCAAGGTGCGTGACCGCGACCTTATGTCGATGCTGCTTTACTGGGCAAACAAGGGCAAGCTGACCATCGAGGAACGGGGCTTTGACGACGTGGTGCTGCACAGGGCAGGGGACCCGGACGCAGGCGCAAAGTCCTTTGAAAAGTCCATGTTCCAGGGGATATTTGCATCGGTGGGCACGGCCTCTTCCGATTCCGTCTCGGTAAAGACGTCCCCCGCCAGGATCGGAGGCGCAATGGCGGGGGCAAGAAAGGCGCTCCTCGCCGAATACGAAAAAGACCGGCTGAAAACGCTTTACGACCCTATGTCGCTCAGGATGCGCGCGGCCGCGCTCATCATAGCGCTCCTGCCGGTTATCTTCATTATTGTATTTGCGTTTGACACAAACCAGACGATCGAATTTGGCGGCGTGGGTGACGGCGCCGGCGCAGCGCCGATATTCTTTTTCCTGATCTTTTTTGCCAGGGTGTTTTTGCCGCGTTTGACCGGTACGCTGGCGGGCGCCGCGTCGACGCGCAGCCTTGTCAAGGGGGCGCTGTACTCGCCGATAATAGTCATAGGGGTCATAGCTCTTATCGTCTGCGGGGTATTTGTCCTCAACACGCCGCTCCAGGCAGCCTGCGCCGCAGCGTCGACCGTGCTCTGCTTCCTGCTTGCCGTTTTGATGCGCAAGAAGACCGATTATTACACAAAAATACTGGGGCGGATACGCGGCTTTGCGACCTTCATCAAGACTGCCGAGCTCGACCGGATCAGGATGCTCGCAAGCGCGAACCCCTCGTATTTCTTCGATGTCCTGCCCTACGCGTGGGCTATGGGGCTGACGGACGTTTGGGCGAACAAGTTCGACCGCCTCGGGCTGGCGATGCAGCCGCCGGGCTGGTACTACGGCTATGCCCCGGGGACAGGTTTCACCCACTTATACATGGTCAATTCGCTGGGCTACAGTACCCGGCGGATAACAAGCGCGGTCGCGCGGGACCGGGTCGCAAGCGCAAGCAGCGGGCGCTCCGGCGGAGGATTTTCCAGCGGCGGGGGCGGTGGCGGCTTCTCAAGCGGCGGCGGTTTCTCCGGCGGCGGCTTTGGCGGCGGAGGCGGCGGCCGCTGGTAGACTTCGATTTTCAGCCAGAAATTGCAGGATCAAAGAAGCGGGCTGTGGCACTGGCATAGCCGTTTCAAAGGGCATCATGCGCCAATCGCGCGCACGACCTTAGATTTTTTAAATATTTATATAGTTTTGGCACTGGTTTTGTGATATTTTGGTGATACAAGTTTTACATGTATATTACAAAGATTCAAAGGGGAGACAGATAGACAGCTCGTTAAAGTACTGCACAGATATCAAAAGTCCATGGCAAGGCTATCAACCTGAACCAACAAGTTTGCAAAAACCGTAGCAAAAAACACTGGACGACATCAGAAAAATTTAAACAACCGAGATATTAGCTGGAAGTTAGTCACCAAACGAATAGCCATGAACGGCAGGATGAAATTGGCAAATGTATCTGCAAATGTATCCGCAACTCAAGCTTAGTCTGTGGTATCAGCCATCAGAATAAACAGCTATATATAATTGTAGCCAAAAAACCGTAGCCGAAAAAATGCAGCCGAAAAAACGTTGTTAGCTAAGCAAACAGGAGTAACACAAAATGTTAAGAAAAATTTCCGCACTGATCCTGGTAGGAGTAATGGTCATCCCCCTGGTCTTTTGCTCCAGTCATATGAAAGCATACGGGGTCGAAAATGGCGACAGCATGAAGGCCGGCGTTACAAGCCTGTCAAATGAAGAAGGCCCGGCGGCAGGGCCCCCTGAAAACGAGGGCGGCGAACCCGGTGAACCTGGTGAGCCGGAGGGCGGGGATCCCGGCGACGGCGAAAACGAGCCAGGCGAGCCCGGGGAACCAGGCGAGCCCTCCGGTCCTGAGGAACCCGGTGAGCCCGTGGATTCCGGCGGGACAGAGGGGCCCGGGGGATCCGGCGATCCTGAAGGCCAGACAGGAGAGGACACCGAAACAGATGGTGTAAAGGAAGTGGCGGAAGAACCGCAAAAGGAAACAGAAGCTTACTCCGGAATACCCCTGCATGTCTACGCCGGGGATCAGTACAGCCTTGTCCAGAATGAAGACGGGGGCGTCTGGGCTTGGGGGTACGGCGGTTTCGGCCAGCTTGGGAACGGAGGCTTCGAAGACAGCGCCTTGCCTGTGCGCGTTGAAGGCCTAAGCGATATCCGTACAGTCTTCGCAGGGGACAGGCGCAGCCTTGCGGTGGTTGACGGCGGAACAGTGTTTGGCTGGGGTGACGCCCGGCCCGCGGGAAACAGTGAGTCCCCCGAAGGGCAGGTCAGGGGCAGCAGCGCATCCAGGATTCCAGTGCTTGACGATATTGGTTCAGTATGGGCATACGGGGACGGCAACCTCGCTGTTACGGCCGACT
>Ga0082212_10012656_pt1 | contig 10617 bp, 10 predicted proteins | sample TergutNt197P3_FD_71548 | JGI IMG/M metagenome (GOLD analysis project Ga0082212, IMG submission 71548) | Neocapritermes taracua P3 segment gut microbial communities from Petit-Saut dam, French Guiana - Nt197 P3 | ecosystem: Host-associated > Arthropoda: Insects > Digestive system > Gut ...
GGGGGAATTCGGGGCAGTCAGCGTCGTTTCGGGACACATCCAGGGCTCAACGATCACATTGCCGCTGCACATTGAAGCACTGTCTCAAGGGTTCAATTCGGTTGCGGCTTTTTCCCTCGCTACGATTCTCGCTTTGCTCGCAATGTTCACGCTTGTTGTCAAAACCATCGTCGAGTGGAAGACGAAACGAGTGATCGGGGAAATGAGCGGTATCGAGTAACAGAGAACGGCTACCCTTCGATTTTGTACCGCTTAATTTTTCGATCAAGCGTTGTCCGTTCGATTCCCAGTTGCTTAGCGGTAAGACTCTTATTCCAATTCGCGTGTTCCAACGTGCGGATAATATGATTCCGCTCTACGTCTTCCAACGAGATGGGGATGAACAAATCCCGCTCCTGTTTGCTACTGTCCTGTGTAATGTTACTCTCTCCTGTAGTCTTCAAATTGGAGAAGAGCAAGTCAGGCACCAAAATAAGCGGCTCGGTACCAAGCACCACTGCTCGTTCGATGATGTTCTTCAATTCCCGGACGTTGCCGGGCCAACGATAATTCATCAACGTTTGTATTGCATCGGGATGAAAACCGGAGAACTTGCGCCCCGTCTCGTTGCAGAAACGACTCAGAAAATATTCAGCAAGGACCTGTATGTCCGCTTGCCGTTTGCGAAGTGGCGGAACAATGATTTCAAGAACACGAAGCCGGAAAAACAGATCGTGCCGGAATCTTCCTGCCGCAACTTCTTTTTCCAAATCCCTATTCGTTGCCGTGATGATCCGAACATCAACCGTGATCGTTGTGTTGCCTCCAACTCGCTCAAACGCATTGTTTTCCAGTACTCGAAGTACCTTTGCCTGAAGTACCGGCGACATTTCTCCAATCTCGTCCAAAAATAATGTTCCCGAATCGGCGGCTTCAAATTTACCCAACTTCCGGTCAGTGGCTCCGGTAAATGCACCCTTTTCGTGCCCGAATAATTCGCTTTCCAATAACGTTTCAGAAATTGCCGCACAATTCAAGCAAATGAACGGTTTCGATTTGCGCGGACTCGCAAGATGTACTGCCCGAGCAATCAATTCTTTTCCGACTCCGCTTTCACCACGGATCAACAAAGCGGTTCTGCCTTCGGCGGCGCGGGCAATCAAGTGGTGCACCATTTGTATTTGAGAACTGTTGCCAATGATTTCGTTGCTCATTTGCAACATTTCCCGAAGGTTGATATTCTCCTTTCTGACTTGCGTCAGATTCGTTGCCAGTTCCTTCTGTTTGTTGTGGTGTGCCAGTGCCACCCCAACTGTGTCCGCAACTGCCAACGAATATTCGAGATCATTTTCGTCTAAACAACGTTCATCGGCAGTAGTGTAAAGATGGAGCATCCCCAAAATACCGTTCTGGTATCGGATGGGCGCAACGAGCGTATTGTTTGTTCCAGCATTCTCCTCTTGTTCGTAAGAGGCTGTCATTTTCGTTTTTTTTGTCCCTTCGCTTGGGTTTTCATGAACAAGAAACGCTTCTTGTTTCTCGAAGACCGCTCGAGCCAGTGCGGCAGCAATAGGGGTATAAGGCGTTTTGTTGAGCGTTGTTTCCGAAACGAGCCGGATGTCCGACGCTTGTTGTTGCGAATGAAGACTGTAAGGAAATAACCAAAGCCCTGCGCCTTCCGCTCTCGTTGCTGTGAGTAGCCCTTCCAGCGCGATCTGTCCGACGTGCTCAATATCCTCGGCTTTTCCGATTTGGTATGCCAACCGACACATTTCGACAGGACCAAATCCTGCCTTGGTCGCAAGAGGTTTTCCGTTGTACGGTTTCACGCCTACATCCGGTCGGAGGAGAGCGGCTTGACGTTTTTGATGCACGATTTCCGACTCTAATTCTCTCTCACTGCCTTCAGAAAGACCTCGCAGGGTTTCACTAATACCTAAAACGCCGGAACGCTGTTTGACGGCACTCGTTTCTTCTTCGATCTCTCCTTGTTTAGTATCCAAGTCCTCAGGGGACCCATACCCAAACTGTAGAACCGCACGCCCAATTTGGATATGTTGACCGGCATGCAATGGACGTACACGTATCCCAATGTTCACACCATCGACCAACGTTCCGTTTCGGCTTCCCAAGTCTTGAACGAACCATTGTCCCTCACTAAAAAAAAGTTTCGCGTGAAAACGACTACACCGGGTATCAACGAAAGAAACAACGTTCTCTGTCGCTCTGCCAATGGTAACAACTGATTGCTCCGCAAACGAATAAACTTTTTTTTGTTCACCGTTTTGCGTCAGAATCAGATACGCCGGTTCTGCTTGCATAGAAAATGAAAAAGGTTACGACAACATTGGCATCCGCGGGAATCGGGAGCATGATACCAATATCGGCAAAAAATGCAACGTGGGTGTGTTGCAAAATAAAACATTTTTCTAAACCAATCGCTGTGTGTAACGTTGATCACGGCAGAGAATGTCACGTGGGAGTTCCACCGACTACCCCAAACTTCTAACCCATCATTCATCAATACGTCGAGAGCCGTTCTCGGTTGATTTTCACATTGTGTCGGACATCCACCGGAAAGGAACGGAGCAAACGAATCTCCGTGAGAGACTCCGTTAACGGACTGCTTCGCCCCAGTTCACGCAACTCGTCCAACAACTGTTGCCGTTCTGCCGCATTCCTTGGAAAATATGCCGGGAGCGGCTCCACAAACATTCGAGGGGTCCCTTGTATAGACGGCGGGCTCGGTGGGGTGCCCGCCAATGCAGAACGATAAATCTTCGGATGGCGATTAAAAATTGCCTCGCAAGGGATAGAAAAATACGTCCGTTCTGCCGTAACGACTCGATGCGCTTTGCGACCACAGAACCAAAAACGATCTTGATTGTCCAGATAACCAACATCCCCCATTCGATGCCAAATGCGACCTTCGTTGTCCCGAACTTTTGCCGCTGCGTTTGCCTCTGGTCGATTGACGTACTCATGCGTAACTTGCCGACCTGTTACCAACAGTTCGCCGATTTCGCCTGTCGGCAACTCTTGAATATCTTCCCAGTGAGTAATCGAGGTATCCGTAATGGCAATCACCTTCCACGTTATAGACGAAAACTTTTTGCCGACACAGACCCCTTTGCCTTGCTCGGTGAGCGTTGCCGTTTCGCTCAACACTTCGCTCGCCGAAATGACTGCCGTCGGCAACGCCTCCGTCGCTCCATACGGTGTGAAAATATCTCCATCGGAATGGATGCACGGTTTGAGTTTTGCTAAAATTTTAGCGGAAACGGGTGCTCCCGCAGAAACAGCGCGGCGTAATGTGTCGATTCGCTCTCCGGTCTTGGCACAATAATTGGCAACCCGATTCCAAAGAGCGGGAGAGGCAAATGCTTGTGTGATATTCCATTGTTGGGCGGCGCGAACAATTTTTGCCGGATCAGCCTGAGCAGGACGCGTCGGATTCATATCGGGAATCACTGCGGTGACACCCATCGTGGCGTCAAACAAGCCGAAAAAAGGAAAACATGCTAAATCAACTTCACCGGGTTGAATGTCGAAACGCTCGGCTATTTCCCGGGCTTGCGTGTCGAACATGTCGTGAGTGAAAGCAACTCCCTTTGGGGGACCAGTGCTGCCGCTCGTGAAAATGATTGCCGCCAATGGAGGAGACGACAGAGGGCAGACAACGGGCGACAGAAAACTGCTGGAGACACCGTATCCCTTTCTACTGTCGCTTGTATTACGGATTTCATCGAGAGAAAGTCCTCCCCAGAACCAACGTTTGCCAACGGTAAGATGATGTTTTGCCTTGGGAAATCGGTGCCGGAGCAACGAGCGGACGGCATGAACGGCGGGCACGGCAACGAAGCCGTCCGGTTCGACTTCGGCAAGACAGTTCAGCATCCGCCGAATGCCCATGCCGGGATCAATCAGGACGAGGGTAACGTTTGCCTTGCAGAGGGCAAAAACCAACGAAATAAAGTCGATTCCATATCGAACGAAGAGGGCGAGCCGCATACCGGGTTGCACCCCGCTTTCGAGCAGTGCGGCGGCAATGCGGTCGGTGTCTCGGTGGAGTTCGACAAACGTAATGGTACGGTACCCCTCTTTGCCATTGGGTTCTGCAATGGCAATGTTTTCGGGAAAACGTTCGGCAACGTCCACGAGTCGGGAAGCAATGTTCGTCATGCGGAACATTGTAAGCGCAAGAGCGGGGCGGCGCAAGCCCCCCGGGAAGTCGCGCTGTTTTTGTTAGCATGTCATTTGACCCTTAAAAAGCCGTTACATGCCGGAAAACACAGCACCAAATCTACGTGTCTGTCCAATGGACTTATCCATCCGAGGCTATCCGAGACCATCCGAATCGGTCGAAAGTACATGGGCTGGAGCATGGGAAACTTGCCCCACCCATCCTACAGCCGCCGCCGTGTACTCTGCGTCTGAAAACAATGCGTAGTGATCCTTCATCACCTTTTCCGAATGTCCAATCCAAAGACTCTCCTTCAACTCGCCCCACTTGGCTCGAACCTCGTTGCTCCGACTCATTCGCATGTTGTCGAATGGACGAATGATCGTTCCTAAGCCTGCCCGACGCGCAATCGTCTGGAAGGGACTGTGTAAATTCCAGCATGTCTTCTGATAGTGCGTGATCACAAATTCGTGCTCCTTCGTGTCATCCAACGCAAAGTGCCGCTGTAACTCCGCCCGCAACTCCGTAAACAAGGGCACGATTCGTTTGTCTTTGCCCTCGTGATGCGCTGTTTTGGGGGAACGCACCAAAAACCGGTTTTTCGCCCAATCAATGTCTGACCATCGCAGCTGTTGCAGTTCTGATGGACACCGCAAACCACCAATCCGAGCCAACGCGAGAATCGTTCGCCATTCCTGATGGGGGCAGGCATCCAAAAGTTTTGCATACTCCTCCATGCTGATAATCCGGTCATTGTTCCGATTGATAAAACTACCGTTCGGAATCTTCTTGAGCGGATTTCTGGTCAGCCATTCCTGATCGACCGCCCAGTCGAAAACCATCTTTGCGACCTTCACATGCCCTGCGACAGTGGCGGTGGCATGTTTAGCAAGCAAGGAGGTTTTCCAGTCCAGACACTTGTCTGCCGTTAGTTTTTCGATGGGTTCGCTTGGCGAAAACGCCTCGAAAAAACCTTTCTGCTTCAGGCGGTACAAACTGAGCGTCTGGGGTTTCACGACGTTCGCCTTGTGTTTCAGGCACGTGTCCCATAGTTCTTGACATGTTTTCGACTTGGTTACACAAATCAAGCCAGCGTTTGCCAGTTTCGTTTGCAGTTCGGCGGGCATATCTGCCAGTCGGTTGGCTACGGCTCTCTCAGGAACAAGCGTCCCGTTTTTCCGGTAGTAAACCAGCGTTTCTACCAAATCCTTGAAGCCTTCGACGGTCTTGCGACGATACATCCGACTGCTCAAGTAGATGGTGTAGCGGCGGCGATTTTCGCACCATTGGATATTATATCCGACAATCTTACCGGATCGTCGGTCAACTGTGAGTGTTGCCATTCTATTCTTCTCCTTTCCTTCGGCAACCCACGCAATTTACAACGGATATTATGCTTACCCGTGGGGGAATTACAAGTGGGGCTTTGGAATATTACAATGCCTTTTTACTTCGTTTCACCCTGTATTTCGGTGTTATTATTTAACGAATAGCGGGGGGCTGTTTTTCCATCAACGAACTCTTGGAGCGATTGAACAGACACAACGACTCGTTTGCCAAGTTTGACGGCTCGAATTTTTCCGGTCTTGACCAGATGTGCCATGAGCGGTTTGCCGATGTTCAGCAGTTTTGCTGCTTGCGGAATACGAACTGGGAAAATTATTACTTACCGAAACGTATTCCGATTACAATCCAGAGGAAGGGATCGAATGGTTACGCAGGTCGGCAAAGCAGGGTTTCGTACCGGCTCAGTCCGCATTGGGGATACTCTATTACAATGGTCTTGGAAACTTCATCAAACCGAACGTGCAAGAAGCCCGGTGCTGGTTCGACAAGGCGGCAAAACAGGACGATGGTGTTGCCCAATACTATCTTGGCGAGATTTACTTCGAGGGCAATGGTGTTCGAAAAAATCGCAAAGAGGGATTCAAATGGTACAAGAAGTCGTCGAAGAGCGAATATGTATCGGCACAACAGAAACTTGCGTATTGTTATCTCAACGGGATCGGAACACCGAAGAATGACGACGAAGGTTATTTGCTCCTTGCATCACTTGCCCTGTGGGGGGATGAAGAAGCACTGACACTGTTACAAAGTGCTGCCGTGTTGGAAAATGCTGCTGCTGAATTTGGGATGTGGGTCTTTCATTACAATCAAGATGACATTGAAACGGGGTACCAATGGCTGGAGAAAGCCGCCGAAAAAGAACACGGTAACGCTCTCTATGCGATGGCGGTGCGCTATGACAATGAAGGGAACGATCCGCAAAAACTCCGATATTTTCGCCGTGCGGCTGGAAAAGGGCACGCAGATGCGCAGCACCAACTCGGTCTGTTACTCGAAAATTGTGCCAACAAGAAGGCTCCGAAAAATGAGAAGGCGTTTATGTGGATGAATACAAGCGGCTTGGACAAGGATAGAAAACATCATTTCATTCTACCGCAAAGACGCGTCCTGTATTGCTGGGCAACGCGGAAAGGACGTGGAGAAGGAAAAAAAATATGAAAATCGGTGATCGGCACTTGGTGCCGTGGTTTGCCGTTGCGTGAGTGTGTCTTGCACCCATCAAATCACCATGCCGCCGATTGGATGTGCGGCTGGTAGTGCTGGTCACGTAGATCAAGGCACTGGTGTCGGCAAAACTTTCTCTCTTGGAAATTGCTCGACAAACAATTTGCGGTAAGATGCCGCACGATAAAATGAAGGAGCCTCGTCTCTCCTGTCCTGTGACACAATACTCCTGATACTCAGCAACCCGACTTCGTCCAGGAATTTGATCCAGAGTTCTTTGTCCTTCGCTTGCTCGACAAAATCCATGAGTTTTTCAAAAGCGGCTTTTTCCGATTCTCGGTTTTCCGCATGCCGCATATCTACGAGAAAGCCGCGTATCTGAATAAATTCCATCAGATTTTGCGAAATCGTTGAATCCGGCAGTTTTGCGCGTTCCAAAATCTTTGCCGCGAGTTCATTCGTTCACGCAATGCGCTCCAAAGTTGCTGGAGATCGTTTTCCCATTTCGTAAAGAAACAACATTAGAGGACCTTGGAGTTTGGTGCGTTGTGCATGCGATTCTCCACGCGTCGGAAATTCGACTAAGAGTGGAGAGTCACGCACATAAAATTGGTGCGCAAAAACATTTTCCATCGTCCAATTCTCTGAATGAGCCAATGTCGGCAGTTCAAGATACCATTCTCGTAGAAGTTCGATCTCTTCCCCAGAGCGAGGAAGAATTCGGATTGAACTTTTCACCATTCCTAGGTCAGGATCAATTCGGTATCCTTTAACTCTCAACTCACGGTATCTGAGTCCATCGGTCAAAGCACTACCATAAGACGAAAGCTGGTATGTCGCGTCAAAGTGGAGAGAAAACTGAATTTTGTAATCCATCTCCGATGAATTGATGAGTTGCAACAGTTCTTTTGATTGAGTGTCGTGTGCTAATTCCGGCAATGGAAACCATATCATACGAACATGAAATTCCATTGTTTCGCCTGGATTCACAGGACGAGAAGCATAGTGGGGTGGAGGACCATCACTATGAAAAATTACTTCACGACGAGATAGCCCCCCGCTAGAGTAGCGCAAAACTTCTTTTTCTCCGTGAAAAAGACAAAATCCGTCCTTCAAGAAAAGATTGCCGAGAGCTCCCTGCTCGATGCTCCCATAGGGGAGATAGAGAGCCTCCTGTCCTTGATTGGTAATGGAAAACGTGAAAAAACAAGGATCCCCATAACGGATTTCTTCAGGATAAACCTGTATCTTGATATCGAGGGGGTAGAAGGTGATATTGTCTTCGGCAAGGGGGCCGACTGACAAAATCACCATTGTCAGGAGGGCGGGGATCAATTGTCTCACGAGATTTATCCTATCGTAGTAGTGAGAAAACACGAACGCCCTTTTATTCTACGGCAATGGTAGCCGTCTGTCAATGCCTGTCAGAAACGCTGCAAAATTACAAATATTCCATCATTTCCGTTCAAGCGGTGATTCAGCCAAAAGACATTAGCCCTGTTTCACTGGATTTCCTCCTGCGCGAGAATGACGGAATAATTTCTCTCAATTGTTCTTTGGAGGCGTTCGGGGATGATCTTTTGCCTGAACTTTTTTAATATGTTCAGGTAATAGAAAATCGGAACGCGTGTTACTCGTCCAACAATTATGTCCTTCACTAGAACCATCCGGTAACTTGCTCACCTCATTCGCGTCATCATGATCACCCGGTTTTGCTCCTACAGACATTACGCCGCCATCCGAATGCTTTAAGCCGAAGATGTGCAATACTTCGTGCAAAGCGACAATTTCGAGCATGTCGGGAATTGTTTTTACGTCCGCTTTATACAGAGCCTCACTGGTGTCCCAACGTTTGTCTTGAAAAATCGGAAATACCTTGTAAATACCGGCATTTTCATTAGAATTTGACCTGCATCGACTTCAATTTTAATTTTGTCTTTTTAGTGGATTTTCACACATGTACGAGGGACAGTACGTTTTTTCGCAGGTTATGTCTTTCATGCCTTGGCGACGATTTCAAGCCGTCGTCGAAGAGTTTCAAGGCGATAAAAATGTTCAATCGCTGACCTGTGCCGACTACTTTCGTATCATGGCTTTCGCTCAACTTACCTATCGTGATAGCCTACGCGATACCGTTGTTTGTCTCAAAGCCGTGCCATCGAAATGGTATCACATGGGTATTCGTTCTGGCATCTCACTTAACAATCTTTCCAATGCTGGTATGAAACGTGATTGGCGTATTTTTGAAAAAGTTGCACACCTATTGATACAACAAGCACAATCATTGTACAAAAACGATCCTATCGACATACAAGGTATCACTTCTGCTGTGTTTGCTCTTGATTCGACAACTATCGACCTTTGCTTATCTCTTTTTCCTTGGGCGGATTTTCGCAAGACGAAAGCGGGTGCTTTTTTTGTCACTCGTTCAAAAAAACACGCGGTTCACACGTCGCTACTCCAAACCGGTTGATAAGGCAACTGGAATCAGGAGCGATCAAGTTGTCGTTCCGCAAGGGAAGTTGTCGCGAAAGTATTATCCCGAACCGTTGCGTCGCATAGTGTTTTACGATGAGGAAAAAAAGAAGCGTCTTGTCTTCATTACGAACAACATGGAACTACCAGCACTGTCGGTTGCATTATTGTACAAGTCGCGTTGGCAGGTCGAATTGTTCTTTAAGTGGATTAAACAACACTTACGTATCAAGTCGTTTTTTGGTTACACGGAAAATGCTTTGCGGTGCCAGATTTGGATTGCGTTGTGTGTTTACTTGTTGGTCGCCATCATTAAGCGTGAGTTAGGTATTGAGTGATCCATTTACGAAATCCTACAGATTCTGAGTGTAACGCCATTTGAAAAAACGCCTATAATTTCAGTACTTGAGCAAAATCAAGTGTCAAAAAACGACATCGAAGTCGCCAAACACCGGTTTTTATGGGACTAACGTTGGGACACTACTGACATTTGATATGTTTCTCAACAGTGGTTCAAAATTCCGATGCCTCACTTCCCTCCCTCGACTCCCGGGTTTGAGAGTTCGCCGATTTCAACGGTACTATTCCGGCGGTGGGTCAGACCTTACCGGGCAGGCTCGTCCTGCAAGGTACTCTACGAAAGGCTTTCAACGATTTGACTTAACATCATCGTTCCTCCTTTCCTGAAGGGCTTGGCTTGGCGCAACATGGTAAATCGCATGGGCTACCGAAAAAAGTGTTATAATGCGAGAGTGTAGCATCAATGTTGTTTTTATCCTGCTCTTGCGTGATGGAGCGCTTGGATTGTTTGGCATTGTATCAACAAGTGCCCGTCCCGGAACATGTCTAATGCAACCCGATTGCGAATATGCTCCCGTGTCCGAACACGATACACCGTCTTCTGCATCTTGCGAAAGCGACGATTGCCCCGCTCCACCGCATTCGAGGTCGACGGCAACTTCTTATCCTCCAAAAAGAAAAAACTACGAGCCAACGTCGGCGATTCAATCTTTTTCAATACCTCCGACAACCACTTGCAACGCTTGAGTCTCACTCGCAACTGATGCAACTTTCGCAGTACCGTCACTCGGCAACAGCGTCGATCATACAACCGATAAACCTCCTCGACAAACTCACGCAACTTTCGCAACTCCGGTAAGGCACGTGTGATCGCCAACAATGTCTTTCGCTCCTTCGCCGATAACTCCTTATGGCGGTGGTGGACAGAATGCTGGCGGGAACACGTACAACTATCAATTTTACAGTCCCGAGCCGATTACAGAGGCAACCGCTCGTAGGGAACTCGAACAGATGAATAGAAGAATGGCATTCGGTTTTTAGGAGTAGTAACGGGGCAACGGACAATGGTGGCGGAGCGAATTCCCGAATTATCGGAAGCGGTCGAAACAAACAAGATTACCGCGATCATGTCAACGTTTGCCGGATCGAACAATCCGGTAAAACCGGAC
>Ga0082212_10012657_pt1 | contig 10617 bp, 10 predicted proteins | sample TergutNt197P3_FD_71548 | JGI IMG/M metagenome (GOLD analysis project Ga0082212, IMG submission 71548) | Neocapritermes taracua P3 segment gut microbial communities from Petit-Saut dam, French Guiana - Nt197 P3 | ecosystem: Host-associated > Arthropoda: Insects > Digestive system > Gut ...
CCTCGACAATTGCCGGCGCCGTTGAGGTGGTCCGCAGGCCGGGGTGCTCGCCCGCATGTTGTAGTTGCAGCAATTGCACGGTCCATTCCACATCTGCCAAACCGCCCGGGCCGAACTTCAGGTGCCTGGCGGGATCAACCCCCCGCGGTAATCGGGTGGCTTCCAGCCGGGCCTTGAGGCGGCGAATCTCCGCGACCTGGTCCGGTTTCAGCCCGACGGTCGGGTAGCGGTATTGGTTGATCATCGCCAGGAACTTTGACGCGAGCGCGTCACGGTGGTCCGACACTTTGAGTGGGGTGTCCCCTTCCTCCGGCTCGGACGGCGTGATTTTACGACCGTCACTAGACGCGGGGCTCGTCGCCATCGTCGTCGACGGGAAGGCTGATAAAGGGCGGGCGCGCAACAGGGCTTGGGCCTCCCACGGTTGCATCCACCGCGAGTAGTACTCGCGGTAGGATTCCAGCGATCGCGTGATGGGGCCCTGTTTGCCCTCGGGGCGCAAGTCCAGGTCAACGAGCAGCGGCGGTTCTGAGCCGACCGTACCCAGTAGCTCCGTAACCAGGGCGGCCACCAAGTTGGCGTACTCGGCGGCGGTAGTTTCGACATGCGTCCCCGCGCGACTATTCGCGTGGGCCACCACCGCCCTTGTTGGGGTTACCACCACCAGATTCGGATCGACGTCGGCGTCGTTCAAACTGGGTTCGTAACAGAACATGATGTCGGCGTCCGAGCCGTAACTGAGTTCCCGGCCGCCTAGCCGTCCGAGCGCGATCAGCAAGATTTCAGCAGGGTGACACGCGAGGCCGAGCCGCTCTCGAGCCACCTCACGCGCTACTCGCAACCCGGACATCAAGGTCAGATCCGCCAAGTCGGAAAGAGCGGCGGCGGCTTGGACCCGGTCGATCTCGCCCAGCACCTCTGCGGCAGCAAGCCGGGTGAGCTCGCGCCGACGGAGAGCCCGGATCGCGGTGATGGCGGCGTCCGGGGTCTCGGCGCGGGACAGCAGGGCGTCGGCCTCCCCGACCAGCCGGTCCCAGTCCAGCGGCTGGATTTCCGGCTCGGCGAGCCAGCGCACCGCTTCCGGGCCGTGGGTCACGGTCTCGGCGAGATAGCGCGAATTGCCAAGTAGATCCACCAACCACTGAGCGGCGGTACCGGAATCGCGCAGGAGCCGTAGGTACCAGGGCGCGGACTCTGCGGCCTCGGAGAGTTGCCGGAACGCGAGCAGGCCTTGATCGGGATCGAAAGTTTGGCCGAACCACCCCAGCATTACCGGCAACAGTTGCCGCTGCAGGGCGGCCCGGCGGCTCGTACCGAGCGTCAACGCTGCTATGTGGCGCAGCGCGCCCTCGGGATCGCGGTAACCGATTGCCGTCAGCCGCGCGCGGGCGGCCTCGGGCGTCAGCGTGATGTCCGAGTCGCTGAGCTGGGCATACGCGGGCAACAGCGGGCGGAAGAACAGGTTTTGCTGGAGCGCGCGCACCTCCCGCCGGGTGTCCCGTACCTTGGCGAGTAGGGCGTCGGCGCTGCGCTGACCGGTGATGCGCCCGGTCACTTCCGAGCCCAGCGAACGACCGAGGCGGCGCAACTGGGCATCTGATTTGGGCAGTTCGGACACCCGCTTCAGATTCGTTAGTTGCATGCGGTGTTCCAATGCCCGCAGGAATCTGTAGGCGGCATCCAGCGCCGCGGCGTCGTCGCGCCCCACATAACCGCCATCGCGCAGGGAGGCGAGTGCCTCGAGCGTATTTCGGTGGCGCACGGACTCATCAGCGCGGCCGTGGATGAGTTGCAGGAGTTGCACCGTGAACTCGATATCGCGGAGACCACCGGGGCCGAGTTTGATTTGGCGGTTCTGACTCTTGGGTGTGAGCCCGGTTTCCACCCGGCTGCGCATGCCTTGCGTGTCGGCCACAAACCCTTCCCGCGTGGTGGCCTGCCACACCAAAGGCCGGATTAGGTCGCGAAATTGGGCGCCGAGTTCGGCGTCACCCGCAATCGCTCGCGACTTCAGCAGAGCCTGAAACTCCCAGTTCTGCGCCCATTTTTCGTAGTAAATGCGGTACGAATCCAGGTTCCGCACCAGCGGGCCGTGATGGCCCTCCGGCCTGAGATTGAGGTCCAGGGGCCAGAGCGCGGGTTCCGGGCCGGGCGCGCTGATTATCCGCGAGAGCGCGGTGGCGATTTGGTGGCCTAGTTGCTGGCTGGTTTGCTGGTTGGTCTGCTGGTTGGAGCGCTCGCGAGGTTCCGCCACGTAAAGCACGTCCACATCCGAGACGTAGTTGAGTTCGCGCCCCCCGGTTTTGCCCATCGCGATCACGGCGAATCTGACTTGATTTGCCGCCGGGATCTCATATTCGGTGATGCTTAACGCGGCGGCAATTGAGACTTCGGCAAGTTTGGTGAGGCGGGCCGCCGTTTCGGGAAAACTCCCCAGCGGATCTGATGCGAGGTCCGCTGCGGCTATTTTTAGCAGTTCTGCTCGATAGGCCCGGCGCAGCGCATCGGTCGCGGCGGCAACAACATTTTGGCGGTCATCACTTTTTGCGAGAACCTGTTCGACGACGACGGCGAGCGCCTCCCCCGCAGGCATTTCGCCGACGATGACGGGCTTGCATACTCCGACGATTCCGCCGACGCTAGTGGGCCGGTTACAGAGAACCTGGAGCAACTCGGGCCGACGCACAATTTCCTCGGTGAGTGCGGAGCTGCCTCCAAGAACAGCCAAAAGCTTTTTTCTTGGGCTGTGACCAGAGTCCGGGTTAGTTTCGGGCCCGGAGGCGAATCCGGTATTGGGGAAAAGCTCAGTGTTGGGGATGGACTCGACATCGTCGGTTGCATCATCGTCGTGCAAAATTTCCCGCAATATGTCGAGTTCCTTGCTGGATGCCGCACTCGCGATTCGGATTAGTGCGATGCTGGCGAACTCGGGGTCGGCGGTTTCCCCGAGTTCAGCGATGAGTGGTAACCGATTGGTGGGGAGAACCCCTGATAACGCGGCGTCATTCAGCGCGGTTTCCAGGCGGTTGTGGTGTGTCGGCATTTCCCCGATATCATATCCCAATCGGTTAACATGGCCGGTATGCCTATTGGGAAACTTGCCGGTAATGACCGGCCGCGAGAGGATCGGGTTCAAAAAGCCGCACAAGAAGCTTGGGATGGCGGGGCATCGGTGTTCATTGCCACCATTCCGTTCACCGGCGGTACCGCGATCCGAAAAGGCATGGGTCATCCCAAAGTCGGCGCCGAGTTAGAGGCGATTTTGCGAATGGGCTGGCGGCTTGACACCTGGGAAGCCGTTAATAGCGAAATGGGCGTAATTGCGGTTCCGCTTTTCGTACGGCCTGGCGCTTTTCAGCCGTTGCGGTAATTGCGGTTGTATGATGTGGTTATGAAGTTTCCCAAGCTGCGCTGGTCTGGTTTCGCGCCAGCATTATTGCTGTCGATCTTGCTCGCGGGTTGTGGAAATGAGGTGCCTACGGAATCTGGCGTGCCAGTTGCTGAACCGGCAGCCACCGCTGAAGCCTCACCCGCATCTCAAACATTAACGGTGACACTCGTTGCGGAACAAGGTGCTATCAACGTACCTAACAATGGCATTATTCGAGTTGAGCTGCAAGACGTCTCTGATGCTAACGCGCCAACTAACATTATTGCAGTAGATCAGATTTTGATTAGCCGCGGCGTGGTGCCGGAACAGTTCACTTTGGAGTTTGATCCCGCTGAAATTAACGCTGATAGCGCTTATGGAGTGTTGGCCTATGTCTATGACGCTCAAGGCGAAGTGATTTGGAATTCGTATGGCGCCAACCTGGTGTTAACCGGCGGCAACCCGGTGGGCAATATTGAGGTAACTATGATTTCCATTGGTAATCAAGAGGGTGATTCGGTGGGGATCGCCAACCCAGCTGCAGTGGCTTGCGTGGATGTTGGTGGTGAGTCCGAGATTCGCACTGACGCCGCTGGAAACCAATATGGCATGTGTATTCTGGACGGCCAAGAATGCGATGAGTGGGAACTATATCGCGGCGAGTGCACGTTTGACCTGGATTAGTATATTGGCTCCGGGCCGATAGCCTAACGCGAAACGTTATCGTTTACCCGGTAGAACCTTCCCCACTTTTTAGCTGGCTTTAATCCCAACGTGCTAGCGTTAGTTTACTGCGAGTTTGCGGCGGATGCTTAGCTAGGTTGTTGACTGCTCAGGAACGTATTAATTTCCCTGGCGGCCTCGATTCCGCCATCCCTTCCAGCCAACCGGCCCTGAAGTTCTTTGGCGCGCGATTTCATCTCATCGTCGTTAAGTGCGGTGTTCACGAGGCGGACAATCGATTCTACATCGAGGTTATCCGGATCGGATGTTAGGCCATTACCCAACCGTGCCACCTGCTCGGCATTAATGGGTTGATCATTTGATAACGGGACAACAATCATGGGAACGCCATTTACCAATGCCTCGTTGACGCTATTCATGCCACCGTGGGTGATGAATAGGTCAGCCACCCCAAGAATTGCGTTTTGTGGTACTACAGGGTATACCTGACAATTTGCTGGGATTTCACCCAGGTCACTCAACTGCACTTGATCGCCAACAGAGAGAATGAAGTTCGCGGGAATATCCTCGAATGCGCTCAAGAATTTTCGGTACAAGTCAGGGTGCATATTGTCAATGGTACCCAGTGCCAGGTAAACGAGTGGCCTGGTGGAATCGATCTGGAGCCACGATGGTAATTCAGTGGTGGTCTCGCGGATTGAGGGACCAACGAACTTGTACTTATCCCTCGGGAAGGTTTCAATATCGGGTTGGAACCATTCCGATACGAATACGACATTAAGAGCGGGGCTCCGGTTGGCCGCCTCGTCAATGGTGTCGGAGATGTCGCTGTTTCCAGTTTGCTCGCGAACTGAGTTTGTAATGAATTCTAGAACCTTGGGATCACTGAAGATTCGCATCACACCGTTGCCCTGCAGCATCGGTGCAATGATCCGCTCATTCATGGCAACGCATGGGAAAAAGCGAATTCCTGGGATCCCCATATCATCTGCCAGCGCTCGCCCAGTGAAATTAAACTCATCGAATATTAGGGAATCGTAATCACCTTTATGGGCAATCGCGGTCTGATAGGCCTTGGATAGCGTTCCGGCCAGATCGGCCTCATCTTGCGGATAAGTGATTAAACCAGCACCCGTTTCGCGGACTTCTTCGGCCCATTTCTCGTTGGTTAGGTAGTCGACCTGGTGACCTAGTGAAATGAGTTCCCTAGCCAGGCTGAAAGTGGGTGAAATATGCCCTTGATATGGCGTGGACAAGAGTAAAAAGCGCATGACCGCTCCCTTCGCCGGGTATCGCACCAGGTGCCTGACCTTCGTCACGGATATCGACCGCCGTTCTGGTACCGACGGCACCCGCTCTTAACTGGTTCAGGAAATAGCTTACGCTTAATGGTGACATGGCGTACGGACGCGGTACCGCGAATGCGTGGTTGAAGCGCTAGGGTGGTCAGATGATGATCGAGATGTTCTTCAACTTCAACGGAAACTGCCGTGAGGCCCTGAATTTCTACTCTCAGGTGTTTCAAGCGCCGGTAACTGGCCTGATGACCTATGGCGAGACTCCCCCGGACTCGGGTTTTCAACCAACGGCTGCAGACAAAGAGTTGATTATGTACGCCGGAATCCCGGTGGGAAACATGACCATAATGTTTATGGACAACCCATCTACGGATTCCGCGGTGAAGGCGGGTACCAACATTAGCCCCACCATCAGCGCTGATAACACGGAAGAGGTCACCCGTTTGTTTACCGAACTGGCAAAGGGCGGCCAAGTTGGCATGCCCTTGGGCAAAACTTTCTTTAGCGACTGGTACGGAATGGTGACCGACAAGTTCGGGATAACCTGGCAGATTCTGCTCTATATCCCCGCTGCTGCCACAACTCAAGTATAACAATGTGAGCAAGATCACATCCGGCATCGCGTCAAAGCTGCACACAAGACGCGCCAGTTCATCATTAAAAAGCAAGCGGGTTGCGAAAATTATTAAACCATCTGCTTCAACCATATGGTATCCGCATCAGACTTTTGGATTTGGAATATCCTCGGCACACTGATCATTGTTGGTCCGTTTATCTACTTGCATAAGTTCCTCAAAGCGATGAACAGTATTTCTGCAAGTTACAACCAAGTCGGCGCATAACCGCCCGACCACGTATCGCCCCGATCGAGTGCCGATTCGGGGCGATAGTTAGTCCCGCCCAACGGATAGCCAGGACTAGCAATCAGTTTGCGGTGGCGGTCAATTCACCGCCATCCATCATCCGATCATGCCTGAGGCCGATACCGGCAAACGACTTGTAGTAATCTGCGAGAGTGGATTCAACCAATCGCAATATCAGCATGGGCCGTTTGCAGACGACGGGTCTTTCCGAGGCATTTCGCGGCGAGGCAAGTGATTTCACTCCACTCTTGGCAGAGCGTCTTGACCAACTCGGCGAAGCCATTGGCGTGCCCCTAGAGGCCATAGGCCAAACCGAGGTCAGTACCACGGGTCGACGGCGAATCGACATTGTTGCCGAAGATTCCGAAGGCGCAACCTTCGTGATCGAGAATCAATTTGGCGTGGGGGATCACGATCACCTTACGCGCGGACTTGCTTATGCAGTGGCGCAAAGGGCCCAAGGTCTGGTAGTCGTGGCCGAGAAACACCGGGATGAGTTTCGCGCAGTTGCACAATACTTAAATGATCTCGCCGACAATGACAGTGAACGCGGAATTGCGGTTTGGCTTGTAGAGGCACTAGCGATAAGAGTCGATAATAGCGCATGGTCACCACTATTCACCACGGTACTTCGGCCAAATACGTTTATAAGCGCGATCGAGCAGTCAAAAAGAAATTCGGCCGCCCAGACGATAACACTTGAAGATATTTGGAGTAAATACACTGATGACAATTTGCTCAATGCGGCCCACTCGGTGCTAGACCGATGGGTAAGTGTTCCCGGTCGTGACAGGTGGATTTATCAAACATCGATGGCGCTGGTGGCACGAGCTCCTTCAAGGAATGGATTTCGAAGCGTTGCAGTGATTTTACCAAACGGTACCGTTAAAATTCCATTCAATGCCTATGATGGCGTTAATTCGGGCGTTGCGATTCCAGCGCTCCAAACTCCAGCTTTCCGGCAACGCGCTAATACGCTTTTCGGATTCAATGGCGGCGAGAAGATTGCCAAGACCGCCGAAGGATGGCTCACCCCAGAACGCGTCCCGGCATTCCTCGAGTTCTGCACTGAAGTTGCGGATGCATACTATGAGGCACTTTCTGCCTCCGTTATCGAAGACAATGAAATTCCGATTGAATCAGTGGAACTCTGAGCTCAATGAACAAAATCACATTAGTAACACTTGGTGTTAATGACCTAGCGAGTTCAACTCGGTTCTACCAGCAACTCGGATTCGACTTGAATGCAAAAGAGTCAGATGACAACATTTCAATTTTCAACACCGATGGCACCACTTTTTCGCTCTACCCGATTCATCAGTTAGCCGCCGATGTGAATGTAGATGATCCACCACCGGTGTCTACGGGTTTTTCTGGAATTGCACTTGCCTACAACACGTCATCCAAAGAATCAGTAGATGACCTGTACGCAAAACTTAGCGCTATTGGTGGTAATGTCGTGAGTCCACCAAGTGAAGTATTCTGGGGTGGATATCATTTTTACTTTACCGACCTCGATGGGCATTATTGGGAAGTAGCCTACGTGTATTAGAACGGTCAAACTGGTTTATTTGCCCCTAGGCGACCGGGCCACGTTTTGGATCATCGGTGACGGGATCGTGAACTGTGAATCCCAGCTCTCTAGCTACTTCGGCCATTTTGGCGTCATGGGTGATGATGGTCGGGTCAAGGCCAGAGGCAATTGCAGAGGCAAGGTGAATGGCATCGAGGGTTTTCAACTGACTGGCAATCAGATCAGCGGTGTTGAGGATTGAATCAGTAAGTGGAACCAGCCAGAGATAGTCAAGTATCTCGCTCCGACGCTCAAGCGGCTGCGAGTCACGCAGTAACACGCGGGTGATCTCGGTGCGTAACAATCTGGAGGAGATCAATGAGCCGGGTTCGTTGGTGGTTCGCAGGTCAAACCACTTAGCAGCCGCGGGTGATTCGCCCGACATGATTCGGATGGCTGCCGATGAGTCGAGATAGTACCGAATCACCACTCACCCTTGTTCCACTCGATCAAATCTTCAATAGTGGAAAACGAGTTCAGTTGGAGCGGTGGCAATTGGCTAAGTCGCGCCGACTCTGCCCGTTTCGGTGGGATTAGGTTCACCCCACGCACTGGCTCGGGAACTACTCGGCCAATCACCCTATTGTGCCTAGTGATCTGGTATTCCTCTCCCCGTTCCACCGCATCCAACATGGCCGTCGGGTTCTGGCGCAACTGTGCGACCGTGATCTGGTTCATTCCCACAGCATACGCCGAAATATCTACTTAAGTCTAGCTGACTGCGATACGGCTGTTCCCCCCGCTAGGTGCGACCCACCGCCGCCCTAACTAAAGCCTTACCAACCCCAGCGGCAATCTCACCGACCTGCCTGGTATCCCAGAGGCTGGTCGGCGTTTAGGACCATAAAGTGGGTCCGTTTAGTGGGCCGCGCTGTTCGCCGTCGTCGTCGGGGGTTTGTACGATGTCGCGGCGTCTGAGCTCGCTAAAACGCTGGAAAATGGTAATAAGGCGTGATCGCAATTGCGTCAAAGCCAAGTCGCGCGGCAAGTTCTTGCGATCCAGTATTGCCCTCACGGCAGGACCACAAAACCTCAAGCCCGTCGGCCAAGCAACGTTCAATGAGTCGCGAGCACGCAAGACGCGCTAATCCTCGCCCGCGAAACCTGGGAACAGTCTCAATACCGATTTCCCATTGATCTCCCGCAACGGCTGATGCGAACGCCGTGGCAGCAGGAGTTCCATTTATCAGCGCTGTCCATGCAGCACTCATCTTTGTCAATCGTTCTGGATGGCTCCAGTAGTCCCGTGGTGCCACCCGATCACCCAGAGTCGGAAGCATCTCTGCTGGTGTGATGACGACGTCGAACCCGGCCACATCCGGGGCTGCTGAGAACTGCTGTGGGTCTAAGCGATAGTTTATCCGCCGGTGAGCGGAGGCTTTTCCCTTTGAAAGCCAAGGTCCAAGCTCATCATGCCAGCTAGGCGAGAAGGCTTGCAACCACTGATCTCGGTTCCGACCGGTTCGATTACCAACAAGGTGATCGCGCAGGTCAGCAGTGAATTCACCGTCTTGAGGCACACCGAACAGGAATGACATCCCAGTCTGATGCACCACGTGGCAAGCTGCGGGGTGGTACTCGTCGTCTACATACGCTTGCCCGTTGGCATCACCAATCAACACCGCTCTGGCCATCAAGGTGTTGCCGTCGGCCTGTTCGACTAAATCAAGAACCGCTGGTGCGAAATCAGGACGTAGCTGACGCATGGTCACAGTACACCTCATTTTCTCGTCGATGTCTTTCAGCAAATATATTCTAGTGGGATATTTGCCGAAGTTGTTCGAGCCGCGATATCTCGCTGACCGCTTGCGCTGGTTCCGCAGATGCAACTGAGCCAACTGATCCAGTAAGCCGATGCTGGATTCCCAGGGCACAATCAGCGCACAGAAGTGGCTAGCGCACTACGGCGCGAACGCAACTTGGCCTCTTTACGGTATTGTACGGTGCCGATATCTGGGCTCTGCCCAGACGAACAGCTTAACGATGAGTGGCTTACCTCAGAAGTCCGTGCCAGCATCCTAGAGCGCGAGATAGCGTTGGCTCTTGCTGACTTTGACTGCGCGGTAGCTACTGATCACCAGGGCCGTCGAGATGCCGCTTTGATTGAATTGCAGCTAGTTTTTATTGAAAACTATCGCGGCCTGCTAGAGCTATACCACGAAACGGTGCTCGCCGAGTTAGCAGCGCGAGAAAACTAACCAAGTGTTGTCCGCCCTCATCGTCGGGGATTTGGGCTACCCAAACCATTGACGTTGCCCAGGTATGCCCGAAACATCATCCCAACGTATGAGAGATATCAATCTCTGGGTTGACGCTGTTCAAGAAATGCCTCTTTTATGATGACACCATGATCAATGAATTATCTGCGCACGCGGAAAGCGCGAAATTTAGTCGAAATGTAGATCGAATAATCTCTATTCTGTTTTGCGCGTTTTTCGGATTGTATGTATTATTCGTCACGTTCATACTTTTCTTCTCGCGTGTTGGAATATTCGACCAACCCCTGGCCATCAACATTGTTCCATTTTCATCGATCATTGCCGATATCACACAACTCGCTACGCCGCTCTGGCGTATAGCGCTCAATCATTTGCTGATCAATCTGTTTCTGTTTACGCCCATGGGTTGGTACCTCCCGATTTTGACGCCAGGCAGACCCAAAGTTCAATATCTGGCAGCAATCATTCTGATGGGTTTACTTGCCGAAGTTGTCCAGGCCGTGTTTCGCCTGGGAGTCGCGGATATTGATGATCTTATCTTATATCTTTTAGGAGGACTACTCGGTTTGATGATTCACAGCGCATTATTGGTTTGGCTAAAAGAGCCGCA
>Ga0082212_10012658_pt1 | contig 10617 bp, 9 predicted proteins | sample TergutNt197P3_FD_71548 | JGI IMG/M metagenome (GOLD analysis project Ga0082212, IMG submission 71548) | Neocapritermes taracua P3 segment gut microbial communities from Petit-Saut dam, French Guiana - Nt197 P3 | ecosystem: Host-associated > Arthropoda: Insects > Digestive system > Gut ...
ACCCATGCGAATAATCCTTTCCTACTTATATTATTACATTGATAATTGCCGCTCTGAATTTGCTACGGATTCCATTGACCGCCTGTAAAAAACGGCGTAATATAACTCATAATGAACCCTAACCCGTTCAGAATGACCCATGTTATGATAATGCGTTTGAGCCATGAACGGGATTCGTCAACGGTTTTGCCGCTTTTGGAGAAGTTCATAAGCAGCAGCGCGACCGCCGCCGTGACGATTGCCGCGATGGTCGAGATTAAAAGAATTTGTTTATATACATCCTTCATAATCTCGTTTGCTTTTTCCCACATGTTCGTCCCTGCTGGCGCGGCTGGCGCAGTTGTCGTCGGCGCGGCGAGAACCGGCTGGCAGAATAAAGCGCATAAGATTACTATTATAAATATCACGCATACAATACGGCTGATATTTATGGGTTTCTTTTTGCGGGGCTGCTGTAATAACTGTTTTTTTTCTTTCACGCTGGTATAACCTCCTGATATATTATTTATGCCGCTGCTGTTGTAAATGAAAGAACAGCGCCCTGCAACGGCTGCCGGGCGCTGTTCTTTTCGGCGTTATACGCCGGTTTCGGCAATAAAAAACACCTCCGTAAAAAGGTGTGTTATTGTCGTATTCTGTTTTTGGGCATAACTTTAAGCATGATTATTATACCACATACAGAGTGCCATGTCAATGCCAAAACCGTGCCAATTTAGTGCCAAAACCGTGCCAATTTATTAATCAAGAAAAAATTGATTTAAAATATCAATGCAATCTTTTGAAGTGAATCCCCAAAGAATTGAACTAACAGCCTCAATAGCATCTTGTCTCTTCCTGAAATAAGTACGGTAGCTTATATCCCGTATATGCTGACGAAGTTTTTCTACGATTTCATCCGCATTATTAAGATGCTGCGGTGCGAGATAGGTATAATAAAGTATCCAATAATATGATTCGCCGTCTTTGTGTTTGTTTCTAAGCAGTTCAACCGCCGATTCCACAAGTTTCAGCATTTTATTACTGCGCTCAATGCATTTCGCGTGATGTTCTATGTCGCTGCCTGATAAGTCCGCGCCAGCTAAATAGATTGATTCTAAAAAATCTTCTATGCTGCTGCCGAATTCAATCTGGAAGTCATTCCGCGCCTGCTGAACCGATAATTCAAGACTCCAAGCAACATCGCGGTATTTTTTTAACAGCCGCCATGTGTCGTGGTACGCCGGATTTTTTGTAACGTCAATTTCAATATTTTTTTTCATGTTGAATCTCCCCGTATATTTTTTATTATGCGAATAATTACATAAATTTTACTTATGCGCCGGTTTAACAATAAAAAAACACCTCCGCAAAAGGTGTGTTATTGTCGTATTCTGTTTTTGGGCATAACTTTAAGCATGATTATTATACCACATGCAGAGTGCCATGTCAATGCCAAAACCGTGCCAATTTAGTGCCAAAACCGTGCCAATTTAAAATTTGTTTTTTCAGCTTCCGCAAATAATATCGGATATAAACAAGTCTTCCTGTGGAAACTGTTGATAAATCGCCGATTCTTGTTTATTTCTTTTTTAGTTATATATTTTGGATATTTTTGATAAATAATTTTTCAAAAATAGTATTATTCTGCTGTTTTCTTCAGAAAATGCGCATGACAGCAGATAATCCTGTTGTTCTAATTTTTTTAAAATAGTTTCGGCGTCAGTTTTTGATACTCCCCGCCGAGCTGCGAAGTTAGAATACCCTATATGCGTCGAATTTGTTTTCTCGCCCATATATACCACCGGAGCCGCCGCCGAATATCCTGCCTGCGTATCGTTGTAAACCGCGTTAATCCATAAATCAAGCATCACATCCATTTCCGAACAATGCTCCGATTTAATGATATCAGCCGCTTTATTGGTTGATATAAAGAAAAATCCGCTATCTTCCCCGCAGGGATTATCGGAACCGTATATAGTATTTAAACTATTCCAATTTGTTATAACGAATTTGATAAACTGCCGTTGGCTGCCTAAACGCATATAAGATATTAAATTCCGCCTTCGGAGTCCGTCTAATATAGCCAGAGCTTTCCATTCCGTTCCCGTGCGGAACCACCTTGCGATTCCGTCGATATGGCAAATCCATTCGCCGGTGTGTACGGTATGGGCGGTATCTCCGATGAATCTTTTCGAAATACCGGCAGCCGCGTATGAACAAAGCACTGTATAAAAAAAGAGAGCAGAGCCGTCGCTTACGCTAATGCTGCGGTCCGCGGTCAGGATTCGCATAAATTGCCGGGATATACGGCAGCGCGGCTGTTCTGCGATTTGCTTGAGTTTTAACGTATTCATCATTATCCTCATTTCTAATTAAAATATATTATTTGATTAACGCTTCCCAAGCCGACCCATTTCCTGCGCCCGTTTCAGACCGCGTATTTTCAGGCTACCGCTATGCGGTATTTCATTTGCGGGCGCGCTCGGCTGTGAAGGGAAACGTCGTGGCGCACTGTCCGCAAATCCTGTATAACTTTCGGCGGGAAGCTATGAGCCGCGAAAACGGCTGTTTGTCAAGCATAAAATTTTTTTATTTTTGCTTTTATTATAATAAAGATAAAAATAAAATTCGATTCTTGACAAAAGCTCCAAATAAATTTTTTTGACAAACCTAATATTTTTTGTCAACGCGCCCTAATTTTATGGTATTTCAAGTCGGAAAATAAATATGTTCCGTGATATAATATTTGAGAAAGGGGAGCTGAATGAAACATGACAAAGATATAATATACGGTATAATCGCGGTTATCCCAAGCTGACTGACCGAGAACCTCAAAATAAATGAGCTTGACGAACAGCCGTGTTTTTCCAAAGAAAAAATTAAGTTTTATTTAAAAATAAAGCGGAATATTTTTTCATGTAACCTCTGTTCACCGGTGAACAGAGGTTACATGAAAAAAATGGGCGGTTTACATGAATATGATACGTAAGATTTTTTTGCCCGTTCAATTCAAGGGCGTAAAAAATCCGAACTTATTTCATGCTGGAATAAATTCGGATTTTGTTTGTATTAATTATAAAACTTTGTTTATCAAAATAACAAGTCTTGATTCTATCATAAAACTTTTTTCAAGTATTGTCCGGTGAATGAATTTTCTGCCATCGCAACATCTTCCGGTGTACTTGCCGCAACAACATAACCGCCGCCTGTACCGCCCTCTGGTCCCATGTCGATGATATAATCCGCTGATTTGATTATGTCAAGGGTGTGCTCCACAACAATAACGGTATGTCCTTGCTCAACGAGTTTTTGAACAGATGCCAGCAATTTTTCTATATCATCGGAATGAAGCCCGGGCGTTGGTTCGTCAAGAATATACAGATTATGATTGCCGCGCTTTATCTTGCCAAGTTCATAAGACAGCTTTACCCTCTCCGCTTCGCCGCCTGATAAAGTTGGCGTGTTCTGTCCCAAAATTAAGTATAGGACGCATAGGCATACATCTTCAACATTTAAAACGTTTAAGTTAAAAAGAAAAATATTATTATATGAATAGCAGCAATTAACCGATATTTAAAACCCGCAACGGAATATATCTTATTCCGTGCGGGTTTTCTCGTTTCTCTGAGCAATTTTGAGTAATAACGACATTTGCCTGACACGGAACATGATTATATAGAAATATTCATATACTTCTCTTTTAAGCGGTTTATAAGCAAGCTTATTTATAGCAATCGAACTTTAATTGAAAGCTTTTTATTTTTTGCATAAATTTTACTTATAAACTAATACTATATTTATCAAGACAAATATTTTGTCTATACATCTTGTAATTTGTCAAAATATATGATATAATAGGATAGAGAATATTAAAATGGAACAAAAAAGGGATGGCTCAATGAAAGATGAATATATAGAGCGAATGATAAAAAATCTTCCGTTGTTGCGTGCCGCCGTTGGATTTACACAGGTACAACTAGGAAAAAAAATAGGCATGAGCAGACAAATCATTGTAGCGATTGAGAACAGAAAGCATCCATTATCTTGGAGTTTGTATTTAGCGATAGTATGCGTGTTTCAACAGTATGAAGAGTCAAAAATATTATTGGACAGCTTCAATTTGTTTGATTCTGAATTTGTTAGGAACGTTTTCTAAGCTAAACTGCCTGTTGTTATATGCAGACAGCGTTTATATGCTGCTTGAGGAGATGTTCAGTTTTATTTTTACTTCCTCTGCTGTATTTAATACAGATTCTTACAACAATTAATTTATTAACTTTAGATGGATTTTTAAAGAAAGGACTTGCTCATTATGGATGAGTAATTTACAATGCAAAGTATTATCGGCACAAGACCAATTAATAAACTCATAATAAAGTTTTCAATTCCCGCTGTCATTAGTATGCTGGCAGGTGCGCTGTACAATATAATTGACCAAATTTTTATTGGTAATGGTATTGAAGATATTGTCATGGGTGCTACTACTGTAGCTTTCCCTATCGTTACGATATGTATGGCTTTAGCACTTTTGTGCGGTGTCGGCGGAGCATCAAATTTCAATATTGAGTCAGGTCGGGGCGAACATAGCCGGGCGCGCCATGCAGTGGGGACGGCGCTGTTTCTTCTGTGTTCAGGCGGTATAATACTGATGGTTTTCGTCGTGGTTTTCTTGGATCCGATGCTGCGGGTGTGCGGTGCTACGGATATATTGATGGATTATTCTCTGACTTATGCCAGCATAACCGCCTTTGGAATTCCGTTGTTAATAATCACGACAGGCGGCACCCATTTAATTCGCGCTGATAAAAGCCCTGCTTATTCTATGTTATGTACACTTTCAGGGGTGGGGATAAATTCGCTTTTGACGCCGGTTTTTATTTTTATATTCGGATGGGGAATAGCAGGCGCGGCTTGGGCAACGGTAATAGGACAGTTCGCATCAGCGTCTTTGGTTATTTTCTATTTTTTGAAGCGGCAAAAGATGAATTTAAAATGGCACGATTTATTTCCGGTTTGGCGCAGAATCAAGAGAATTTTATCACTTGGTTTAGCTGCTAGTATAAATCAGGCAGCCTTATTGATCGTACAAATTTTAATAAACAATCAACTGGCTAAGTACGGCGCGCAATCAATATACAGTTCTGAGATTGCAATTACCTGCGCTGGTGTAGTTACTAAAGTCACTACAATATTTTTAGGAGTTGTTATCGGAATATCTCATGGCTGTCAGCCGATTTGGGGGTTTAATTATGGCGCTGAAAATTATGGTCGGGTGAAAGAAGCGTATAAAAAAGCCGTGATTCTTTGCCTTTCAGTCGGTATAATGTTTTTTATAGTGTTTCAGATATTCCCGTCTTATATTATCCAAATGTTTGGCGTTAAAAACGAAGTGGGAATCATATTTGCTGTACGCTATTTCCGTATATTCATGTTTATGATATTTATAAGCGGACTTCAGCCGATGTCCTCTGGGTTTTTTACATCAATCGGTAAAGCGAAGCTGGGAGTTATCACAACTCTGTCACGCCAGATTACTCTTATAGTGCCTTTGATGCTCGTACCGTTGTGGCAGGGTATTGACGGAATTATATTCGCTGGTCCGATAGCCGATGTTTTCGCTGCCATAATTACGTTGTTCCTCGCCTTGCGGGAAATAAATAAAATGCGCTGAATATAGAAATTTATCATGATTATATAGATTTTATCAGTCTGTTATATATACAGAAAATTCAAAATACAGTGAGCTGACAGGCAATTAGACCATCGCTCGCTTCATTACAAAGGAGAAATATAATGTCTTATTGTATTCAGGATGTTTTGCAGGCATTGGATAATTTATCCGGTGGTCGCTGCATTATGGGGAGAGAGAGTTGGACAAATGGAAAAGCTCCCTTTATCATTACCAAGTCCTCAAATATTCCGGGTAAAGCCATAACCGAAATGCCAGGTCTTATTTGGGGTGATCCGGAAATGGAAGTGAAGAAAATCGCTGTGATGATGACCTTAAATGAAAGTGCTATAGAATTGGCTGCCGCAACTGGAGTCAACGCTATCGTAACACATCATCCAGTCGCTGATGCCGCCAATTCCGGCGGTGTGTTATTAAAATTTTATTTAGATATTTACGGTATCGCCGTATTCGAACTCCACGAAGCTTTTCATGGACTGCATCCCGGCATACCATTTCTGCATGGACATAAACCTTTTTATTCAAACATAAATTATGGGGGAATCCCAGGAAACATTGTCCATGTCGGAGTTGCGTTGCCCGAAGTAAAGACAGTGGGTGATATGATTGACAGACTGAATAAATTTATGGATGTGGAAACAGACGCGCAGATGCTTGAGTCGGAACGAGCTATTCGTGGCTGCGAGAATATTGAGGAAACCAGCATGGCTGCCCGTTGTAAAATTCTTTTAGGAGAGAAAACCAATCCTATGAAAAAAGTGATTCATATGTTCCCGCACTCGGGTTTCGATGTGAGCCATTTAAAAAGCCTTATTGCAGACAACCCAGACGTAGATACTCTTCTGGCTACAATCAGCCGTGTGTATCCCGGTCATAAATTAATTGCCCAAGCGGAAGAGTTTGGTCTTAATTTTATTTGCGGCAATTCCCATGCGATGGAAATATTTGAAAACGGTCTTCCGCTTGCCTATGCAATCCGTGAATACTTGCCGAAAGCAGATATCGTTATTTTCCGCGAGCGTGTTACAAGCACTCCGTTGGATGAGTTCGGTTCTAACTTAATACAGGATTATGCGAAAGATATGGCTTTTAATCATTTAAAAAAGAAATAATAAAGCAGGAGGTTTACGCATGAGCAGAGAAATTGAAATACTATATGGTCATGAATTCAAGGTATGCCGGAAAAAAATAGAAGAAAAGGATTTCTTTTATTCTTTATACCAACAAGCATTAGACCAACTAAAAGAAATAATCGAATACGGTGACGCAATTAATAGCCGGTCGAAGTCAAGTAACGAATACTTGCATAATATAATTGCGTTCTGCGGAGACCGCGGGCAAGGAAAAACCTCGGCTATGCTATCTTTTTCAGACGCGCTTTCGGAAAGCGACAACAACAGCGAGTATCCGCCAAGTAAAGTCATAACCGGGCTTCGCAAACTCAATAAAAATTTTTTTGTATTGGACGCCATAGACCCTACGCAAATGGAAGATGATGAAAATATTTTGTCTATTATACTTTCAAGGTTATTCATGGATTTTAAAAACCGCTGGGAAACATCGAAACAAGACAAGCAATCTCAAAAATCCATAGCGAAAAGAAACGATATAATGGAGCGGTTTCAAAATTGCTTCAAGCAAATACAAACCATTAAATCTAAGTCCAAGCAAGCGGATAAACGGAACTCATTTGAAGAACTCCTACAGGACTTAATATTGCTTGGGGATAGTTCTAATCTAAAAACGGATTTTAAAGACCTATTAAAAGAGCTTTTTGAATTGCATGAAACCGGTAAACGCCATGTCTTAGTCATTCAAATAGACGATACCGACTTGAACACCAGTAAAGCGTTTGAAATCGTAGAGGATTTACGCAAATATTTGTCAATGCCTGATATCGTGGTGTTTATGGCTAGTAAAATCGAGCAGTTATGTGATATCGTGGAACAGGAATATTATAAGGATTACAATGTTTTGTTGAAGTCCCGCACAGATTACGACCAATCGCCCATGCTGCCGGCAAAATCATACCATATACACAGAAATCCCCGTCATATCGCCCTAAAATACATGGGTAAACTAATTCCAGAAAACCGCAGGATCTATTTGCCTGAGCCTTCCGCCATACCGGACAAAACGGAGGAAAAGATTACTTTAAAATATATGAGGAACATAGAAACATTTGATGATAAAGAGTCTGACAATATACAGAAGCTATGCGACGAGCAAAAGATTAGCATGGAAATAATTAACGGGGAAAAAATGGTTAACATATTGAAAATATATGAGGCAAACAAAAAAACAGATGAGCCTGAAACCAAAAAAACAGAAGGTAAACAAGATGAATATCAAACCAATATATTGCTTTATATGCTGCAAAAAACCGGAATACGTTTCGGTACGCCCGATTATGGCGCACATTCGATCCTGCCTAAAACCATGCGGGGACTCGTTGACCTTTTAGCTCTTTTGAGTCGATTGGAGGATTTCGGTGAACCTTTATCGGATAAATGCAAACCGGAATGCCGAATAAAAGAAAATGAAAAAAGACTTCGCAATCTGAATAAATTCGAACAATACTTCCTAAAAAGCTGGATACCCAGCAATATCAACGAGGATTACGCTTTCTTCTTATATGACCTTGCCAATACCCCATCCACAGAAAAACACTGGCGTGCCGTTACTGATATACAATATATTATGGAAAACACAAAGCCATTTTCTTTAACCACGAATATCGGTCGTGAAAGCTCGGCGGTATTAAAGCATAATCCTTCCAAAATGAATCCAATGGGTTATTCTGTCGGTGATGTTATGGATGCTTTGTTCAAAATGGAAACAACATTGCAAAATAAGGATATTGAGTTGTACGGCTTTGCCGTAAGAACCTTATATACCATTACCATGTATAAACTCTATTACCGATATGAACCTACAGACAGGACAAACGATAAAACCGAATTCACCATTTTAGACGACTTTATCGGCGGAGACTTATTTGGCATAGACAATTCAAAAAATTTCTTTCCCTCATACAAAAAAACCGGATTATCAAGAGGCTATTTCCGCGTTGATGGTCACAATAAAGAATTGTTTGCTTCATTAACCGAAAAACAGGAAGATAAGTGGAATTATCCCACAACGTTTGTGTATCAGAGCTATAAAAGCGAGAAAGATTTCACGTATAAAAGGATTCAATTAATCGAAGCAGGGGAATTATCAAAAAATAGAGCATTTACCAGCGTTAATTTTTGGGTTTCCATTCGCTTTGTGCGACGCTCGAATTTTAGGTATGCATGGGAAGATAATCCGCACGAATGTTATATGTTGCTTTTAAATATGGAATATTTATGGAATGTGATAAAATTTCAAATCGCTCATCCTGATTTGGATAAAAGCAAAGCGAATATTTCATTTTTTATGAAGCGGTTTTTTATAAACGCCAATAAACAACTCAATGCATTTGAACCCATTCAACCCCTTCTTCGCCAATGGTTCAAAAGCGTTGCTGCTACAGACATGACATTTCTTGATAACTTGTTTGCGCATATTGCTGACCCTGAATCAGCAACGGTGAAGTTTCCAGTCTTTCCACTCAAGGATTTTACTGGTGAAAGTAAAAAACGTAGCACACCCAATAATAATATCAGCGAATTCAAAAAAGCTTTCGATGATTTTATGGAGGAACACAATTTAGAATGTGACCCAAACATATATCAGGATTTCATAGATTTTCAAAAAGCACTATCAGAAACGAAGGCTCGCGTATGGGATAACAATCTTAAAGAAAAATTCAATGAATTAATTGATATCCTTGTAAGCTCCCTTGAGCCGATAGGCGGTGATTGACCATGTTTATAAACCGAAGCAATTTGGATATATTCTTTCATCGAGTGGCAACAGACCATTTATTAGAAGGCATAATGGGTAATGCGATTGATGATGAACACCGAATCACATACGCCGAAATGAGCCGTGAACTATATCTTCGAATGGCAAGGACGGTTTTTCTGAATCATTCCGAAGATGAACATTCGGAGTTCTACCAGCAAGCATTAAAGAGCATGGCAGAAAAAAATGGTTCGAATCCGTCCGTTTACAATATGCTTCACAATTACACAAAAGAAATCTTATTGTGCGACAACAATGTACCCATTTGCCGATATGATAAAATCATAGACTGGAGAAACGAATCCCTATATTTAGGGCAGGATTTATTTACTTGCTCATTTTTGGCGCACCGGGACGTTAGAAATAAAACAAATACAACGGTATTTTCATGGTCTGCCATAATAAATACCGATAATGAACGCCTGCATAGGATATTGGAGCAGGGAATCGCGGAAAATCATTTCCACCTTTTCGGTTCTTCGCGGACCTTTGAGCTTAATTGGCTGGTTTTAATGAACCATGATGAAAAAATCCAGGAAGCATCCGTTTTTTTCAAGAGACCTTTGAATCATGATGTGTTGGAACGTACTGCGTATCAGGATAAAACATCGTGGCTAAAGCGGCTAAGGCAAGCTGCCATCATCCGCGCATTCCTTTTCGAATGTCTGATGGACGGGAACGAAATTTCTTATCAAATATTTTCTGATATTAACGCCCCCGATATTTATAATATCGCTACTAAACGAAAGATACAAAGTCTCCGGTTTACACATGGCTACCGTATACCCCAAACGGACGATATATTAGATTATGCGCTTGTAAAACACTTGCATGATGAGAACTACAATTATAACCGTGCATTGGTTGGCGAACGGTATTTTTTATATTTATGTTTCAAACGGATATATCGGAACGAATTTACGCCGTTGTGCTGCAATTTGCTATACCTTTACCTGATTATAAAAAGCCAGTTCAGGGGGGAAATGATACAACGTAACCGGCAAGTTGGTTTCAAAAACTTTTCAAATTACCAAGACCGTAAACAGGCAGCTATTGAC
>Ga0082212_10012659_pt1 | contig 10616 bp, 8 predicted proteins | sample TergutNt197P3_FD_71548 | JGI IMG/M metagenome (GOLD analysis project Ga0082212, IMG submission 71548) | Neocapritermes taracua P3 segment gut microbial communities from Petit-Saut dam, French Guiana - Nt197 P3 | ecosystem: Host-associated > Arthropoda: Insects > Digestive system > Gut ...
ATGGCTGGATCAGTCTTCCGACCATTGTCCAATATTCCTCACTGCTGCCTCCCGTAGGAGTCTGGGCCGTGTCTCAGTCCCAGTGTGGGGGGCCTTCCTCTCAGAACCCCTAGACATCGTCGCCATGGTGTGCCGTTACCACTCCATCTAGCTAATGTCACGCGAGCCCATCCATAACCACCAAAGCTTTAATTATTCAAAGATGCCTCTAAATAATCCTATGAAGTATTAATCCGAATTTCTCCGGGTTATCCCTCTGTTATGGGTAGGTTGCTCACGCGTTACGCACCCTTCCGCCGGTCGCCATCATCCATTGCTGAATATGCTGCCCCTCGACTTGCATGTGTTAAGCCTGCCGCTAGCGTTCATCCTGAGCCAGGATCAAACTCTTCATTGTATAAATTTTTAATGCTTGCGCTTGCCCTGTTGCTCTTACTCTCCTTGTTGTCAAGGAAAAGAATTAACGTTTTACTCTTATTGTACTGTTAAAATTGTACTTACTTTTCAATATTTCAAAGATCAATTTTGATTCCCGATGAGATTCTAAAATCGAAACGGGCTGCAAAGGTAAGGACATTTTTTTAACCTCCAAATTTTATTGCAAATTTTTGTCAATTATTTTTTACCTTCGCGCCTTATTTGACCTGTACAAAGAGCAAAATTATGCATAAGAAACTCATAATCATTCCCACATATAACGAGAAAGAAAATATAGAAAAAATGCTTCGTACCCTCCTTGCATTTGAGGAAGGTTTTCACGTTTTGGTTATAGACGACGGTTCGCCCGATGGTACCGCTTCCATAGTAAAAGGGATACAAGGGGAAGAACCGCAGCGGATACACATCATTGAGCGTTACGGAAAACAAGGGCTGGGCACGGCATACATCACTGGTTTTGAGTGGGCTATAGCGCATCAATATGACTATATCTTTGAAATGGATGCTGATTTTTCCCACAACCCCAACGATTTGTCCAAACTTTTGAATGCTTGTGAGTCCGGCGCCGATATGTCGATTGGATCGCGCTATTGCAACGGAATAAGTGTAGTAAACTGGCCCCTAAAAAGGGTGTTGATGTCTTATTTTGCCTCTGTTTATGTGCGCACCGTTCTGGGTATGCACATTTACGACACAACCGCAGGTTTTATCTGCTATAAAAGAGAGGTTTTAGAGGCGATGGACTTGGACGGCATACGGATGAAAGGCTACGGCTTTCAGGTTGAAATGAAATACAACGCTTTTAAACTTGGTTTTAAGATTACCGAAGTACCGATTATCTTTATTGACCGTACCATGGGAAGTTCCAAAATGAGCAGCGGCATCTTTGGCGAAGCGTTTTGGGGCGTCCTCAAACTGCGAATGAGAAGGGTTCAAAGCAGCCAATCGAAACTTCAAAGCAGCCAATCGAAACCTTAAAGCAGCAAACCCAAACCCTGAAGCACTCATTGTACACCTGAAATCCAAAACGGTATGTCCCTACTCATCCGCAACGCAACCATCATAAACGAAGGTCGCTCTTTTACGGGCGCTCTGTCTATTGTTGACGGTAGAATTAGGGAGATACTTCCCTCCGGCGCACCGCTTCCCAATGCCAAAGAGGTGATTGACGCTTCCGGCAAGTGGCTTATTCCCGGCGCCATTGACGATCAGGTACACTTTAGGGAGCCCGGCGCACCACATAAAGGAAACATTGCCTCCGAAAGCGCCTGTGCCGTGGCGGGAGGCGTAACCTCTTTTCTTGATATGCCCAATAACCAACCGCCCTGTTGCACCATACCTCTACTATATAGTAAGTATGCACGAGCCTCCGAAAGCGCATATTCCAACTACGCATTCTATCTTGGCGCAGATCATGAGAATATTGAAGAGATTAAAAAGGTTGATCCAACCTGCGTTCCGGGGGTAAAGGTATTTATGGGCTCCTCTACCGGAGGTATGCTTGTTGAGCGGGAAGAGGTTCTTGAGCGTATCTTTCGGGACTCCCCCGTGCTCATTGCCACCCATTGCGAGGAGGAGGCGATCATTCAAAAAAATATGCATGAGGCACAAAGCAGATACGGATTGCTGCTTCAACCCGAGATGCACCCTGTGATTCGCAGCCGAGAGGCGTGCCTCTCTTCAACCCAAAAGGCAATTGCGCTTGCCCTAAAATACCGGAGTCGGTTGCACATTTTGCACCTTACAACAAAAGAGGAGGTTGACCTGCTTGCGATGACAATAAAAAAGACACCCCTGATTAGTGGCGAGATTTGCGTACACCACCTCTACTTCACCGATAAGGAGTATCCCAAATATGGCAATTTGATTAAATGCAACCCCGCCATTAAATCGATAGAAGACCGTGAGGCGCTTAGGGCGGCGGTACGCAACGGCGTGGTGAAGGTGGTGGCAACCGACCATGCGCCCCACACTTGGGAGGAGAAGCAACAACCCTACCTCCAAGCCCCCTCCGGACTGCCTCTTATCCAGCACAGCCTCCCATTGATGTTTGGGATGGCTATGGAGGGTATTTTTAGCCCCGAACAGGTAGTGGCGTGTATGTGTCATGCCCCCGCTGAACTCTTTGGAATTGTTGACAGAGGGTTTATTCGGGAAGGTTACTATGCCGATTTAGTCCTCCTTGACCCAAGCGTGCCTGCCAATACCTCACCGGAGGCGCTCTACTACCGATGCGGCTGGAGTCCGCTGTCGCATATTCATATCCCTATTAGCGTCAGCCACACCTTTGTGAATGGGCGATTGGCTTACACTGCCAAAACAGGGATCGCTCGTGAACGCTTTGCCCAACCACTGAAATTTCGACCCGCACAAAGTTGATTTTATACTCGCCCACACCATTATAAATTACGAAATAATGAAAAATAAAACCCTTACCTACATCTCTATTTCAACCGCCATGTTCTTTTGGGGATTCTCCTTTATTTGGACCAATCAGATATTAAAAATGGGTATGCCTGTTTTTGCCTTGGTATTTTTCAGGATGGTGATTGCAGGAATTGTGTTACTTCTTTTTACGCTGAGTATTAAAAAATTGGAGATTCCGCGCAAAAAGGATATTGTGTGGTTCTTTCTCTTGGCGTTAGCAGAGCCTTTCCTCTACTTTATTGGAGAGGTGTTTGGCATGAAACTGACGGCTTCCCCTACCCTCTCCTCCATTGTGATTGCCACTATCCCCATATTTTCTATGCTATTTGCCATGGTGGTCTATCGAGAAAAACTAAGCGGATGGAACAAGGCGGGTATTTTGCTCACCTTGCCGGGGATTGGGATCGTGGTCTTTGAAAACGGTTTTGGCAAAATTGAACACCCCGCCGGAGTGGCAATGCTCTTTTTGGCTGTCTTTTCGGCAGTTGCCTATACATTAATTGTTAGGAGATTATCAAATCAATACAGAAGCATCACCATCAATACATGGCAACACGTAATAGGGGCAATCTATTTTCTGCCCCTATTCTTTTTTATCGACTACCCCACGGTTAAAGCGTTCACGTTCTCTTGGGAATTGGTTCGCCCAATCATCTTGTTGGCTATCTTTTGCTCCTGCCTGTGCTACTTTCTGCTCATAAATACCGTCAGGGAGTTGGGTGTCTCTAAAACCTCCACCTTTACCAGTTTGATTCCCGTAGTAACTGCTTTGGGTGCCTTCTTCTTAAAAGAAGAATCACTTCAAATTCAGAAAATTGTGGGAATATCGGTTGTGGTTATCGGATTAGTTTTATCACAATATACTGCTAAGAAAGCGGCTTAAAAACTGTTTATGAATCTCATTCTTTCGTCCCTTATGTCTCTTGTTGTTTAATTCCACAAAGTCGTTTCAATTCTGCTATTTCTCTCTTTTTTTCTTCCATTTGGAAGGGTATCATATTGCACTTCCTGCCAATTTAGGCAAATTGGAATCGGCAAGGTAAGGAAAAACTATCTCCGCAGTTCTATTAAAACAGGGTTTTCATTTTCTATGTCTTGAGTATCCTTAAATAAAGAACGTAAGCGTTGATAATTAGGATGTTCGTTTAATTTTATATTTTCATTCAAACCATCAATTATTTGATATGGCCACACATACGCTATAAGGCACTCGTTGTTGTCGGAGATCCTTGTACTGTACAACAAGGGGGCAAATAAGTTGCGAGTAAAACAAATATCGTCTGTTGTTATCTCCGTCAATAAAGATATAATTTTATTGGTGGATGTATTCATAATGTAACATTTATATCCCGATGGCGGCTGTCCAACAAAGAAAAGTAAATGGTCATCCGATAAAGCAATACCATTTATTGCTTTTACACTAGGGTTTTCATCGGCATAGCTAAGTCCATCAAACCTTTGATCCATTTTTTTGTGTTTGTTTACCGTTTCGATGCTTAGGATATGGTCTTCATCACAGAGTAAATTTATGTTGATAAAATCCTTTCTTTTTGTATTATAGAGTAAAAAATCATTAGTAACCTCCCGCTGATACAAAATACGGTCATTATCTAAGGCATAAAAGGAAACACCTCTTCCCAAAACAGTCAAATCATTTCTTTCTAACTGTTTGGATAAAATATCTCCTTTCGCGTTGATTAAATAAACGATATAATCCGCTCTTGAAGCGCGTATCAAAAAATTATCTTCATCAATAGCCTTGAGGTTAAAACAAATAATATCCATCGGAACTGTTTTTATGAACTCTCCCGTACTTGAATAGAACAATAATTTTCTGCTATCCGTAATCACAATATTTCCGCTTGGTAAAATATCAAAATCTTGAAGCATAATATATTCACCGGGTCCATTTCCCTCTCTTTGAATTTTGTAAAGAAATTTCCCTTGATTGTCAAACACAACTAAGGCCAAATCGTTATACGAAATAAAATAGTTACCGTTAACTTTTTTTATTTTATTGATTCTATGCCCAATCAGAGACTCTTCGGTAGTTTCTAACCGGATTATTTTAGAATTTTTGAAAACGGATGACAAGTATTTTTCTTCCTCTATTTCCTGCCTATTGATACACGTTATCGAATCGTTTGAACCATGTCTTGCACACCCAACGAAGAAAGTTGTGCCAATGACTGATAGTAGTAAAATACTCTTTTTCATAATATTAAATGTTTATAGTTTGTTGAAAAATTTTAGTTTTCTTATTCGTATGCGCTTCCGGTTATCGTCAACTTAAAGGAGGATTCCTGTATGTTGCAATAAACTTCAAGCGTTTTGTTGAAATAACCCACATCATCGGGGTTCATTTCAACGCGGATGATTGCCGTTTTTTCCGGTTCAATCGGACGCCTGTCCCAATCCACATTTGTACACCCGCAGGAGGCGGAAACATGGAAAATGACCAATGGGCGGTTTCCGGTATTTGTAACGGTAAAAACAGCGTGGTTAGAACTGCCCTTGGGGATAGTTCCAAAATCATGAACCGTTTTATCTGTTTCAATGGTGGTTAAAATTGTTTGCTCTATGCTCTCTCCCGTAATGTGCGATTTGTACAATTCCCAAATTTTATGGTTCAATACCGGATTGCCAATCATCAACACTTTGTTATCTCTGTCTAACAAAAAACACTGATACTCCATCAACCGCGGGAAGCGATTTAGTCGGTTGATTCTTCCTGATACATCCATAAACACGGGATAATCAAATTTGTTACGGTGAAACAAATACTCCATATCTTTAATGTTTTTGGGCTGAAAATAGAGTAAAAAGCCTACTCTTCCATGAAACAGGCTATCTGCTTCTTCTATCAATTGTTGCCACTCAAACAATTTCAGTCGACAACTGCTGCATCCTGCCGAATCGACATACATCAGAATTTTAAATTCTCTGTCAAAGCATACGTCGCAAACCTCCAACAGCGTATCTCTTCCGACTGCATAACACGGCAAACCTTTCGGGAACAAAATCTCTTTTCCCGTCCACTCGCTCACTATTTTTAACGCTTCGTCCCGCCTCTTGTTCTCTTTGCAGGCACAGAGAGAACAGACGACAACCACAAGGAGCAGAGTCCACAACCTTAAGTTTTGATTCATATTTTTAAACTGTTTGAGGAGATAAAGAGCAGTGCATCCCTTGGTGGATTACGAAAATCCTTAAAGTATTGTGCCGTTGTCGCCAAAGGATCCGGAAACGGCAAACGTCTCGTAGTCATTTTTGCCCAATAACCAAATGCTGGACGCAATTATTGGAGGAGCGGGCATTTGCGCTATGCCGCTTTGCCCTCTCTCTCCCTGTAAACAGAGTAGCATAAAGAACAAGTTGGATACAATGTGTTCAAAAGGAAGTAGGATAACACAATACAACACAGATAGTTTACACATAAAACTACGCAAGCCAAACCCATAATGATTGTCGAAATATTCCATACCGCTACAAAGTTAAACAAATTTCTGAAAGTGTGCAATCCGACTGTTTTTTTCGTTGCTTTTTGGTATCTCCATTTTTCTTGATACTTTTGTATGGCAATGTGTAAATCTATTTAAAATCCTTCAGAAACTGTTTAAAGTTATAAATCACCATGAAAAATTTTCTCCCCCTGTTCATTTTCTTTCTGTTTGCAATATCATTTAATAATGAGATAATTGCTCAATCAAAACCCCTTCCTCGAATTGGGATAGCCGGAATACAGATTGAAAACAGTGTTTTTATGCCCAACCGACAGGATATGGTTGGGAGAGCGATTAGTTTGCCGCGTTATCTGAGTCAAGATTCCGTTATGGGGCAATCTGCAACATGGATTCCGATTTTGATGGGTGGCGGCGGCGGTCGGGGACCTGTAACACGCGACTCGTTCGAATCCTTTGTTAACAGTGCACTTGACATGATCAAAGAGAATATGCCCTACGACGCCTTTTGGTTCTACAATCATGGAGCATGTAACGTGGACGGTGTTGATGACCCGGAGGGAGAGTTTATGGAGCGGGTTAGGGGAATCATTGGAAATGACGCCTTGGTTACCACTACCATGGATCTTCATGGCAACGTCTCTTGGCGTGTGGCTCTCTACTCAGATTTGATTACCACTTTTCGCACGGCGCCCCATGACGATGGCGCTTGGTCCCACCGTCGTGGCGTAGTGAACCTGCTTGACCGCCTCCAATCGGGAAAAGGACGTCCGGCATATAAGGCGTGGGTCGCGGTTCCCGTGTTGCTTTCCGGAGAGTGGACGAGCACCCGTGTAGAACCGGCTAAATCACTCTACGCTATGGTTCCCGAAGTAGAAGCGATGCCGGGGGTACTCGATGCGGGAATATGGATAGGCTACGTTTGGGGCGATGAGGAGCGTAACCAAGGCGCTGTCATGGTGGTAGGAGACGATAAAGAGCAGGTTGAGCGCGGAGCAAAAAGGCTTGCCCAAAAATTTTGGGACGTTCGTCATCAATTCAGTTTGGAGGCGCCCGGGCACCCGCTTGAAAAGTGTCTTGACTTGGCTATTGCGAGCAACAAAAAGCCATTCTTTATCAGTGATATGGGTGATAACCCCGGTGGCGGTGGCTCAGGTGAAGTAACCTGGACGTTGGCTCGCGTACTCAAGCGCCCCGAATTTCAATCTCCAAACGGTAAGCGCTTGCTCTATTGCTCTATTCCGGGGAGTGAGATGGTGGAAGCAGCAAGAGCAGCCGGTGTGGGCAATCATGCGGAGGGCTACGTGGGCGCGATGACAGACAACTCATACGAGCCTCCGGTCCGGTTATCCGGCACGGTAGTCTATGTTAGCCCCGCAGAGGCTCAAGGCAGAATGGGCACCCATATTGCCATTATCAAAACAGGAAGCGTTTATGTAGTTGTGGGAACCAGTTCTCCCACTCCTCCTTTAGCAGGTACCGGAGTGGACCCCATTCAAATGGACATCGTCATGGTCAAACAGGGCTATTTAGTGAGTCAGTGGTACAACATACAAGCAGACTGGGTGATGGCTCAAACTCGCGGAGGTGTTGATCAGGATTTTAGGACCCTTCCTTACAAGCGGGTCATCAGACCTATCTTTCCATTAGACCCAGATATGCCTGATCCAGAACTAAATGTAATATTTGTACCCTCGGCTAAGTACCTCTACGGAAGGTGATTTTTCATCTTGTCAACAGGAAACCCTAAGAGATCGCTTCCGACTCCACGCCTCTCATACTCAGTTGTATCCTGTTTCTATTCTTGTCCACTTCCACCACCTTGACCTTTACATGCTGGTGTAGTTTCAACGCTTCTCCCGGATGAGCAACATATCTGTCGGCAATTTGGGAGATGTGAACCAAACCGTCCTGCTTGATGCCAATGTCAACAAAAGCACCAAAATTGGTGACGTTGGTAACAATTCCGGGGAGCACCATGCCTGTGCGTAAGTCATCCATGGAGGAGATCTCTTCTGAAAATTCAAACACTTTGAGGGTCGTGCGCGGATCACGCCCGGGTTTGGCCAACTCCTCCATGATGTCTTTGAGGGTGGGCAGCCCAACGCCATCGGAAACGTAGCGGGAAAGAACCACCTGTTTGCGAAGCGACTCCTCTTTTAAGAGTTCCGCTACCGATCCCTTTACATCAATGGCCATTTTTTCAACAAGAGCATATCGTTCCGGATGTACAGCGCTGTTATCCAACGGATATGTGGCATCCGGAATCCTCAAAAAACCGGCGCATTGTTCAAAGGCTTTCTCTCCAAGCCTCTTCACCTTTTTCAACTCCGTCCGACTCTTAAACGCGCCATTTTGGGTTCGATAATCCACAATATTTTGCGCCAATTGAGGCCCTAACCCCGAAACATAAGTAAGGAGGTGCTTGCTGGCGGTATTCAAATTCACCCCCACATGGTTTACACAATGCTCCACAGTGATATCAAGGCTCTCTTTCAAATGTTTTTGGTCAACGTCATGCTGGTATTGCCCCACCCCAATGGCTTTTGGGTCAATTTTAACCAATTCCGCCAAGGGATCCATTATGCGGCGCCCAATAGAGACCGCACCACGCACCGTAACATCGTAATCTGGAAACTCTTCACGGGCAACGGGGGAGGCAGAATAGACAGATGCGCCATCTTCGCTCACGGCATACACCTTGATGTCGTGGGGCCACGCAATCTTCTTGAGGAAGTGCTCTGTTTCGCGCCCTGCCGTTCCATTGCCCACGGCAATCACCTCTATTTTGTATGATTCCACAAGATTTACGACCTTTTTCATGGACTGACTTCGCTCGTTTTGAGGGGGATGAGGATAGATGGTATCGTTGTGCAACAAGTTCCCCAAAGCGTCCAAGCAGACCACTTTGCACCCTGTTCGAAACCCAGGATCAATGGCCAACACCCTCTTTTGACCCAAAGGAGAGGCAAGCAAAAGCTGGGCGAGGTTGTCTGCAAATACTTTGATTGCCTCGGCATCTGCTTTCTCCTTTGCCGTGTTGATGGTTTCGTTCTCAATAGAGGGATGAATAAGGCGTTTATAACTATCCTCCATTGCCATTTGAAGTTGCACCCACGTACTCTTCTCGCCCTTTGGGAAAGGAACGTTCGACTTCACCGCCTCACTTTTAGGAAAAAGAAAGCGATCCAACACTGTCAAGGCGTTATCTGCCGTCTCTGTTTCCACCCGAATGGTAAGAAAACCTTCGGAATGTCCGCGCAGGATAGCCAACAAACGATGAGAGGGTATTTTGCGAACAGGCTCCGAAAAATCAAAGTAATTTTGAAAATTTTCCGCCTCTTTCTCTTTAGATTTCACTAACTTGGCTGAAATTACTGCTTCCCGTAGGAAAAGTCTTCGCAAAGAGTCCCGAATGTCTGCACGCTCGGAAATCTGCTCCGCAATGATATCTCTTGCTCCGGAAAGAGCATCCTCTACAGAGGCAACCTTTTCGTTTACAAATGGTTCCGCCAAATCGGTTGCGGGACGTCTATCCAAATCGCTCAACAGTATGGCCAAGGGAGCTAACCCCTTCTCTTTAGCAATGGAGGCGCGGGTACGGCGCTTTGGACGATAGGGAAGGTAGAGGTCTTCCAAACGATTCATGTCGTAACAGGCATCAATCTCTTTCCTGAGTTCATCCGTCAATTTTCCCTGCTCTTCAATAGATTTTAAAATCGCCTCCTTGCGTTTGGCCAACTCTTCATACTTCTCGTGTAATACTTTTATGGAAGCAATTTGAACCTCGTCCAAACTGCCGGTCATCTCTTTGCGGTAACGACTGATGAATGGAGTGGTGGCACCCTCTTCCAAAAGTTGTATGGTGTGCTCCACTTGCCACTCCTTGAGCGAGAGCTCCCCCGCGATTAAAGTAATGTGTCTAAAATTCATAACTAATAATCCATAACTAATAACCCATCCCCTCTACTCCTGCGACAACTCCGCCAATTGCTCCCTGTACGCCGAAAATATCTTCGATTTGGAGACAAAACCCACATAACGATTCTGTTTGTCAAGCACCGGCAAATTCCAAACACCCGACATCTCAAACTTCTCCATCACCTGCTCCATCTTTTCATCTATCCGAATTGTATCGGGAGAGGAGTGCATCAATTCTTTCACAAAAATGGTCTGATAACGACCGTGGTCAAACATCATCTCCCTGATTTTATCCAAAAGCACTACGCCCTCTAATTCACCATGAGGACCCACCACAGGAAAGATGTTTCGCTTGCTTGAGGCTACCGC
>Ga0082212_10012660_pt1 | contig 10616 bp, 8 predicted proteins | sample TergutNt197P3_FD_71548 | JGI IMG/M metagenome (GOLD analysis project Ga0082212, IMG submission 71548) | Neocapritermes taracua P3 segment gut microbial communities from Petit-Saut dam, French Guiana - Nt197 P3 | ecosystem: Host-associated > Arthropoda: Insects > Digestive system > Gut ...
AAACCACCCGTCGGTCATTCGGGTTACTTCCGACTGCGGGGCATGGGGGTCCATCACGGTATACAGGTCATGTGTGGTTTGAACAAATTTGCCCTGATTGTTTATCCAGTCCGTCGACGGAAGATCGTCCATCCACCAGTGACTGCTTCCGCAATGGTTGTATATCATGTCCATAATGATTTTCAGCCCTTTGCCGTGAAGTTCGCCGATCAGCTTTCGATAGTCTTCATTGCTTCCGAAACGCGGGTCTACCTTGTAAAAGTCGGTCGTCGCATAACCATGGTAGGATACAGGCATTTTATTTTCCAATACCGGATTGAGCCATATAGCCGTTACGCCCAGGTCGCGAATATAGTCAAGGTGTTTGCCGATCCCGGCAAAATCGCCGCCATGACGTCCGACGGGTTTGTTTCGTTCTATCGGTACGCTGTCCCAAACGTCGTTCGACGGGTCGCCGTTGGCGAAACGGTCGGGCATAATCAGGTACAGCACGTCCGATGTGTCAAATCCCTGCGCGCCGGACATGGAGACACGTTTTTTCAGTTCGTAGGGTATAACCGTTTTTTGTCTGCCTTGCGAAAAGGTGAGCCGGATCATGCCCGGTTGTGTGTCTTTGCCTATTTCCAGATACAGAAACAGGTAATTGGGGTTTTCTACCCGAACGACTGCTTTCAACCGCGCACCCGGATATTCAAATTGCACCTGACTTTGGGCAATGTCATTCCCTTGAACCATGATCTGGAGTTCCGTATGCTTCATGCCTGTCCACCAGAAAGCAGGCTCGATACGGCTAATATCCGCTGCAATCGTTGTTGTAATGGTCAATAACATCGCAATGACGGATATGGGACTTGTCATTGGCAGGTTATTTTTTTTGTAATGTAATTTTTTCATATTCAACTTTAATAGTTAATTTATCCTGATTTGTTGTCTTGATAATCATAGTAGTGTCTGTTTTTCAATGCGTGAATGTCCGTTGCCGATGGGCGTTACTTCAATATGCGTAGCGATCCGTTCCTTGAGTTCGGCTAAGTGCGAAATGACGCCGATGATTTTGCCTTCGTTATGAAGGTTTGAAAGGGCGGAAAGGGCTGTATCAAGATAATCCGAATCGAGCGTCCCGAAACCTTCGTCAATGAACATCGTGTCGATTTGCATGTTTTTGCTTGCCATATTGGCTAAGCCAAGCGCCAGGGATAACGAGGTGATAAACTTTTCGCCGCCGGAAAGATTTTGGGCGGTGCGTTCTTCGCAATTTTGAAATTTGTCGATTACAGACAGTTCAAAAGGATTGACAGCATCGCCAATCCGTTTCAAAAGGTACCGTTCGCTCATTCGTTGCAGTTGCCGGTTCGCTAAAACGATTAAATGTTCAAAAGTTAACGCCTGTGCAAAATTGCGGTATCTTTTGCCGTCAGCCGATCCGATAAGTTCGTTTAGCCCGCCCCAATTATTAAAAATAGGTTGTTGCCATTCTTTTGCTTTCAATTTTTCGCCGCTGTTTTTCAAACTTTCCGCATTCTCAATTAACTTCTGACGGTTTGCGCCTGTTTGCTGGGAAACGGCGTCGCTTTGCGACTTTTTTTCTTCAAGCCCGGATTGCAGGTCTTCGGGCGATTTGACGGTCATCGCCTGTTCGCTTCTTTCGGTTCGTTCTTTTTCTTTTTCGGCAATAACCGCCTGACATTTTGCGAGTTCCGTTTCCGCTTCCGTCTTCGACTTTTCGGCGTTTGTTTTAGCCTTTTCCGCCGTTTCAAGCCTGTTTTGCAAGCGCTGTTCCTCTGCGGCTACTTGCCTGTCGCCGAATATTCCGGTTCGTTCTGTGACAATTGTCTGTCTTTCAGTTTCAATGCCCTGTTGTTCGGCTACCTTGTCTTCCAAAAGTAGGGTATGGTTGTTTTTTTCGGAAGTTGTTTTGGTCAGTTCGTTGTTCAGCTTGCTTATTTGTTCTGACAGTGAGATAATTGCCGCATTGTTTACGTTCCATTGGTCAAGGCAGTTTTTCAATGCTGTCATATTTTCAACGCCATATTTTTGGAGGATTGTTTGCAGTTCGTCGTTTTTACCGTCAAAGATTTTTTGGGTTTCATTTAATATACTTTGCATTGATTCAACCTTTTGCACGGCCAACTTTTGCTCCGTACAGGCATTGTTTTTTGATTTTTCCGCTTCTTCCTTTGCCTTTTGCAAGGCGGGGATTTCTTCGGTTTGAAGTTTTTTGAGTGCATTTTCGTGGGTGGTTGCCTGCCGGATGATGGCGTTTACCCGCTCGTATTCCAAGTTATTTCGGGTGCGGACTGCTGTAAGGAAGTCGTGTTTGTTGTCAGTTTCAGGCATTGAAAAATCGGGTTGTAAAACCGCAATTTCATTCAAAACCGTCATGTATTTTTCTTTGTTAGCTGAAAATAATTGCGCTTCTTTTTCTTTGTTTTTCAAAGCATTGTCTTTGTCGGACACGCACTTTGTCAGCGCTTTTTCGGTCTGTTGAACGGTTGTTGAAACCGTTTGAAGTTGTTGTTTCAACGCTTTCAGTTCGGTTTCTTTTTCGCCGGTTTGCGGGATGTTCCCGATGGCATACGGGTGTTCGCGCGCACCGCACAGCGGACAGGGTTTGCCGTCTTCGAGTGTTTTGCGATGTTCGTCGAGGCTTTGAATCATCTTAGTGAGTTTGATGACTTCTTCGAGCGAAAGGATTTGATTTTCCATGCTTTGTTTGACAGCTTGGCTGTTCCTGATTACGATGGAAAGTTCGTGTTCCGACTTTTCGGAATCGGTAATGAGCGCGACATATTTACTGATTTCGGTTTGATTGTGAGTAATTGATGTTTCGACTTCGATTAACTGCCTGATATGATTGCCGAAATGGGTAATATTTTCTTTTTCCTGCTGATAACTGTTCAGTTCCTTACCGGAAAGAACGGTTTCTATGGCGGTTTTTTTATTTTCAAGTTCCTGATTCTTTTGCTGTAAGTCGGTTTCGGCTTTTGAAAAAGCGGTTTGTGATTTTTGTAAAACTGTCGCTTTGTCTGTCAGTTTTTTTGTGGCGGCTTCGAGTTCCTTTTGTTTGCCGTTCAAATCCTGAAACAGGGTTTGAACCTGCACGTTGTGATTTTCAATGGCCGCAAATTGACCGACTAACGATTCATAAATCTCATTTTTTGCAGCCCAGTCTCTTTTCTCCGCCAGCGTTACTTGTGATTTTTCCAGATTATCCTTTTGTTTTTCAAACGATTGCGACAATTCGTGTTTTTTCGCTGTCAGTTCTCTGATTGACTGCAAAACAGGCGCAAGTAATTTGTTTTTCCCTTCGATTTGCGTGTCCAGCGCTCTGACTCTGATAAGGATCCTGTCTGTCTTGTCTTTTTCGTTTTTGGCTTCTTGCAGCGAAATGACGGTCTGTTCAAAAGCCTCTTTATTCGCAAGCGCTCTCCGGCATAATTCGGGTAATCCGGCATTTGCATCGGCAATTTGTTTGCGTAGCTGCTCCAAATCGGCAAGCCATTTTTTGGCGATTTCTATTTGTTGCAATTCGCTGTCAATCTGCCGTTTTTGTTCTTCAAGTTCGGTTATTTCATTGTTTATTGCCGTTATTTCGTCTTCCGAAAGTATTTTGATAGCGCCAAGTTCGACGATTATTTTGTCTAATTTTTCTTTTTCCGTTTTATACCGTTCAAACACTTTTTTCGATATCTCGCCATAAATTTCCGTCCCTGTAATTTGTTCCAACAGTTCGCCTTTATCGTTTTTATCCGCCTGCAAGAACGCGGCGAAACTACCTTGCGCCAATAATATCACTTTTGTGAATTGTTCGTATGTAAGTCCGAGAATATCAACAATTTTAATGTCACATTCCCTTATTTTTCCGGCTACAATCTTATCTTCGGCATCGGCGATTTCGCGAATGACAGGTTTCAGGTTTCCGGTGCGGGTACGCTCCTGTTTCCACGTCGATTTCCACTTGCTACCACCTACTTCAAACACGATTTCAGAAAAACAATCCGTTGTCCCGCGTGTCATCACATCGTTTTTCTTCTCTGTAATCTCCACGCGGGGGGTCTTGCCGAACAACGCTAATGAAATGGCGTCGAGAATGGAACTTTTACCCGCTCCGGTTTTCCCTGTAATGGCAAACAGTCCGTTATCGGTAAATTTCGGTTCCGTAAAGTCAATTTCGTTGACGCCTGCAAGCGAGTTGATATTTTTGAATTTGAGATGTTGAATTTTCATACGTATGTTAATTTTCAATATGTAATGATAGTGCAATTTCGTTATACATCGCTCTAAATGCCACTTTTTGTTCGTCCGAAATCTTGTTTTTGTCTAATAGTTTATCGAAAACCTCATCCTGAGCAAGTTCTTCCAGCGGTTGTGCGCTATCTTCCTGTGTAAGAACTTCTGTAAGATATTGCCGGTTTTGGAGTTTGAGGATTTCGATTTTTGTATTGGTTGTCTGTTCGGCAGCCCACTTCGTAAAATCCGGGAAAACGTCGCTTCCGTCGTAAATAATCTCAACCCATACGGAGGTATCGGTTTTTATCAATGCTGTCAAACGCTCGTCGATAAACGCTTTATCGCCCCGAATAGATTCCAGTTTTTGAAAAACGGGTATTTCATGTGTAGATATTAAGGGTTTATCATCATTGAAATCAACGATATAAACGCATTTGCATTGTGTGGCTTCGCCAAAGCCCATCGGAACGGGCGATCCGCAGTAGCGTATTTGTTCGCTGATCAAAGAAGGAATGTGATAATGACCAAGCGCCACATAATCAAATGTTTTCGGAAAAATATCGCTATTTACACATTCGATATTCCCTATATAGGTTTCCCGTACGCCGTCGTCGTCGACAGTTTTTCCGCCGGCAACCGACAAGTGTCCTGTAGCAATGACAGGGATTTTCCGGTCTGCATTTTCTTGCTTTTCCTGCGCAATTGCCGCTATTTGTTCATAATGCTTTTTGATATTTTCCGCGATACGTTTTGAACGATCGGAATAAGTCTCGCCTTCGGTGAAACGACTCAAATCTCTTTCCCGCAAAAAAGGCACAGCACATACGATAGCAAGCGGCAGGTCGCGATCATCTTTGATAACAACGACCTCATCTTCCGGATTTTCGCTTGCGCTGCCAACAACCGTGACGTCGAGCGCCGACAACACGGCTTTCGGCGCATTCAGAAAACTCGGCGAATCGTGGTTACCGCCAACCACCACCACGTGCCTGCAACCTGAATTTCTGACTTTAAGCAGAAAGTCATAATACATTTTTTGTGAAGCGCTACCTGGCGAAGCGTTATCAAAAATATCGCCGGCAACGATCAACAAATCTACCTTATTTTCGGTAATCGTGTGCAAGAGCCACAACAAAAAAGCGGCGTGTTCGTACTGCTGTTCTTTTTTTGAATAGAGCATCCTGCCTAAATGCCAGTCGGAGGTATGTAAGAGTTTCATAGTGGTTAGTGGTTAATTTTCTTCTTCGTAATAATATGAGTAATCTATTCCTTTCATAAACAATTCGTGGCTGTTGATGTCATCGGTCAGCGCATTTTTTAACAGATTTTTTATTACCGTACTGTTTATGGCGCTTTTTACCATTGCGTTCAAATAGTCGTTTTTGTTGATTTTACTCCAGTCCACGCATTTTTTCAAGCGTTTTTTCAATATTAAGTCAAGCCAAATACGCGTACTTCGCCCATTGCCTTCCATAAACGGGTGGGCAATGTTCATTTCCACATATTTATCTACAATTTCTTCAAAAGTGGTTTCGGGCATTTGTTCAATGTGATTTAACGTGTTGCCCAGAAAGTACGCCATTGCAAACTGAAATCCACCTTTCGATATGTTTTTTTGCCTGATACGTCCTGCAAAATCGTAAAGCCCGCCAAAAATATAGGCGTGAATTTGCTGCAAACTTTTTGTTGTTCCAATATCCTTTGTATCAACGAGATTGCTTTCAAAAAAAGTATATGCCTTTTTTTTGCTTTGCCCGTCGATGCTGTTATCGCTGTATATAAACCAGTCAAGAAATTTGATGGCTTTGTGATTGGGAAAATTTTTGGATAGAACAATAACGCCGGCATTATCAACTGTATCCGCCAAACGCTTTTTGCCGTCCGGCGCCATGAATTTGAAACTGTGAGTGGCGCTCACAAGTTGATTTTGCTCTTTGATCAACTTACGCTTTAACCAGCGCCAATAATTGTTTGCTTTTGTATAGTCGTCCTGCTCATTGAGGACGGCAATAACATCTACGACATTAAACCACCATTTGAGGTTTTCTTCGTCCCATACAGCACGAACTTCACGGTCTTCAAAGAAACGGATTGAAACTGTATTCATAGTGGATAGTGGTCTTTTGGCGAGCCTAAAACAGGTCTTCCGTTAATCACATCGCGCACCTGCGAAGGCGACAGACGATTGCCTTCAATGGCGGTGGTACTGCCAATGCTGAGAACACGGCTTGTTTTTCGCAAATGTAACAGATCGACAGACTGTTCTTCCGATATTTTCACGCACTCCAACAAGGCGTAAATCCGCCCTATTTTTTCGTGCCATGCTGCATTTTGGGTAAAGAAATCGTTCATTTCAGGTTTTCTGTATTTTATTGTGAGGGCAAAATATATAGTCTTTTTGTAATAAATCGCTATTAATTACAATCCTCCCATCCAATAATCGTGATCTTTCAGATGAACAGAGCGGAAACGGATTTACTCTGCAAATAAAACTATCCATAATAGGGAATAATCTATCCTGCAAATCCTTTATTGCCTTTTCTTTACATTCCATATATCACTATTTTTATTGCTTACTTCCTTATCATCCATAATTATCTTTTCCACCTCTCGCTTTGCATTTTCCAAAACCGCCCTTGCTTCCCTCATCAGCTGCCTCACATTTGTCCGAATGGATTGAATTTGTTCGGCGATTTCGTTTTGCTTTTCAATTGGAGGAAAGGGGATTTGAATGGATTTTAGATAACCACTTGATACACGTTGTTGTCCTGCAGATCCCCCAAATGAATTTTTGGCGGATTCTAATATGCGCTTATCCCGCAAAATAAAATGGCTATATTCTATCAAAATATTATCCGTTTTAGGTCTTAATACATAAAACTCGGTAGATCCGCAACCATATCCATTAACCAAATTTCGGGCAATTGCCGATTTCCCGTTTTGCATACATGGCGTTATTTTTGCCCAAATCAACTCATTCTCTTTAAATTTTGTAAAGCCTTTGGTTTTGGAAACTGTCGTAATACGTTGTTCTGCAATTTTCCCATACTGTTCATCCACAACCTCCATCGGCACAAAAGAAATGGCGTCATTATCAGACAGATTATCATATTTCACCGGGGGATTTATCCATAAAATTTCGGAGACAGGAAAAGAAAGGAAAGATTTTGACGTAAAATCAAACCTGCTTCTATAGAATGAAACATCCATTCTTTTATTTAGCAAATCAAAAAAATGTATCTCGTTTTCTATCATCATTTCGTTTTTGAAATTTTAATCTTCTCTTCCCATTGTTTTAACTCTTCCATATCTTCGGCGTCTGCCTGTTGTAGTTCAAAACGTTTTCTTTTTTGGTTGAAAATTTCGTACACATCATCAACATATTTTTCCATTTGTTCGTTGCTGACGCTTCCTTTTCCAATAAGCAACTCTTTCTTGTTGAAAGTGATAATACCATCCACATTTTCACGCCAAAGTTTCATGGTAATGTCTTTTTTACCTTTTGCCTGCAATTCGGCTACTTCCAAAAAGATGATGACCATTCGGTTCAAACTGTCTATTTCATCTTCCGACAGGTAATTTTTGGCAATATAAATATCTTTCAGGTTGCGGTTTGCCCATTGCCTGAATTGTGTGCCGCGTTTGCTTCTTACCCGAAATCCAATGGCTAAAATCATATCCAGACTGTAGAACGTAACGTTGTAATTTTTGCCATCTGCGGCAGTTGTCAAGTAATCCTTGACAACTGAATTTGAGTCTAATTCGTTATCTTTTAATATATTAATAATATGCAGGCTGATGTTTTGCTTTGAGGTGTCAAAAAGTTCAGCCAGATGATTTTGATTGAGCCATACATTGCCGTCCCTTGTCATCAAACTTACCGAAGTTTTGCCGTCATCGGTATTATAAATGATTATTTCCTGATTGTTCGTTTTTTCTATCATAATCCTTCAACAACTATAAATTTTTGAATTCGCCCGGCAACTTCAGGAAGCTCGCTGCCGTCAATTTTCTTGCCTGTTGCATCATAACCAATATTTTCTACCTGAATCATTACAACTTTATAGTTTTGTATGTACTGTTTCATCTCTTGCTTATACAACTCCAAAATCCGTTCTTCTTTTGCTTCTTTGTCCAAACCTTTTTCTTCTTTTACTTTTGCTTTAATATCGGCAAGGATTGTTTCCAATTGTTTAGTCAGGATTTCTGGGTGTTTTTTCAGGAAGAGGATGGACGATTTTACGCCTGCTTTAACATGTGCAAATGTGTGTTGCGGAAGCGAAACAACGGCAATGATACGGAATTTTTCGGTCAGCCAGTCACGTACATACTGACTGGTAGCATTGGTAAGTATGCCGTCGGGGATTACGATTGCCAAATAGCCGCCCTCTTTAAGGTATTTGTGGCAACGTTCCAAAAACAGAATTTCTGTACTTTGCGAAGCGCGCCATTTGTTTTTGTTGTTATTGTCCCAAATACGGTCTTTAAGTTCGGTAATACCCAGATTCTTTTCAAACAGTTCGTATTCCTTGTAATAACTTACCTCGTCGGCTTTAATGGTGGAGCCGAAAGGAGGATTGGTCATGATTAAGTCGAATGTCCCATCTTGAAAATTCAGGTTGCGGTTTTCAATTTCTATAGATCGGCTGTTTTTCAGTCCGTCGTTGGTAATCACGTTGGTATGTCCGTCGTCGTGGATAATCATGTTCATCTTCGATACGCGCGAGATTTGTTCGTTTATCTCGATACCAAACAGGCGTTTTTCGGCAAAATCGTGCCAGTAGTTAAACCATTTATGTCCTTTGTCGTGATACAATTCGTCGGCTTCTTCCCGGATTGCCTTGAGGGCGTGAAGCAGGAAACCGCCGCTACCGCAAGATGTGTCTAATACTTTATAATCCTTTTTGACGCCAATCGCCTGCACAATAAACTGCACGATGGCATTGGGCGTAAAAAACTGTCCGAAATCGCCCCGAAAAAACTCGCCCATAAAACGCTGAAATGCTAATCCTTTGGCGTCCAAATCGGTATCCGACAGATGAATGTCCTGCAAATACTGGACAACGGTAAATATCTTATGCTTGTCTAATTTGATGTCGTCTTTGAACACTTCGGGGTCTTTCCTGCGTCCTTCTTCGTATAACGCTTTTACGCGTGTTTCAAGTTCGGTTTTGGCTTTCAGGTTATTACGGTCTCCCTTGTCTTCGGGATAGTAAATAATCTGAAAATGGTAAGGTTCACCTCTTGATTGCGGGTTGTTGTCTTCCCAACGTTCGTCCCATATCTTACAGAAAATCAGTTTATCCAATTCGTCGAAGGCTGTCGTGGGCGCTAATGCTCCGCCGCCCCATAGCGCATCATGCGCCGATTTTAATTTTTGTATCAGTTCGCCTTGCGTACATTTCACAGGGTCGTGCAATCCTTTGATATATTTATATCGTTGAACTTCTCCGCCACGTTTTGGAATATCGATCATGGCTACCCTTTCTACCGGAAAGACTCTGGACAATTCAAAATATTCGTTTTTTATACCGGAGGTTACCCAGACGTAAGTTGCCTCCAACGAATGAGCATAACTGTATGCCTGATCGATGGCAATCTGAAATTGTCGTTCGTTGATTTCTTCCTCCTTACATTCGACAACAATCAGGACTTTCGTGTTCATTTCGTTGTAAACAAGTAGATCGGCTTCCCTGGTTTCCGAACCCATCTGAACCGGTTCGTTGACGGAAATGTTTTGCGGCAGGTAGTCGTAGTCAAAAATCAGTTTCAGGAAAGCCGTTGCCTGCACAAACTCCTCCGGGTTCTGCAAGCGTCGTTTGGTCTTGTTTTTACTATTGTAATGGATGGTTGTAAAATCCTCATTTACAATTATGTAATTCTTGGCGCATCCTTTGCGGAACAGGTCGGTTGCCAGCATCGCTTTTACATCCTCAATCGTTTTTGCCATATTTATTTTTTTTCATCGACTCATAATCAATCTGCAAATATAGCGAAAAATTTCGGATAAATAAATAAAAATTTCGATTTTTGATCGCTATTTATTTGACTTCTTCAAGTCGGGAAGCAACCAGGCAATCAACCCCAACAATGGCATATAAGCGCAGATATGATAGACTGATTCGACGCCTTGAGTATCGGCCATTTTTCCAAGAATGGCAGAGGCGATGCCCGCAATGCCGAAAGCAAATCCGTAGAACAATCCGGAAATAAGGCCTAACTTGCCGGGAAGCAGTTCCTGGGCATAGACGATGATGGCCGGAAAAGCCGATGACAGGACGAAGCCGGTACAAAAACTCAGGATTATCGTCCAGAACAATCCGGCATGAGGCAGCAACAAGGCAAAAGGCGAGGCGCCGAGTATGGATATCCAAATGACATATTTG
>Ga0082212_10012661_pt1 | contig 10616 bp, 11 predicted proteins | sample TergutNt197P3_FD_71548 | JGI IMG/M metagenome (GOLD analysis project Ga0082212, IMG submission 71548) | Neocapritermes taracua P3 segment gut microbial communities from Petit-Saut dam, French Guiana - Nt197 P3 | ecosystem: Host-associated > Arthropoda: Insects > Digestive system > Gut ...
CTGTAGGGGTCGCGCCCCTACACCGCCCCTACAAGCACCCCCGCAAACGCGCCGTAACCCCCCGCGCCCCAACGGGTTGCGCGGCGGCGCCTGGACCTGAAGGAGTTAGTTACAGTATTCGCGGCCTGCGCGATCGCGGGCATGGCTGCCGCCGTGGACAGCAATGTCGTCGGCTACACCACCAAGCCCTTGGCGGCAAACCAGAAGGCCATCTCAGGCGCACAGTTCGTCGAGGTCGGCGAGGAGGGGCTTGACCTTGCCTCCATTAAACTTGAGAACGTTTCGTTGGCCGGTGGTGCCTCTATCCAATGGTGGAATGGAGCCGCTTACGAGACGGCGGTATGGGTCGATGAGGTTGATGACATTCCGAACAACATCGGGTGGGGTGATGCGGGTAGCTGGGAGGCTGTCGCGCACACTTTTGCCCCTGGCGAGGGTTTTTGGATTGTAACGCCACCCGGTGCCTCCAATGCGAAGGTCACACAGGCTGGCGAGGTTGCGCTTTCTGAATTGGTTACTTATGACGCAGACCTAGCAGCCAACAAGAAGTTCATGATGATTAACCCGTTGCCGACAGACTTGAGCCTTGCCGACATTTCGCTTGTTGGAGTTTCTACTGCCGGTGGTGCGTCCATCCAATGGTGGAATGGCTTCCGTTACGAAATTGCGGCATGGGTTGACGAAGTTGACGACATTCAGAATAACATCGGATGGGGTGATGCAGGTACTTGGGAGGCGGTGTCGCATACATTCAGCCCAACCGAAGGTTTTTGGATTGTAGTGCCGCCTAATGCGCCGGCTCCTCAGGTTAAAATTGCGAACAACGTAATGCTTTAAGTTGATGCTCTCGGTGGTTACCTGTTCCGTGTGCGTTCAGGAAACCGCCTTTGTGAACAAGGAAAGGAAAACAGAAATGAAAAAAGTGATGATGACGGCGTTTGCCGTGGTTCTGGCGGCGGGGATGGCTTCTGCCGCAAACATAGATTGGAATGTGGCGCGTAACTTTGTTGGCTCAGCCAATCCAGTTTTCCCTGGAAGTTACACAGGCTGGGGCACAGGTGAGAATCAGATTCCTGGTTCCACATCGCTCTCGTATGCGTTAGTTCTGGGAAGCGACCTGAGTACCGCACTTGGTCTCATAACCAATGCAGACGGGTCATTCATTGATACAATCGGAAGCAACGGTAATGCGGTGTTCTTGGGCTGGGGTACAAAGTCTGCTACCGGTACTAATGGTGCAATGGATATAACAACTGCAACCTCAAGCAAAGTGACTACTGCAGCACAGGATTATGTTGCGATAGCCTTCCTGCAACTTGGCGGTACTTGGTATTATACATACTCAGGTACTTTTGAAGGAACAGGTTATACGTCCAATCCTGACGATGGGACTCCGCCAGTATTTACCTCAGACCAGTTTGGCGCTGGTATGGGCAGCTGGGGCGTGATAGCTCCCGAGCCGGTGTCTGCGGCGCTGCTGGCGCTGGGGCTGGCGGCGGTCGGGCTGCGGCGCAGGTTCCGGAAGTAGCGTGGAACTGCGGACAGTTAAAAAGAGCCTCTGGCGAAAGCCCGGGGCTTTTTTTGCGGGGAGGGGCGGCGCCGCACCGGGCAAAAGCCAGAGGCGGGCGGGCGCGGCCGGGTGCGATCGAGCACCGCTGACTGCAATCGACTGCCATCGGCCGCAATCGGTCGCAGCCGCCACTAATCACTGATCACTAACCACTAAATGAAGACCTTCGAGTACACCTGCCGCGACGGCGGCGGCCGCGCCGTCCGGGGCGCGGTGGAGGCGGCGGACCGCGCGGCGGCGGTGCGCGCGCTGAGCGCGCGCGGGCTTGCGGCCGTGTCGCTGTCCGAGCGGGCGGGTGCCCCCGCGCGGCGGGCGCGCCGCGCCGCCCTGCGGTGGTGGGCGCTGCCCTGCGCCGCCGTCGCGCTGGCGCTCGCGGCCGCGCTGCTGTGGCCCCGGCGGCCCCCCGCGGGCGCGGGGCAGGGCGAGGTCGCTGCGTCGGCGCGGGCCGCCCCGGCGGCACCGCGGCCCGGCCGCACGGCGCCTGGCCCCGGCGCGGGCGACCCCGCCGACGCATGGCGCGAGGGGGAGGGTGCGCCAGCCCCCGCCGCCCACGGCGATGGCGCCACCCACGGCGCAGCCGCCGCAGTCGGGGAGGGCAGCGTGAGGGAGGGACCGGGCGAGGCCCCCGAGGCGCCCGCGCCCCAGGCGTTCGGCAGGAACTACCGCGAGCCGCTGTTCCGGCGCGAGGCGGAGCAGATGCTCGCGCTCTACGCGGAGCCGGGAAGGGCCGTGCCCCCGACGCCGTTCGGCGCCGACTTCGAGCGCGACGCGCTGGCGGCGCTGGAGGAGAGCGTCGTGGTCACGGCGGAGGACTCGCCGGAGGACGCGGGGCGCAAGGAGCTCGTGGCGTGGATGAAGGAGGACATGCGCCGCTTCCTCGCCGGCGGCGGCACGGTGGCGGGGTTCTTCGCCGAGCTGGAGCGGCGCCAGGAGCAGGAGGCAGGGCTGCTCAACGAGGCGCGCCGCATCCTGCACGAGATCGCCCGCGACGGGGGCGGGGAGGAGGCTCTCGCCGCGCACCGCGCGCTCAACGGGGAGCTCGCGGCCAAGGGCATCGCCCCCCTGCCCCTGCCCAGACGCCTGCGTGCGGCGGGGGAGTAGCGGCGCGGGGGGGTGCGGTTGGGGGCGGGCAGCCGCAACGTGCCTGACGGCTCGCGGGGACGCTCGCCCTCCATCGCCAGCACCGATGTGTGCACCGACCCCTTCGGCGGGATATGGGAAGGACCTGACGGCTCGCGGGGACGCTCGCCCTCCATCGCCAGCACCGATGTGTGCCCCGAACCCTTCGGTGGGATATGGGAAGGGCCTGACGGCTCGCGGGGACACTCGCCCTCCATCGTGAAATCTGTGTTTCACGGGACACTAGGGGGAAATCATCATCACGAGCGGGAACAGGAATATGGCAAGGCTCAGGTAGAACCCGGCGTAGTAATATTTCGGCGTCTCTCCCTTCGTCGCCCCGAGGAACGCCGACAGGAGCCCGAGCGGCGTCAGCACATACATTGCGAGTACACACGGCATCGCGAGCGGGTTCCCTCAGCCAGACCCGGCCGTCAGGAGCGTCACCAGAACCGCAACGTTCGCAACAAAGCACCCGATGCTCATTTTCCCGAATTTCGCGTTCATCATAGATACCCCCCTCATGCGAGGTTCGCCAGGAACTCGGTGATGTGCTCCTTCTCGGAGAAGCCGACGATCATCGTGTTGACGGAGTCGAGCTTGGAGATGAACTGGGTGGACTTCTTGCGCATGTCGGGCTTGTCGGTCATGCGCCCTTCGCCGAGGACCTTCATGCAGATGATCCCCTTGCCGGCGTCGTGCACCTTATTGGCGGCGCGGAGGGCGTCCTCGACGCATTTGGCGGGGTTGTCCTGCGGGCCGTCCATGCAGAGGCCCTCGCTGTTCATGCGCACGTGGACGGCATCGCACCACTCCGTCGCGGCGGCCAGCTCGGTGGCGTTGTTCGCGTGCGAGCTGATGCCGTGCGCACGAATCACGCCCTCCTTCTTCAATTTCGCCAGGCCCTCCATCACCGAGGCGTACTCATCCGTCCATTTCGCGTCCGACATGCAGTGTATCTGCACGAGGTCGATATAGTTGGTCCGCAACTCCTGGAGGAAACGCTTGACCATGAGCTGCGGCTCGAGGCGCTCCTGCTCGGGGATGCCGCTCGGGCGCACCCAGATCTTGGAGATCAGCACGTAGCTGTCGCGCGGCTTGTCCTTCAGCGCCTCGGCCACGACGTCATGCGTGCCGTACAAGTCCGCGCAGTCAAAGAGCCGCACCCCGCTGTCATACGCGAAGCGCAGCAGCTCGATGGCCTTCGGGTATCCCATGCGCGTGATGTCCGAGCGCCGCTGCCAGCCCCTCATGCCTGTACCGAAGCCGACACGCGTCGTCTTCACGTCCTTGGTCAGCGGCACCCACGCCGGGGCCGCCCCCTCCGCCGCCCGCGCCAGCGGCGCCAACGCCGCCGTCCCCGCGGCCAATGTCGTCAAACTCAGGAAATCGCGTCGATTCATCTTAACACCTCAACTGTTGCCGATCGTTCACACATTCGCCATTTCAACGCACCCCTCCAACAGGATGTACACAGGAGCATACCCCTCTCGGGCGGATTTGTCAAGCTATTGAATGACCAATTTGAGATTTAGCTGCGCAGGCGAAAAGCGTCACGAAAACGGTTGCCCGCGACGGCGTAATGCGCTATACTCTTGGCATGATTCGCACGGGAATAGGGTTTGACTCGCACCGGCTGGCGGAGGGGCGCAGGCTCGTGCTGGGCGGGGTGGAGATCCCGCATGGCCGCGGCCTGCTCGGCCATTCGGACGCGGACGCGCTGGCGCACGCGCTGTGCGATGCGTTGCTGGGCGCGGCAGCGGCGGGTGACATCGGCCAGCACTTCCCCGACACCGACCCGCAGTGGAAGGGCGCGGACAGCATGACGCTGCTGGTCCGTGTGACCGCGCTCCTGCGTGAGGCGGGATGGCGCATCGTCAACACCGACGCCACGGTCATGGCGGAAGCCCCGAAGCTCGCGCCGCACGTCCCCGCGATGCGCGCGCGCCTCGCGGAGGCGATGGGGCTGGACGTCTCGCGCGTCTCCGTGAAGGCAAAGACGAATGAGGGCATGGACGCCGTGGGCCGCGGCGAGGGCATCAGCGTCATGGCAATCGCAACCATTGGAAAAAACGCAACCGCAGAGGAAAACACATGAACATCATCGAACCGCACATCCATACGTTCTCGCGCACGACCGACGAGTATCAGGCCATGCACAAGGCCGGCATCCGCGTGTGCGTCGAGCCGTCCTTCTGGCTCGGCGCGAACCGCCGCTATGCGGGCTCGTTCTTCGACTACTTCCAATTGATTCTGGAGTTCGAGACCGTCCGCGCCGCGCGGTTCGGCATCGACCATTTCAGCGCCATCGCCATGAACCCGAAGGAGGCCGACGACCGCGCGCTCGCCGACGAGGTCATCGACGGCATGGCGCCGTACCTCGACCACCCGCGCTGCGTGGCGCTGGGCGAGGTGGGCTTCAACCTCGTCACGCCGAACGAGGAGCACGCGCTGCTGCGCCAGCTCCAGATGGCGGAGGAGCGCAAGATGCCCGTCGTCCTGCACCTGCCGCACACCGACAAGCTGCGCGGCGCGTTGCGCATCATCGACATCATCAAGACCGAAGGCTTCACCGTCGAGCGCATCGACCTCGACCACAACACCGAGGAGACCATCAAGCATTCGCTCGACTCCGGCTGCTACGCGGGCATGACCGTCTATCCGTACTCCAAGCTCGACCCCGCGCGCGTGTCCGCGATGGTGCGGCAGTACGGGCATGAGCGCGTCATCGTCAACGGCTCCGCCGACTGGGGCGTGTCCGACCCGCTCTCGCTGGTCAAGGTCGTCAACTTCATGCGCGGCGACGGCCACAGCGAGGCGGTCATCGAGGATCTGGTGTTCAACACCGCCATGCGCTTCTACAGCGCGTCGCCCAACTGGAAACCCGACTTCAACATCACCCCCGTTGACCCCGCCACCTTCCAGCGCCAGCCGTAGGAAGGAGATTTAAAGTGGGGCAAGCCGTTAATCTACATATCAATTCTCAATGCCGTTTAAAAGGTATCAGCCGTCAATACGGACGAAAAAATATTTTTTTGAGAAATGGTTTTATATGCTTGCATTCAGCAACGGTTTTTGTTAATTTTAAAACACTTTGGTCTTTATAATGTGTGAAGACTAAGATGTTGGAAAATGGGTTTCTAACACAGAAGGATTACTCAATGAGCGAACAGGAGACACTGCGTCAAAGCCCGATGGTCGAGCGGATGCAAGAAATTATCAGGAGAGATCGGGAGAAAAGAGGCATGACGCATATGCATGTCTTTCACAATGCTTCTCCTTTGGCTTCGGATGCACACTTCGCCTCGCAGTTCGTGTATGCGCACGAGGGTGATACTGAAAACAAACCAGCAGGCACACTAGGAGTTTTTTATTAAGTATGACTTTTGAGGAGGTTTGCAGGTCTGCACGACAGCTTGTGGCGAAATCAGGCACAATACAGAAGAGGTCTGATTACCTCAAGAAACTTGCGGGTGCTCCAGGATGCATGACTGGGCGGGAAAGTGAACAGACACGATCTCTTATTGCGACGCTTGCTCATCTTGCCATAGTTGGAGACGATTCAGACACGCGAAGCCAACTTGCGGAGTGGAAAGAGGATCTTCGCCTCTCCTCTTCTTTTTATATCGAACAATTCGTTCGTTCTGCGAATCCAAAAATTGATGCAGAACAAGAGCTGGTAATACCAACTTATGATCCGCCAAGGAGATCAAATGAGTTTCCAAATCCTTTTGGGCTTGCAAAAAAATTCAAAGGAAAACCGTACTTTGAAATTCGTGTCACTTTCCCCAATCTTTGTTGGTTTAGATTTGTTGCCTGCAAGGAGCTCATGCATATTTATACGGATACGTTTACGAACACAGAGTTTGATGGAGAAACTCTTAGCAAGCTTATGCGACTTATAACAACAGGGAATATTCCTGATCAACCAGACGATATGCTGGACGCTGAACAGACGGCTTTTTATCTTGCTATTGAAACTATGCTTCCGTGGGAGCTTCGGTCGCAGCTGGATAGGCTCGAGAGATTGGGTATACCGAAATATTACATTGCCAAAGCGTTTATGCTTCCACAGTACGTCTTGGATCATGTTTTCATGGAACACAAGAAATACTTAACCCTTTCGAAAAGCATAAACGAGAACATCAGATTGTGAAATTTTGTACGGGTGAAAACGCCGTAGATGCCGTTTGAAAAACGGTATTGCGCCCCGACGTATTTTTCGCTAAACTGTAATGCTTTTTCGCGGAATGTGGCTTGGAGCTTTTTCCGCCGTACGTTCAGATTGAGACGAGAAAAACCGAAGGAGTAGTAGAAGCATGAAAAAGGTCCTCATCCCGACAAAGTTGGATTCCGTGGCAGCCGACATCCTCACCGCGCACGGCGGTTACACCGTCGTGCAGGATGGCAAGACGCCCCTCGACGCCCTCGCCGCGTCCCACCCCGACGCCTACGCCCTCATCGTCCGCAGCGAGAAGGTCCCCGCCGCCGTCATCGACGCGCTCCCCGACCTGAAGGTCATCGTCCGCGCCGGCGCCGGTTACGACACCATCGACACCAAGTACGCCCGCAAGCGCGGCGTGGACGTGATGAACACCCCCGGCGCCAACGCCAACGGCGTGGCCGAGGAGGCCATCGCCATGATGCTCGCGGACGCGCGCCACGTCGTCGCCGCCGACACCACCACCCGCGCCGGAGGCTGGGAGAAGAAGAACTACATGGGCCGCGAGCTCACGGGCAAGACCGTCGGCATCGTGGGCCTGGGCAACATCGGGCGCCTCGTCGCCCGCCGCCTCGCGGGCTTCGACTGCCGCTTCCTCGCCTACGACCCCATCGTCACCCGCGACCGCATGCGCGAGCTCGGCATCGAGTGCGCCACGCTCGAGGAGATCTTCGCGCAGTGCGACTACGTCACCCTCCACATCCCCGGCGGCGAAAGCACCCGCGGCCTCATCGGCGCGAAGCTCATCGGCCTGATGAAGAACGGCGCCACGCTCGTCAACTGCGCCCGCTACGGCATCATCGACGAGGACGCCCTCCGCGCCGTCAAGGCCCAGAAGGGCCTGCGCTACCTCAACGATGTCTATACCAAGGACGAGGCCGGGCCCAAGCCCATGGCCGACATCGCCGACCTCATGCTCCCGCACCTCGGCGCGAACACCGCCGAGGCTAACCACGTCGCCGCCGAGCGCGCCGCGCGCGAGCTCATCGACCTCGACGAGAAAGGCGACATGTCCTGCATCGTCAACCGCGACATCCCCGAAGGCCTCGAGCGCGCCTACTGCGAGCTCGCCTTCAACCTCGCCAGCCTCGTGCGCCAGCTCTCCGGCACCGCCGCGCCCATCCAGACCATCAAGACCACCTTCTACGGCGGCCTCACGCCCTTCGGCAAATGGCTCACCGTCTCCATCCTCTCCGGCATCTGGGAGGACTTCGACCGCTACAGCGACTACAAGACCGCCGCCGCGCTCGTCAAGGACATGGGCATCGAGCTCCTCGAGCGCACCCCCGACCACGACAAGGGCTACGGCAACGCCATGACCATCGACCTCACCGTCGAGCAGCCCGGCAAGACACTGAAGACCTTCAGCGTCCGCGGCACCGTCACCGAGAGCCGCCAGATGGTCTCGCGCATCGACGAGTTCGACCGCCTCTACTTCGACCCCGCCGGCATCACGCTCTTCTGCATCTACAACGACCGCCCCGGCGTGATTGCCACCGTCAGCCGCAGGCTCGCCGACGCCGGCATCAACATTGAGGACATGCGCAACCCGCACGACGACAAGACCAGCCGCTCGCTCGCCATCATCAAGCTCAACAAACCCGTCGCCCCCGGCTTCATCGCCGACATCAGCAGCGACATCGCCGCCCACGCCGTCGTCTGCACCGTCGTGTGATGGCGAGAGGGGACGAAAGCTGCCAAGGGGACGAAGGGGACCTAGGGGACACAGGGGAGGAGAGCAATGAAGCCCCTATGTCCCCTTTCCCCTTCGTCCCCTAGATCCCCTTCGTCCCCTTGGCAGCTTGCGTCCCCTTAACAACCTATCCTCCGCACACGACAAAAAGCGCGCGCGCTTCATTTTGGCGTTGCTTCCTTTACCCGCCTATGCTATCTTTTTTGCCGTTTACTGGGATACCCTTCAAGGAGAAAACCAATGCGCAAGACAATCCTTTTTGCCGGGACGTTGATGATGTTGATGGCGCCCTGTAGGGCCGACGACAACGCGCAGCCGATCTATTACCGCGAGCACGGTGCCGTCGGCGACGGCGTGGCCGATGACCTCGAGGCCGTCATCCGCGCACACGCTGCCGCGAACAAGGCCGGCCGCCCCGTCCGCGCCGACGCGGGCGCGACGTACCGCATCGGCGGCGCGAACAAGACCGCCCAGATCCAGACCGACACCGACTGGGGCGACGCCACATTCATCATCGACGACACCAGCGTCGAGAACCGCAGCAGCCACGTCTTCCGCATCGCGTCGCACCTGCCGTCAACGAAAGTGACCTCCGTGGCCACGCTCAAAAAGGGACAGGCGAAACTCGACCTGACGCTGGACTATCCCGCCCTCGTCATCGCGACCGACAACGCGACCAAGCGCTACATCCGATACGGCCTGAACCAGAACAGCGGCGCCGCGCAGACCGACGTGTTCATCGTCGGCAAGGACGGCGCCGTGGACCCCGCCACCCCCGTCATCTGGGACTTCAACGCCATCACCGCCATGACCGCCTACCCCATCGACCCCGCGACCCTGACCGTCAAGGGCGGGCGTTTCACGACCATCGCCAACCAAGAGGAAGCGAAGTACAACTACTACTCCCGCGGCATCAGCGTCATGCGCTCCAACGTGCTGCTCGACGGCCTGCGCCACACCGTCACGGGGGAGGGCGACCACGGCGCGCCCTACGGCGGGTTCATCGTGGTGACGATGTGCGCGAACGTCACGGTGCGCAACTGCGTGCTGACGGGGCACAAGACCTACAGCACCATCGGCTCCGCTGGCAAGCCGGTGACGATGGGGACGTATGACCTGTCCGTCAACAAGGCCGTCAACGTGACCTTCAAGGACTGCAAGCAGGCGGACAACATCCACGACACGCGCCGCTGGGGCATCCTCGGCTCCAACTACTCCAAGAACCTCACCTACGACACCGTCGCCTTCTCGCGCTTCGACGCGCACATGGGCGTGGCCAACGCGACGATCCGCAACTCCGTCCTCGGCCATCAGGGCATCAACATCATCGGCTGCGGCACGTTCCTACTGGAAGGCTCCAAAGTCTGCGGCGGCAGCCTCGTCAACCTGCGCGAGGACTACGGCAGCACATGGGAGGGCGAGATTATCATCCGCAACTGCGAGTACGTCCCGCGCAACGGCAAGCCCTCCGACGCCACCCTGATCAGCGGCGCCAACTCCGGCCAGCACGACTTCGGCTACCCCTGCCACATGCCGCGCAAGATCACCATCGACGGCCTGACCATCGATGACCGCGCCCCCCCGAACGGTTACGCGGGCCCCAAGCTCTTCGCCGCGTTCAACCGCGCCCACACCAGCGAGGACTATCAGGAAAAGTACCCGTACCAGATCACGCAAGAGGTCGCCATCAAACGCCTCACCACCACGAGCGGCAAACCCCACGTCATCAGCTCCAACCCCTTCCTCTTCCGCAACGTGAAAATCACCGAGCCGTGAATTGCAAACCAAATGGCCAGAGGTTTTAGGCCGCCCCCCCCCTCCCTCGTTCCGGCGTTTTCTTCTTGCGCGGGCGCGGCGGATTATGGTATAGTGCCCGCATCCTCAATGGCGGGAAAAGGAGGAAATCATGATGAGAAAGAAAAGCAGACGGGTTTCAGTAGTCGTGCTGGCGGCGGCGCTGGCCGGCGCGGCGCCGCACGCGGACATCGCCGAGGCGCAGGTGCCGCCGCCGC
>Ga0082212_10012662_pt1 | contig 10614 bp, 7 predicted proteins | sample TergutNt197P3_FD_71548 | JGI IMG/M metagenome (GOLD analysis project Ga0082212, IMG submission 71548) | Neocapritermes taracua P3 segment gut microbial communities from Petit-Saut dam, French Guiana - Nt197 P3 | ecosystem: Host-associated > Arthropoda: Insects > Digestive system > Gut ...
TATCTCCCATATCAAAGCGGTAGTGTGAATTCGCCGGATTTTGCTCAACCCGCATCGTCCTCATTTGCAGTGTCACCTGTTCAAGTTCCTGTTTTTTTCTTGCAAATAGGGGTTTCAGCTTTTCTTTGACTTCCGGTTTGTCTGTCGATTCGAAATTGGACTTGATTTTATTCAATTCCTCCATAAGACGGCGTTGCCGCACTTCAATCAAACGAAGCCGATATTCCTGTGTATCCTGCACTTTCAGAAGTCGCAACAAGACATTTTCCGCTTCCTTAATCTGATTGGACCGAAACAAATCATCAGCGCGGTCGATGTAAAGTACTACGTTATCAGGATTTTTGCGAACATTCTTCTCAAACAGTTCTTCCGGCGACAACTCGACACGTTCTTCATATTCGATATTCTGCACATTTTCTCGATATTGCGCAGTTGATTTTGTGTTTTTTTCGCTCTCCGCATTATTATATTTCCCAACCTTGATTGTTTTCTCTACCATCAAGTCCCCAATGGACTTACGTGCTTCTTCGTCATTCGGTTTGATTTTGAGGACACGACTCCAACAGGCAATCGCCTGGTCGTATTCCTCCATTTCCTGCAATGCCCGAGCACTGATACGGTTAATTTCCACATCGTTCGGACTGGATTCGACTGCCTGTTTGTAATAAGCCAGACCGGCAAGTGAGAAATCCATTTCGAGACAGGCCCGCCCCATGGCGGCAAAGGTGCCGGCATCCCAGGGATTAATTTTGAGCATTTCCGCGCCGTTTTTTAGGACACTTTCCCAATTTTTCCTTGCAGATGCCGTTTTGATTGCCGTTTTGATTCCTGTACTTTTCAGAAATGCCAACGAATTTCCTTTTTTATTGTCATTGTACTTTTGACGCAAATTCAAAATATACGCCTGAATATAGATAATGTTGGACGGATCTCCCAATACACATTGGATAAACATTTCCGTCGCATAATCGTGAGCACCTTGCATCATTTTTTGATTGCCTGCGGTGTAACACTCCTGAAGCCGTGCTTTAACTTCCGGCGAAAGATAAGGATTGCCGCTCTGTTCATTCGACATGGTTTTGGCTCCCATTGGTAAAAAATATGTTTCTCTATTTTAAGCCATTTTTGCTCTTTTCTCAAGAACTAAAGCCATGAAGAACTCACTTTTTAAAATTTTGCAACGGTAATTATCCCTTACCGATCATTCAGGAGAACTGCAAATTTTGTAACATTTCAGTCAAAAAAACGTAAAAATCAGTATTTTCACAAAGTGGGGATTGTAGTACAACATGGGTTATGCCAAAACGAACGCGTGGGTTGCCGGATATTGCATGGGTGTAGTAAACCCTAGTTGCGCGATTGGGTAGGTTGGGTTATATTAGTCCTTAATCCAGCAAGGCCAGAAAGGGTATCAAGTATAAAAATTTTCCTAATTTTACTCCATGCGAGCAGATATTTCAAGAGGAATTTTTGAATTTCAAGCGGTTTTTCAGAACACGTGGCGTAAGCCAGTGCCCATGACGCGATATTGCTCGGGCACTTGCTTACGCTTCGTGCTCTGAATTCGGCGGTCACGGCGTGACCGCCCTACCTTCAAAACCCGAAATAGCGTTCGGCGTTATGATAGCAAATATCACGGACCATACCGCCGACCATCTCGAAATCGTTCGGCAACAGGCCGGTTTCCATTTCGTGTCCGAGTAGGTTGCAGAGGATGCGGCGGAAATACTCATGTCGCGTGTAGGACAGGAACGAGCGGCTGTCGGTCAACATGCCGACGAAGAGCGACAGCAGCCCGTGATTCGACAGGGCGTTGAGTTGGTCTTCCATGCCTTTCTTCTGATCGAGAAACCACCAGCCGCTGCCGAATTGCATTTTCCCCGGCGTTTTCCCGTCTTGAAAATTACCGATCAGCGTTGCCAGCATGTCGTTCCAGGTGGGATTCAAATTGTAAATGATCGTCTTCGGCAACAGACTCTTATTACTACGGTTAAAGCCATCAAGAAAATCGGACAATGATTCCGCAATGTTACCATCAATCATGGAGTCGAAACCGGCATCTGCTCCGAGTTTTTCATACATTCGGGAATTATTGTTTCGCATCGCTCCGATGTGAAGCTGCATTGTCCAATCCTTTTTGTGATTCTGGATGGCAATGCAAGCTAACAAGACATATTGTAACGTTAAAGCTTGGGCTTCGCTGATGACTTCACCTTTTCGCAGGAGCGGAAAAACAAGTTCAGGTTCGTGAAGCATAAAACGCGGGAACAGTCCGAATCCATGATCGGACAACCGGCAACCGTTATCGTGAAAGAAATCATGCCGTTTATGTAACGCGTTAAGTATATCGATGAACGAACGAATCTTAATTTCTGAAACACCCTCTAAACGATCCATGTATTCATTGTAAGACTGAACACTTTTTTTCGTGGTGCGTTTGATGTATAAGTTCTCATATGCAAACAACTCATATGCAAAAGACATCGCCTTATCCGGCCTGAACGTCGGGAGGACTTTAATATCAAACGACGTGTCCGCCGCGATTTTTTGGTGGTATTCCAGCGAGTCAATCGGGTCGTCGGTCGTGCAGACGAGCCGCACGTTCATCTGCCGCATGATGCCGCGTGCGGAGAACTCCGGCGTTTGCAGTTTGGCGTTGCATTCGTCCCAGATGCTTTTCGCGGTGTCGGGACTGAGCAGACGGTCACCGATGCCGAAAGGCCGCTTCAATTCGAGGTGCGTCCAGTGATAGAGCGGATTCCGCAGGGTTTTCGGCACCACGGCGGCCCAGGCCTGAAACTTTTCCCAATCGCTTGCATCGCCGGTGATGTAGCGTTCGTCAACGCCCGCCGCCCGCATCGCCCGCCATTTGTAATGGTCGCCGGCCAGCCAGATTTGCGTCAGGTTTTCAAAGCGGCGATCCTCCGCAATGTCCTTCGGCGAAAGGTGGCAATGGTAATCGAGAATCGGCATCCCGGCGGCGAATTCGTGATAAAGCCGAATCGCCGCTGCGGTGCCTAACAGGAAGTTTTCGTGAATGAATGGTGGCATAAAATGGTAGGGGCAACCCTTGCGGTTGCCCTGGAAGTGTGGGGATGTTTAGCCGAGCGTCCTGGACGCCGGCGCAAACACAAGGTAGGGCGGTCACGCCGTGGCCGCCGGAATCACGGCAAAATCGTATTTTCCCCGCCGGATTTCGTCAGGGCGGCCCGCAGGGTTTCCGGGTTGATCGTATCTGATATGAAAATGACCGAACCGTCGGCTATTGCGACGTTTGCACCACCGGTATGGGCACTGCCGATACCGCGAAGATCGCTGTTCACGCCCCGGCAGGCCGTGTCGAATCCGATGTCGTTGTTCGGGTCCATCCAGCAAACCGGCAAAAGACGCTCGACGATCAGAATCGTGTTCGAGGCTCCGTCATGGATGTCGCCAAGCGACATCGCTTCACAGCCGAAAAAAGGCGTTTCCGGCCTGATTACGGCGGAATAGTAACAATTCCCGTCGGCTTTCAGTGTCGGCATTTCACGTCTGAAACGTGCGTTCAAACCACCGGAAGGACATTGGAACGCGGAAATGACAACGTCATGAAACTGCCAGTTATGCTCGCTGTCCCAGGGTTCGTCCAAACGGATTTGCTCGTACAGTGCGGTTTGCTCAATATAGGGCAGAATCAAAACCCGCCAACTGTGCAACGGCTGACCGTCTTCATCAACGGTATAAGCAGGTGGCAAGCATTTATAAACATCATGGTAAGTATGCATGGCGAGCGCAATCTGCTTGAGATTATTGGAGCATTGCATACGCATTGCTGCCGGACGTGCTGCGGGAACTGCTGGCAACAAGAGAGCCACAAGAAAACCAAGAATGGCTATTGCCACAAAAAACCGAACAATTGTGGACATGAAACGGGTACGTTCTCCCTGTTTCCAAGTCGCGGCATCCAAGACCGAAAAGCAGAACGCCAGCATCAACGGGACACAGACCCCAAGAAAGACAAGAATGTGGAGAATATGCACCTGGAGCGATTCGTATGCAAAACGATCCACAAAGAGGAGCGTCATGATGATGAACGGAAGCAATCCGGTCAAAAGGAACAGCAGGAAGAACCCGAAGGCCGCTCCCGCCCGTTTTTGGAGCAGTTGTCCCAAGCCGGGACAGAACAGACTCAACAACGCCGGAAACATGTTCAAACGCTGCGGCTGCGGTTCGTTTTTTTCGATTTCGATCTTTTCGGTATTGTCGTCGCTCATGTTTTTCCCCCGGTCGTGTTGGTGTTGGGTGAAATTTGACCGTATAGCGACATTTTACAGAATTGGATGAGATGAGGCAAGACGTTTGCGAATTGTGCTGCTAAGGACGCAAAATTGCATAAGCCCATGATTTCACACGGAGGCACAAAGACACAGAGAAAAATTTCTCTTATTTTCTGCTTCTCTGTGGCTCCGTGCCTCTGTGTGAAAACTTCGTGTGAGATAAACATCTCAAAGAAATCACCGACTCCCTTACACCGCCACCTTTGAGGCTCGTATATGGGCGGCGATCTTGGCGTCCTGTTGCTGGATGTGGTTGACGAGCCAATCGCCGACTCCCCGGATGAGCTTGCTGACCACAACCGGCGTAGGACCGGATTGCTTTAATTCCGCCACCAATGCCGTCGTCGCTTTGAGAAAATCTGCGTGCATTTTGCAGTGGTTCTCATAATCGGGATAACCCGACTGCTTTTGCAACGCCTCTTCTTCCGCGAAATGTTTTTTCGTGTAGGAAACGAGAAAATTGACGGTCTTATCAATTTGAGCCGCCGCCGCACTGCCTTGGGCACATTCTTCAAACAACTCATTGGCCGTTCTGACCAATTCCTTATGCTGTGCATCAATCACGTGATGCCCCGTCTCAAGACTGGGACTCCATGTGTAAGCCATAATAAATACCTCTGGTTTGTGAGTTAAAGGGGGTAACGTGCTTTGTAAACGGCAAGCACAATGTCTTTAAAGTGTACTTTTTTTCAGAACCACGGGGATTAAAAATTCAATTTTTCTTGAAAATAATGTGTTATTGCTCAATAGACAAACATTTGTATCTTGTGTCCTTTGTGATAAACTTGGTGAACTTTGTGATTAAATATTTTGCCGCTTGCCCTTGACGGAAAGGAAAAAATACAATAGAATACGATTGGTTATTGTTGTTCCACGGAATATATTTGGCGAAAACACAAAACCATGAACCGTTCCTTTGTTATTATTGTCGACGTTTTCTGCTGGTGGTGCTGGTGCCAAACCGTTGCCGCTCCGGTAGCCGTCGCGCCGAAGGAACCCTAAACTTCGACCCTGAATCCAGCAAGCCGTGAGTGTGCCCAACACTTGCGGCTTTTTTTATTTTCACTCCCAAGCCGGCATCCAAGACGCTCGGCTAAACACCAAACCGCGCACACTCCCATGATCTTAATGCTCGACAATTACGATTCGTTTACCTGGAATCTCGTGCAATACCTGCGGATGCTGGGGGCCGAGGTGCTTGTTTATCGCAACGACCGGATTGACGTTGCGACCATCGAAACGCTCAAGCCGGCGGGGATTGTCATTTCGCCGGGGCCGGGACATCCGACCGAAGCAGGCGTTTCGCTGGAGGTCATCAGCACGTTCATGGGACGCATTCCGATACTCGGCGTGTGTCTCGGCCACCAGGCCATCGTCCATGCGCTGGGCGGCGAGGTCGTGCGTGCGAAACACATCATGCACGGCAAGACATCCCGCATCAAAAGCGACGGACTCGGAATTTTTCAGGGCGTCACAGGCCCGTTTGAGGCGATGCGTTACCATTCGCTCGTGGCCGACCGGGCAACATTGCCGTTACAACTGACGATCACCGCCGAATCGGAAGACGACCACGAAATCATGGGAGTCCGCCACCGCGACTACCCGCTCGAAGGCATACAGTTCCACCCTGAGTCCATCATGACGATCATCGGCAAACGCCTGCTGCGGAATTTTTTGAACGGTGTTAGCCGCGTCACCCTGTGACGCGCAATCAGAACCATGCACGAAGCAACTAACAACTCGCAAACTCAAAAATGACTTTCACGACACTTTGCCGCCAGGCCATCCAAAAGATGCTCAAACGCGAGAACCTCGCAAGTGACGAGATGGAATCGCTGTTCGATGCGATGCTCGCGACGCCGAATGACACGTTTTCCGAGGAGGAATCAGTGCTTTTGGCCGGGTTTCTGCTCGCGCTGGCCGTGAAAGGCGAAACCGTGCAGGAACTCGTCGGCGCGGCACGCGGAATGCGCCGTCATGCCGAGCGCATTCAGGTCATCGGTTCTCCCGTCGTCGATATTGTCGGGACGGGCGGCGATTCGCTGCACACGTTCAACGTTTCGACCACATCGACTTTCGTGGCCGCCGGAGCGGGCGTGGTCGTGGCCAAGCACGGCAATCGCGCTGTTTCAAGTCGTTGCGGCAGTGCCGACGTACTGGAACGTTGCGGCGTCAATTTGCAACTGTCGCCGGAACAGGTCGAAGAGATGATCGCCGAAATCGGTGTCGGCTTTCTGTTCGCACCGAAGTTTCACCCGGCCATGCGTCGGGTTGCGCCGTTGCGAAAGCATCTCGGCATTCGCACGCTCTTCAATATGCTCGGACCGCTGACCAATCCGGCGGGTGCGAGTTGCGTTCTGATCGGCGTGTATGATGCCAGGCTGACCGAAATGTACGCGACGGCACTCCGCGAACTCGGTTGTCGGCGTGCGATGGTCGTGCATGGGTACGACGGCATGGACGAGTTGACCATGACGACGCGGTCGCGCGTGACGGAATTTTTTGACGGTCGGTTTCGCACGTATGATCTTTTCCCGGAACTGTATTTCGACGGGGAACTTTCTTCGCCGGAGGAGCTTGCTGGTGGTAACGCAGAGGAGAACGCCGAAATATTACAGGGCATTCTCACCGGAACGATTCGCGGCGGCAAGCGGAACATCGTGCTGCTCAACACCGCTGCCGCGCTGTTGTGCGCGGAACTCGCCCGAACAATGGACGAAGGAATCAAGCTCGCCGCCGAGTCGATCGACTCCGGCGCGGCTTATGAGAAATTGAGGAGAATGTCTGAACGATGACCGACATACTTAAAAAAATCACACAAACCCGGCTTGCCGATGTGCAATCGCGCAACATGTCGAAACCGGAACTGCTTGCGCAGTTGGCGGATCGTCACGATTACCGGCCCTTTCGTGTAGCCTTGCAACGTAAAGCGGAAGCCGAAAATACTGCGGCGATCATTGCCGAGATCAAGCGCGGCAGTCCGGCCAAGGGGTTGTTTTGCCCGGAACTCGATCCGGCGGCGTTTGCAAGGGATTATGAAACCGGCGGTGCGGCCTGCCTGTCCGTGCTGACGGAACCGCATTGGTTTTTCGGTACGATGGACGACCTTGTCACGGCGAGAAAAAATTGCACGTTGCCCGTGCTGCAAAAAGATTTCATCGTCACCGATCTGCAAATCCTCGAAGCGGCATTGTATGCGGATGCCGTGCTGCTCATCGCGCGATGTTTGGAACAGTCGCAACTGGCCGATTATCACGCCCTGGCAACGGAGCATCATCTCGACGTGCTGGTCGAAGTGTTCGACGAACGCGACATTGACAAAATTGAAAGTGCCACCAGCGCAACAAACCTGTACTTTCCGCTGATTGGAATCAATCACCGAAACCTTGCGACCATGCAAATCGACCTGGAACGCTCGAAGGCACTGATAGCCCGTTTCGCACCGGATCAAACGGTGGTCGCCGCCAGCGGCATCAAAAATCGTGGTGACATTGAAACGCTTATGCCACTTGGCATTCGCACGTTTTTAATCGGCGAAAGTCTTTCGACCAGCCCAAACCGCGTTGCGTTACTGGAGTGGCTAGTGACTAGATTTGACTAACCACTTAGGCCAGGGTGTGCGCACGTATTTGGGTAAATTAGGTTCTCAAAGCGTAAATGGATTTCCATTTTAGCCACGGAATACACGGAAAAAACACGGAAGATTTGATATGAAAAGAGAAGAATATTTTCACGTGATTTTTTCAATTTCCCATTCGTGATTTTTCCGTGGCAAAAAATCCTTCTGTTTACAGTTTGAGTTTAGGTGATTGGAGTTTTATTATTTTATCAAACTTGTTATCCTCCGTTTTGCATTTTTTCATTCATGATGGCAGTCGGAGGCATTGATGGTCAAGGTATCTCTGAACTATCCCTTCTCTGAACTATCCCTCCGTGTCAAGGAGGTCTCCGATATTTTTTTGTCAATGAATTTTGTCCATTCAAGCGTATCACAAGCGTATCCTGCCTGTTTTTTCATATTTTTCCCCCCTTTCCCTCTTGACAAATTAAGACGACGGTCTTAAAATGAGAGAAAATAAGACACAGGTCTTAAAACACATTGGGAACTACCATGCCTTCACGAAAAAAATCGACGACATTAACGCCGGGGGAAGCGGAATTGCTGCGGCTGTTTTGGCGGCACGGGCAATTGACGCTTTCGCAAACGCACGAAATTTACACCGCCGGAACCGGAACGCCGGCACTTCAGACGATTCAAACCCGGCTCAATCGCATGGTCGCGAAAAACCTGCTCAGGCGCGAAGGCAGCTTTCCCGCCGTGTATTCCAGCCTCATCGACAGGGAAAACACACGCGGCGTTTACTTCGACCTCATCGACGAACTCGCCGGCAACGACCTCGCCCCGTTGCTGATGCACCTTTCGGAAAAACGCTCGCTCACCGCGGAGGAAATTGACGCGCTGGAGAAGATTTTGGGTAAGGTAAGAGGGGATAGGGAGCAGGGAGCAGGGAGCAGGGGATGGGAAATAGGGTCGAGATAAATATGTCCCGTTAGGGACAAAATGTTGGTAGAAAGCGAGTTGCGACTTTTTCTCGCAAAATTGTCAAACGCTTTGACAAATTTACGACTTTTTCTCGCAAAATCGTCAAACGCTTTGACAAATTTGCGACTTTTTCTCGCAAAATCGTCAAACGCTTTGACAAATTTGCGACTTTTTCTCGCAAAATCGTCAAACGAAGTGATGAAATCACCTGAAAAAGTGTCAAATTCATACGAAAAACCGTCACATTCGGTAAAGCGGCCGTCACATTCGGTAGAATTGATAACTGCGAGAGGTGAATTGTTGTATTTACCTTGTGTCCTTTGTGAACCAGCATTGTTTGGCCGGAGTACCGGCGGACTTTGTGTCCTTTGTGGTTAAGAAAGCCGTTCTCTTAACCACAAAGGACACAAAGGATGACACAACGTTCACAAAGAATCACTCCTAACTCCTAACTCCTAACTTCCCACTGATACCCATGACAACCTCATTCCTCTTCCATCTGGCTCGCGCGGCGATTGCATTGGCCGTGTTTTACCCGTTGGTGATATTCATGATGCGGCTTGCACGGCCTTCGTCGGCGATGTTGCACCGGCTTGCCTGGAGCGGCGTGCTGGTCGTCCCGTTTTTCGCGATGAGCTTGCCGTTGAGCATTCCCGTTTCCGAAGACGTTTCATCGGACGACGGGCGCGCCCTTCGTAGCCCCGATGCGACCGCGTTCTCGCGCCCTTATGCTGCGGAGGACGCAACGGATAAGGGGATAAGGGCGCATGATTCGGATGATTCCGTGCTACTCAGGGCGCATGATTCGGATAATTCCGTGCTATTAAGGGCGCATGATTCGGACGATTCCGTGCTACTCGGGGCGCATGATTCGGACAATTCCTTGCTACTCAGGGCGCATGATTCGGACGATTCCCTGCTACTCGGGGCGCAACTCCCGGCGGGAAATCTGTCGCTATGGAAACGTCTCCCGCTGCAAACCATCAAACAGGTTACATCCCTGCTCCTGCTCACCGTGTGGCTGACCGGCGTTGCGGTGATTTTGCGGAAGCGGTTTCGGTTGCACCGGAAATTGGCCGAGTTTTTCAAGACGCAAAACATGTCGCAACATCCGGCAACAAACTCGTCGCAATATCCGTCACAACATCCGGCGGAAAACCCTGACTTGGAGTCTGTTCGCAACATCTGGCAAGCCCTTTTGCGCGACAACAAAATTCCCATCGACGCAATTCCCCTGCTGACGACCGAATCGCTCGGGCCGGCCTTGGTTCGCAAGGGTTGGCGGCATTATCTGCTCGTGCCGCAAACGCTTTCCGAAGAATTGCAATGCGAAGAATTGCAGGCCAAAACGTCACCTACTGGACCATCTCAACACGCGACTCAAATTCCGTCAACGGGGGATAATTTGTTTCACACAGAGGCACAAAGGCACGAAGAAGAGGACGACATACTCCGTGTCTCCGTGCCTCCGTGTGAAACAAACCCGACAGACGAAATATTGTGCGGTGTTTTGCGGCATGAGTTGGCGCATTACCGGAATCGCGACGGTTTTTGGACGGCGTTTTTCCGAACGCTGGCGACGCTGCTCTGGTTTCATCCGCTGGCCTGGAAAGCGTTGGCACATTATGAACTGGCCGTCGAATGGTGCTGCGATGAATTCGCGTATCTGCGACCCGGTCACCTCCGATCCGATCAGGCCGGTTCGGCGATCCTGGCGAAAACGTTTTTGGTGATTCACCGGAATACGGAATCGCT
>Ga0082212_10012663_pt1 | contig 10614 bp, 12 predicted proteins | sample TergutNt197P3_FD_71548 | JGI IMG/M metagenome (GOLD analysis project Ga0082212, IMG submission 71548) | Neocapritermes taracua P3 segment gut microbial communities from Petit-Saut dam, French Guiana - Nt197 P3 | ecosystem: Host-associated > Arthropoda: Insects > Digestive system > Gut ...
ACGAGAACGATGCCGAAGAGAGACACTTTTTCAAAGGCGTGAACATAACCTGTGGTGCTGTCCCAGTGGGGTTCGAGATAAACCCGCTGTATAAGATGTTTGGCAAGCGGTTCGATCCAATTTACGTCGACTTGGGCGACGGTTCGCAGGTATTTTCGGGATGTTTCCAGCCGCTCTGTGGCGACGATCCAGTGGGGCAAACCGGATTTTTCAGTGTCGGTTCGGATTTCCTTTTGACGGCTGACGTTTTTTTTCTGCAATCCGCTGCCGGGCCACAGAACGAACTTTCCGCCGTTACTCACGGTGTATTCAAATCGATTATCTCGCTGCGCAATCCCGGAGAGGTTCCCCGCCAAAATGGAGCGGTGAAGTGGAGCGTAGAGTTTATCGAAATCCCTGTCGGTTTTGATGTTGTCGGACATTGTCTATTGACGGGTTATTCTATCACATTTTGCGTTGTTTTTTCATACCAGAGCAGGCATCTATTTGTGCATCGGGATTGTGTCCACTCCCCCTATCCGGTACAATCGTAACCATGTCTAATGTAGAAGGAAAAAAACCAAGAAAGTCCCGAAAACCGAATGTTTCCGTCCCCATCGACCTTTCGGTGCTCGACAAAGCCGCACCGCACGATTTTGATGCCGAACGAGCCGTCCTCGGAGCCCTCATCCGGCAACCGGAACTGTACGACGATGTCGTACTGGTCTTGCGTGATCCTGAAGATTTCCAATATGATGCCCATAGACGCATTTTCTATCACATGAAAAAAATGCGGGACAATAACAGTGCGATTGATCTGCGGCTGTTGGTTTCCAATCTTCAAACGACCGAAGAACTTGATTTGGTCGGCGGATACGCTTATCTTGCGGAATTGATGGATGCCGTACCAGTGTCGGTGCATGCGCCTCATTATGCCAAAATCGTTAGGGAAAAATCGATGCTCCGGCAACTGATCCGCACCGGTTCAGAAATCGTTCGGGATGCTTACGATCCTAAAATTCCGGTGAAAGACCTTCTTAATAATGCCGCAATGCAGACAACGCTACTCTGCGAAGCCCAAACGACCAATCAAGTCAGCGACATGGCGGCACTCATGAGTGCCCTCGTGGAGTACATTGACAAAAAAGATAGGGGACTCATTGATGGAACTAAAACCGGCTTTGTTGATTTAGACCAACTCACTGAAGGATTTCATCAAGATGAACTTATCATTCTTGCGGCTCGGACAGGTATGGGAAAAACGGCACTGGCACTGAATATCGTCGAAAATATCGCTATTCAAGACAGAAAGACGGTACTTTTCGTGAGTCTCGAAATGGCAAGTTTAGAGTTGATGAAGCGGTTGGTCTGTTCACGCGCAAGAGTGGATAGTCATCGATTACGCAAGGGGGCAATATCACCGGAGGAAACCACGCGTTTCACTGATGTTGCCACGGAGTTAGGCGCAACCCCACTCTACATTGACGACACCCCGGGACGAACCGTGACAGAAATCGCGGCAGTGGCTCGCAGATTAAGGCGCAAAGAGAATCTGCAATTGATTGTCATCGACTACATCGGTTTGATTACACCGGCAAATTCAGAGGAACCGAGACAAGAACAGGTGGCAAAAATTGCCCGGCAGTTGAAATTGTTAGCGCGGGAACTGCATGTTCCGGTGCTGTGCCTTGCCCAGTTGAATCGGTCAGCGGATGGGGGCAAAAGGGAAGATTATCCTCGTCTGTCGCAGTTACGGGAGTCGGGTGCCATCGAACAGGATGCCGACGTGGTGATGTTCATTCACCGCAAGGACAAGGATATGAGCCGTGAAGAGGCGGAGACAAAGGAAGTGGCGAATAAGGCGGTGTTGATTGTTGCAAAGCAACGTAATGGCGACACGGGGGAGATTCCTCTGTACTGGCGTGGCGAATGGACACGGTTTTTCAGTGAGTCTGTCCACAAAGACGAAGAATCCGAACAGGGATACAGCGATTTTCAGAAACATGCTCCAAAAAAGTTTTAGTTCGGCAACATAATGAATTTTCCAGTGCAGGTTGCCCTACAAGGACGCAATAGGGTGCGTAAACATTTCGTTGCGAATTGAGGCAATTTGGTGACGTTGCCCCATCGGGGCAACCACAAGGTAGCCGGGGGTGTAGCGCCTTGGTATCCCACACAAGTCACTTTTCTTTTGGAGTCCCTGGTCCGAAAGTGTCCCACCCCCACGCCAAGTCCCGCATCCGCATCAGCCCCTTCCACACTGTCTCCACTCCCGGCGGCAACGCCACACTGCCACCTCCCAAACTCGCAATCAAGCCCACCATCTCTCCTAACGGAGGAGCACGCTCCCGCACCCGCTCCCCACGATGGGGCACAGACCAAACCGATTGCCACTCCGAGGAGTCAAAGATCAAATCACAAGGCATATCTGGACAACTCCGACCCAACCGACACACAAACAACGTTCGCCAAGCAACAATCATGTAAATCGCTGTACACGCCCACATCCGAGGCAACGTCTCAAAACGACGCTCCTCAATCCGACAATCTTCGGCAAGTTTGTGTGTGGTTTGAAGTCCTTCGAGCCATCGTACACTATTCTTTTTGTTCGATAGGCCGACAGCGCAATGGACTGATATGATAACCTAATTTTCACCTTATTTTTTTAACAAAACAACCTCAGTAGCAATTGGCATCCCAACAATTTTGTACCGTATTGCCGTGGGGCGGGGCTACAATGACAAGGTTTTCCTATTGCATTCCTTTGGGAAAACAAGTATTAGACCAGTTCTCTAACTTCGCAGGTGTTTTATTTCGCTGTTTCTGATGACGCAGATGAGTGCCATGCGTAGTTTGTGTCTCTTGCCGCCGTTCTTATGGAGTTCTTCGTGGGCGGTGTGGAGGATTTCCAGCATTTGGCGAAAGGTGTCTATTTTACTATGCACCCGAACATTTCAACTCGTTACATGCTATCGAGATATTCGCTGAACCAGAGGGCACCGAGCGGCATTCCCTCGGCGACCATACTTTGCACCACCGGATCATCACTGGCACGCCGCACCGTTGCAAACGCATCGGGTCCTTTATCGAGAATCCAAACTTCGTTCGGACTCAACGCATCGACCAGATACGGTTGGTGTGTTGTAATGAAAAACTGCGCTCCTCCCGATTCTTCTGCATGACGGCGAATTTCTTCGACAAACGCTCCCAGCAAACGATGATAGAGCCCGCTTTCCGGCTCTTCAAAACAGATCAGTGGCGGCGGAGTCGGATCGCCCAGCAACAATAGATACGCAATCAGTTTAAGCGTTCCGTCGGACATCTGCGAAGCGTAAAACGGTTTGGGTGTTTGCTCAAAGAAGCGAAGTAGGAGCCGACCGTCTTCGGTGGTATGCGTTTCAATCTTCTGGATGTCTAAAACCTTTCCTAGTACACGGTTCAGCATGTCGTCCAATCGCCCCTGGTGTTCACGTTCCCAGTATTGAATGACGTTTGCCAAGTTGTTTCCCGTTCGGGATAAATGCTTTTGCGGACCGACCAGCGGCGACACTCTTGCCGCATCAGGCGAAACGTAGCAGAGATACCAACTGTCCAAAAATTCTCGAAATGCCACGATGTCAGGATAATCGGTCAAGTTGCCGAGTGTGGAGAGCACCAATCGGCGTTTGTCGGCAAGCCGGATGTCTTCGGTGGATCCAAGTCGTGGATGTAGCACTTTACCTTCACCATTTTTAACAAAAAAATTGACCGAAGACGTTCCACCAATGTGAAGATCAACATGAGAAAGTGTTTCGGCAAAAACAAAAGGGATATTGTATTCGTCAGCGGCAATGCAAAGCGTATAGAGCAGACTTTCGTAACGAATTTGAAATTCAAGGATTCGATCCGAGTTTTCGGAAACAATTTTATCGAAGCCGCCGCGGGAAATGCAGGCTTGTTCCGCATCGCTTTTAAGGCAATGGACAATAAACCCAAGAGCATCGCAGAGGGTACTTTTTCCGTAACCGTTGCGCCCGATGACGACGGTAATCGGCGTGAGCGGTTCGGTCTGTACCGGCAACCGGGCATCATTATCGTGAGACATTGCGGGGGGCAAAATCGAACCAAGTGCAACATCTTTCAAAAGGCGATAGTTTTTGATGCGAAAACCTTGAATGTATCCCATAATTTTGTGCCTCTTATTGTCCACAAGAAAAAAAATCGCCTTGTCCTTTTACAATCGTATGAACGACTGCTATCATCACGAGAGTTGCAAAGTCCTTTTTTGTGTTTTTCGTAATTATTTCTGTTTTCTCCCTTAGTGGTCGTATTATAGCGGTATTGTATTCCCTTTGGAACACGCTCTTGTCAACGGGCGGGAAATACGGGATAATGGTGGGATAAAGAGATCTGTGTTAATTCTCCTATGCAACAAAAACACTACATTGGAATTGATGTCGGCGGAACAAAAATTCAAACCTCTCTTGTTACCGAAGCGGGAAACGTTTTGGCAAGTCATCGGCAGGAAACGCCACGCAAGTGTGCCGCCGATGTGACCCTCCAAGCCCTAGAAACCGCTGTCAACACTCTGCTCCAAGAGCAAAAATTGCAACTCAATGAATTGGCGGGAATCGGAATTGCCATACCGGGAGTGGTGCAGCAAGACACCGGTTTCATTATCGAAACGCCGAATATGAACCTTTCGGGCATTGACCTCGGTTCGCACATGAAATCCCGGTTTGATCTGCCCATCGCCATCGGAAATGACTGCAACCTCGGTACTCTCGGCGAATGTTGGCTCGGCAGTGGTCGCAATGCGGCATCTTGTGTGGGAATTTTCGTCGGTACCGGAATCGGCTCCGGCATCGTCTTGAACGATGTCGTTTTGAGCGGAGCAGCGCAAGCCGCCGGAGAAATCGGGCACATGGTCATTCAAACCCCTTGCGAAGATTGGCGGCAACGACTCCATCGTAAACCGGAAAAAGATGCGAAAACGTTCGTGCCAAAAAATTTGCCCCAGTGCGGTTGTGGTAATTATGGTTGTTTTGAATCGCTGGCAAGCCGAACTGCCATCGAGCGATTTATTCAAGAAGCATTACAGAGCGGCGAAAAATCGGTCATCGAAAAATTGAACGGCGGTTCACGTGAAGTCATCAAAAGCGGTTCCTTGGCGAAGGCACTCAAAGCGGACGATAAACTTGTTACAGCAATTATGCACTATGTTTCGCAGGTCATCGGTTACGCCTGCTTGACGGTGCGGCATCTGCTTGACCCCGAAGTCATTATACTCGGCGGCGGAGTGATGGAAGCGTGTCAAAACTTTATGATGCCGATTATCGAGGCGGTGGTGGTCAATGACCGATTGATGACGGCAACGAGTCAACGCCGAATCCTTCTCTCCTCGCTGGGAGACGATGCGGTGGCTCTCGGTGCGGTGGCACTGGTCCGCAGCATGAACGGTAACAATCCGCTCCAAAAGAAAACACGTCGGGCGGTTCCGCACTATCCGATTCTTCGGTTGATGGCGGAAAATGTAGTACACATTGCGGATAAACCTTATGCAGAGGACTTTTTCCTTCTGTCGGATGGTTCGATTGCACCGCGTGAAAAATTGCCAAAAAAAGAAGAAGACGGTTTTCGCTTGAAAGATATTGAAAAGGCAGCACAAGGAGGAATCGACCTTTTGATTTTAATCTCGCCGAAGGCAGGGGAGTTGACTCTTTCGGGCAAGTGTCATGATTATTTATATCGGCGGAACATCGACTACCGAATCCTGCCGCTGGAAGAGGGAATTAAATTTTATAATTCGGCAACGGCTCGTCGTGCCGCCGTCGTCCATTTTGGTACTTGTGCAGAATAAAGAAAAAATTTAGCCGGTACTCCGTGCCCTAAAAACGAAGGAACTGCTCGAACAAATCGGCGGTATCACGCGGTCCATCTTCGGGATGAAACTGCACCGAAAAGACCGGCAACGTTTTGTGCCGCAGTCCTTCGACCGTACCGTCGTGCAAGTTGACATGGGAAGTTTCAACTTCCCATGGCAACGTCTCCGGCTTCACGCAGAAACGATGATTCTGTGAGGTCATTGCGGCTTTTCCCGTCTGTTTGTTCAGTACCGATTGCCCGCCATGATGCCCATATTTCAATTTGTCCGTCGATGCACCAAGTGCCATGCCGAGAATTTGATGCCCAAGCGCAATTCCGAACATCGGCACTTTACTCAGCAATTTTGCGATTTCGGCGGCAACACTACCGAGTCGGGCAGGATCGCCGGGTCCGTTGGAAAGTAGTACACCATCCGGCTGCAACTTCAATACGTCTTCGGCGGAAGTCCGAGCCGGTACGAGAATAACTTTTGCTCCCAGCGATGCCAACGAGTACAAAATGCTTTTTTTCACGCCGAAATCGAACACCACGATTTTTTTGGAGCAAATTGGATTCGATACTGCAACATCAGAATTTGACCACTCGACAGGTTCGGATACGGTAAGTTGATCCACGAAATCAGTGTCTTCAAGCCGTGGGGATTCTTTCGCCTTCTGGACCAGTTCTTTGGTATTCCAATTGCCGGCAGCAATCACTCCCCGCTTTGAACCTTGGGAGCGCAAATGCTGTGTGAGCGACCGGGTATCCACTTCGGAGAGGGCAACAATTTGATGCCGCTTGAGAAAATCACCGAGACTTTCGGTCGCCCGCCAGTTGGAAACGCAGGGGGAAAGTTCCCGTATCAGAAGTCCTCGGATAGAAGGTTTGAAAGCGGATTCATTATCTTCGGGATTGACACCCACGTTGCCGATTTGCGGAGCGGTCAGGGCGACGATTTGACCGGCGTTTGACGGATCGGTGATGATTCCTTGATAGCCTGTGAAGGAGGTATTGAAAATAACTTCGCCGGTCGAAAGACCTTCGTAACCGACAGAAATACCGGCAAAACAGCGTCCATCTTCCAGAGCAAGGACACCGGGAGTTCGTTTAACAAGAGCAATTTTCGAGTGTTCCATATCTGGGAGACAGTGTAACGGCTCCGTGTGCGGCTGTCAATACCGGTGGGCAAACCAGAGAGAATGGGACGAATAACGATTTTTGCAATGTCATCGCCGGTTAACGGAATCGCAATTTTTAATCCGACAGCGCAATCATGTGAGAACAAAAAAATTTTTTACCTTGTTTTCCAGAACATAAGGTGAAAATGAGGTTTTTGGTTCGAAAGATCGCAATCCGTAGGATTGCATCTCTCGGTAGAGCAGATGATACAAAAAACGATGGCATTCCGTTAGGAATGCCTCTCTTGGTACTACCGAAAGACGCATTCCTAGCGGAATGCGATGTTGGTGGATACGGTTTTTCTACCAAGAGACACAGTCGCTACGGAATGTTTGCGTCGCTCTTTATCCGGTCGCTCCACGTTGTTGCGCTCCCGGCTTTCATTCTCTCAGCTTATGCGGCGGGCTCTGTGCCCCATTGAACGTCGGTTGAATCTGTGCCATAATGTCTGTCATTGAAATGAATACAACCGTATCGTCAGAATCGTCCCATGCAACTGACCGTCGACCTTGGATATGACCAAGTTTTTCAGCTGGTTCGGCAACTTTCTTCAGGAGACAAGGAACGGCTTTTCCACGAAGGTCGGTCACTGATAATGCCGACAAAACTTCCTGAATCGGAAATGTCCGACGAGGAATACTACGATTTTCTCATGAATTTTCCCGTTGTGAGTGAAGAAGAAATTGAAAAAATTCTTGAAGCAAAAGAGGAGGTCAATAAATGCCGTCCGGTGTCGCCGTAGATAGTTGTGTTTTGATTGAATTTTTGCGAGCCAAAGATAAATCGAAAACGGTGTATGCAAAACTTGTCCGCGACAAGATTTCATTGTTTATTTCGACGATTGTGCTATTTGAAGTGCGTGCCGGTTTGAATGCTTCCAATCGAGAATGTTTGATGGGATTGTTACAAAAGACGGTGTGCTTGCCTTTTGATACAAGAACCGCCGAGATCGCCGCCGATCTTTCGAGAATGCTCCGCCAAAATCGAATTCAAGTGGAAAGTTCCGATTTGTTCGTTGCCGCTACGGCAATCGCTCACGACCTCCCATTGGCAACGCTAAATCGAAAACACTTTGAACGCATTGAAGGATTGAGACTTTTTGCCAACAAATGAGGTTCGATGGTGCTCGGAGTACCGGCTAAATCACCCCTGCAACAGCGACAGCAACAACTGTTTCATCTGCATCGATTGTTGCAGCACCGAAACGCTTGCTTGCATCAATAACTGTTGCCGGGCAAACTCCGAGGACTCCGCTGCAAAGTCCACATCCGCTATCTCGCTCCGCGACTCCGAAGCAATACTAATCGCATCTTGCATATTGTCCATGTACTTTTCAATCTGCGAACTTTGCAATGCTCCCAAACGACCACGCATCGAGGCAATCATCGCTTCCGACTCTTCAATAATGCGAAACGCACGCTTGGAATCGTTTCCCTCTATCGTAAGCAAGTGAAATCGGATATAATTACGTTGTCTAAACCACGAGGTATTCTATGAAAACGCTCTCACTTGCCTTGACCGCCATGTTGCTGCTCGGCTTGACGACAGTGACGTTCGCTCAACAAGAAGACGAAAGACAAAGACGAAGTGATTTTGTACTGCAAATGCAGGAAAATGACTTAAAAGCAAGTTATCGTGCTGCCTTGTACGGTAATAGTTTGGATAACATAATGCCGTGGCTTGCGAATGATTACATCAGGGACGGCTTGGGTATATCAGAAGAACAATTCCAAACAATTCAAGATATACGAGTCGATCAGAGGCTCGCAATCGTACAGGACGATCCTGATTACAAAGCGATCAAAGAGGCAATAGACGAAGTTTATTCCGACATCCACAACGGCACGGAAGAGGCACAACAGCAATTTTTCGACCTCAAAAGAAAGCAGAAAGAAATTGAGATAGAAACATTGGAAGCCCTTATCAAAATACACTTAACAGCAGATCAAATAAAGAATATCGAGGAATTCCAGATGTCCACCATGTCAGATAAATCATTTGTTTCGCCGAAGATGTTTGAAGCCCTCGACCTTTCCGACGAACAGAGGAAACAGCTTGATGCAATCAAACAGAAAATGGTGGCGGAGTTTGAAAATCATATTGACCGACAAGCCGTGATTGGGATGTTTGATGTAAAAATTCGATCAGAGATCGCGAGAAAATTGGAATTGGAATATCCGATTGATCTCGAAGAACGGCAGAAACATTGGGCTGGTCTGTTGAAAGAGGCAGAGCCGAAACGGTTACAGACGGCACAAGAACTCATCGCGTCCGGTAAGGAATTGGCGGACAAACTGAAAGTCGAGATGTTCGATGTGCTGACTGATGAGCAATGGAAGCGAATGCTGAATTTGATCGACAATCCGCCGGAATTTGTCAAGGCACATCTCAAACGAATGAGGGAAGCGAGAGGCGAAAGCGAGAAAGCCGCCGTATGGGCACCTGGTCCGAATTCGTGGCGACCGGGCGACCCGATTCCTGAAGGCTATCGAGAACAACGCCAAGAAAGAAGACGCTTTCCGCGAGTAGAGCAGAGCGAATAACATAACGAAGGAGCAAACAATGAGTGCCGTTAAAACATTGCAAATTAGAATTGTCAATCCGATGGCAGAACGCTTGATTGACGATCTTGCGTCGCAACACATGATCGAAATTGACGAACCGGAAACCACCTGCGAGGAAACTCCGTTGGAATGGTACGACCGCTGGTGCCGCGAATCAAAAGTACGGCGAAGGCAGGCAGGACTACCCGAAGAGTCACCAATCACGATGGAAGAAATTGTCGCAATCTGTAAAGAAGCAAGGGCGGAAATATATGAAGAGCAAAAAATTGCGAGTCGTCGTTGATGCAAATTGCTGGATCAGTTCTTTGCTGAAACCGACATTCCAAGTTCGGTTGCGTGCCATTTTCGGTGCTGAATACCGTCTGCTCGTTTCCGAACCGTTGTTTCGAGAATTGAATAGAGTCATCAACAAGCCGTACCTTGCAAGGCAGATCGAACGAACAGATTACGATTTTCTTGTTGCCAAGTTAAGAGCCATTGCCGAACTGGTTGATGTCCATTCCATTATCGAAGTTTGCCGTGATCCGAAGGATAATTTCCTCCTCGCTTTGGCGAAGGACGGCAATGCCGACTATCTGATTACCGGCGATGACGATCTGCTGGTCTTGGAAACATTCGAGAACACGAAAATCGTCACATTGACCGCTTTTGAATCTGCACTCCATTGACCGGTTCGGACTCACCGGGGGGCGTATGCCCCCCGCTCGTGCGCCGTTATCCCTGCAACAGCGAGAGCATCAATTGTTTCATCTGCATCGACTGTTGCAATATCGAAACACTTGCCTGCATCAATAACTGCTGTCGGGCAAACTCCGATGACTCCGCCGCAAAGTCCACATCCGCTATCTCGCTCCGTGACTCCGAAGCAATACTAATCGTATCTTGCATATTGTCCATGTACTTTTCAATCTGCGAACTTTGCAATGCTCCCAAACGACCACGCATCGAGGCAATCATCGCTTCCGACTCTTCAATAATGCGAAACGCACGCTTGGAATCATTAAGCAAACTAAACGGCTCGTCCGACTTGAGTTGCGAAAGCGTGCCG
>Ga0082212_10012664_pt1 | contig 10613 bp, 9 predicted proteins | sample TergutNt197P3_FD_71548 | JGI IMG/M metagenome (GOLD analysis project Ga0082212, IMG submission 71548) | Neocapritermes taracua P3 segment gut microbial communities from Petit-Saut dam, French Guiana - Nt197 P3 | ecosystem: Host-associated > Arthropoda: Insects > Digestive system > Gut ...
GCCGCTTCCCGCGCTTCCTCTACAGGATCTATAACTGCGACAAACTTTGCGTCCGGAACCCTTGAACGAAAATTGGCCGCATGGATCATGCCCGCTCTGCCCGCTCCGATCAGCGCTATACCTATCCGATCTTTTGTCATTCCAATTTGCTCCTGATTTTCAATGAATTTGCGTTGCCTTTCGTTTGTTGTTGTTTTCTTTCATTATAGCCGTCATGATGATTTCATGTCAAGGGTATACTTCCTTGATTACCCGGACTTGCTCATCTCTTCGGGCTATAATATACTGATTTTTAAGAAAAGAAGCAGTTGCGGCATAGAAATAATAAGAGTATTTGACATGGAAGACAGTTTTGAGCGATATATAAAAAACACTAACGCATTCAGCCGTGAAGAAGTGCTGTCGGTGCAAAAAAAATCGGTCTGCGTAACCGGATGCGGCGGACTCGGCGGTCATGTGATACAAACGCTCGCGAGGTTTGGCGTGCTGAGCCTGACACTTGTGGACTTCGATGTTTTTTCAGTTTCAAATTTAAACCGTCAGATATTCTGTACTGAGCAAAACCTCGGTCAAAACAAAGCGGAAGCCGCGAAAGCGGGGGTAGCCGTGATAAACAGCCGGGTTTCAGTGACCGCCTGTACAGAAAAGCTTACCGAAAAGAACGCCGAGTCTGTTTTGTCCGGGCACGACCTGGTGATAGACTGTTTGGATAATCTTTCTACCCGATTCATCATCGATCGTTTCTGCAGGCAATTGGGCATTCCCTATGTCCATGGCGCTATAGCCGGTTTTTACGGGCAGGTATCGGTGATTTATCCCGGGGATGAAACCCTGGCGCAGATATACAAAGATAACGGCGGGCCCGGAGCCGAGCAAACCCTAGGAAGCCCGTCATTTACGCCCCAGGCTGTCGCGGCGATCCAATGCGCGGAAGCGTTGAAAGTACTAACCGGCCGCGGCGGGAGCTTGAGAAATAAACTGCTGTATATCGATCTTTTATCCGGTTCTTATGAAACGATCTCTTTATCCGCCGGAGATCTGCGGCAACACCCATAGACGGTCTCCGTCATGGAATTGCACGTTTTCATGTATATCCAGCCCTTGCCCGTTGTTTAAGAACATTAAGGTTTCCAGGGGGAGGGGGGCAGCGCCCGCCTCCTCCTGCAGACTAGTCAGCAATTCGTCCAGACTGCCATCGCTCAGGACAAGTTCCATCTCCCGGGCTGCATCGTTAATTCCGGCAATCGGAAACATTTTTACATATATTTTCACTGGATCAGCGGAGCAAGCCCCAGACGTTCTATTCCTTCCGCTGTCGGGCGTCCGTCTGTGTCCCAATCCCTGAGCGCGTAATATTCATCCAACATCACGTCATACATTTCCCTGGTAAGCACACTGTCTTTCGCCATACCCGACGGCAGTTTCTCGGTCATGGTGCGATCTGCCAGGTAGTCATCTTTTCTTGTTACGCCTTCTCTTTCGTAGATCAGGCGTTCAAGCCCGTATACCCTTTCTCCGATCTCCATAAGCTCCGGCGTGAAATCCACGCCTGTCACATACTCCAAAACCTTGCCATTGGGACTGTCGCTGAATCCCATACCGGAACGTACAACGGTACAAACCCCCAGCGAATCCACATATGCCCGCGTATCCTGAATATCCTTCACCATTTTGCCCTTCCCTACAAGGGCGAAACGGTCGAATTTTCCGCTGGTCAGCTCGTCGCGTATAGTCCAGCCGCCCACATTATGACAGGCTCCGCGCGCGGATGTGCCGTACGCAAGCCCCATGCCGTAGAAGCCTCGCGGCTCATATGCCGCATATGCCATACCCTTTACGTGCATTAGGTATTTCGCCCTTTCGGGATATTCCAGGGCAATCTCATATACCGATTTGGCCAAAAGATCACCTAGCCCTTCGCGATTTGCAATCTTATGAAGAAGGGCGACAACGGTTTCCCCGTTTCCCCAGGAGAGATCCATACCGTCTATTTCTTCGCTTGTCAGCAAACCGCGCTGGTTGAGCTCCATCGCAAACGCAATCATCGTGCCCGCCTGCATGGTATCGATTCCAACATCGTCACAGACTTCATTTGCCGCTATTATAGCAGCCAAGTCCAGTACGCAGCATTGCCCGCCGAAAGCGCCTATTGTCTCATATTCCGGGTCGCTTATTGCTCCTTTAAACGGCCCCTCCTTCACTTCGCACACCTGACCGCAAGCGACCGGACAACGATAACACGCCCCGTTTCTGATCTTGTATTTGTTTATCAATTCAGCCGCATAGATGCTTTCCGCGTTATCCAGTACGCCTGTTTGAAAGTTAGCCACGGAATAACAGCCCAGTCCATTGATGACTTCGGTATACTGCGCGGTTCCAAATTTTGTGTGATTTGGCTTGCTGTCTCTTAACGCCTGCATATTGGCGGCAATATACTCTTTCAATGCCTCTTCGTTATGCAGCTTAACCTTTCCTGTGCCGTGCACCGCGATCGCTTTCAGGTTTTTATCCCCCATTACCGCGCCGCCGCCGCCGCGTCCGAAACTGCGGCCGTCAACCTGGATACAGGCATATACCACCTTGTTTTCTCCGCCGGCGCCGATGCTCATGATTCCCCTTTTAATATCTTCGTGATTTGCTCTGATATATTCTTCCACCTGAACAGTGGTTTTACCCATAATGGGAGCCGCGTCATGGAAAGTGACGTCAGTATCCGCAATGGTGATATACACAGGTTCTTTTGACTTGCCCTCTATGATGATGCCGTCAAACCCTGCGTTTTTGAGCTGGGGGCCTAAAAAACCGCTGGAATTACTGCATATGTATTTATCAGAGAGCGGGGATTTTGTGGCGAGCTGAAATTTTGTTCCTGAATACACAGGCGCGCCTGTTAGCGGGCCCGTCATGAAAATAAGCTTGTTTTCATCCGAAAAAGGCTTGATATCCGGCCCGATTTCGTCATAATAATATTTTGCCGCTACTCCTCTTCCGCCCAGCAAAGCCCTGTAATATGCTTCGGGTATATCCTCCGCCTGATATGATTTTTCGGCAAGATTGATGCGAAGAAGCTTCAGCGTATAACCCCCTGTGAACATTGAAAAGTACCTCCTTATTTTGATGTGATTTACACTGCGAATTCTATTGTTTTGCATTAACTTTCGTTTGCTGTTGATTTCTTTCATTATGATACAGGAAAACACAGCCGGCTGTCAATGAAAGAGGCAGTTCAGGATAAAATTATCGTAAAATGCGCATGACGACAAATCCCAGCAGGCCGGAAATTACGCCGCCGGCTGCCGGTATTACCATAGAGCCCTGCATTGAGTATACCGAGACCCAGCCCAGTATGGGAGGAGTGACCATACCGGTTATCTGCATCGCCAGCAGCATGGCTGACGTCGGCATCAGAGAACCTCCGTCATAGGTAACGACGATTCTGTTCATTAAGGTCGGAAGCGAGTTGCCTGTTGTGAACGCCCCAAGACCGACCATGACGCACATCACCCATGGATTGCCCGAAAATATCCCTATGAACAGAGTAGCTCCCGCTATCAAAGCGCCGTATGTATGGAATTTTAAATTATCAACCGGCAGTCTTGGTACAAGAAAACGGGCAACCGCGGTAAATACCCACATTACGGTAATGCTTGCCATGCCCAGAGATTCTTCGCCGTACTGGACGTTCATGTATCTTACGAGCCAGGCAAACAGGCCGTATTGCATCGTGTAGTATGCGACGCATGTCACCAGGAGCCAGATGCTTTTTTTCTCCTTAATAAACGACAGTATTTCCGCTTTCGTAAGTTTTTTCGATTCCATGCCTGAAAAAGAAATATGCCTGCTGGTAAAACGCATGGTGAAAATATAGATAATTAACGGTACTAAAATGATCGGAACCAGAATAAGATATATTTCCTGCCAGTTGTTTTTCAGAAGCAAAGCGGAAACAAGTATTGGGGCTATGATAGCGCCGACTCCGTACCAGCCCTGAAGAGCGCTCTGGTTCTTCGCGCTGCCTTCCCGGTCCGCGTCAATAACGCATGAATTCGCGTACGTATCAGTCCAGCCCAAGCCTACGCCCAATGCTAAAGATACGATAAGAAGCATGAAAAAAGTGGCTGAAAACCCTGTCAGGGCCAGCATAACCGCGGAAAGCAAAATGCTGACTATCAGCATTGTCGTCTTTTTATATTTCCACCTGAATACAAAGGTAGATAATATCGCGGCTGTGGTTCCGACATTGATCATGCCGGTCATATAGCCCTGCTGGGCGCCGACCAGGCCAAACTGCTCGATAACATGGTTTATCAGGACGCCGCTCATTGTCTTCGCGATCGCGAAACCGGCGGTCAGAAACAGTATGGAATTAATAAAGTATTTTTGGTACTTCAAGCGCCTTTACCGTCAAATCTGAGTTCACGCGTGCTGACTTCTTTGCCAGTCGGCTCTGTCAAAGGCCCATACAGCTCGGGCCGTCTGGTGCGGATCCAGCGCTGTCCTGTGCTGTTTTCTATCAGTGAAAGGTCCAGCTCCGCCGTGACCATTTTGTCCTCGGCCGCCCAGGTTTCGGAAAGTATCCGTCCGTAAGGGTCGATAATCATGGCGTTGCCCGTCCTGACCTCATCATCGTCTCTACCGACGCCGTTGCTGAACAGCAGGAAGAGGCCGTTGTCATGAGCTCTCGCGGGCAGCCATCTCATAAGCCATCCTCTGCCTTTAGGCCCGTAAAACTCCGCTTCTATGGCGCCCGGATCCGTTTTCCTGTTTTCCCAGAGTTCCATGTCTATAGCGCCCATGATATTCGGGTCGCTGCTCCCGCAGCCTCCTGTCTGATGCGGCGCAAATAAAAGCTGCGCGCCGCGGAGCGCAGTCATCCTGACATTTTCCCCGATATTGTTGTCATAGCAAATCAGAACGCCCGCGCGGCAGCCATGAGGCGTATCGAAAACCGTCACCTCGCTGCCGGGATGGATATAGTCGCTTTCGAAAGCATGTATCTTTCTGTGTTTTTTAAACTCGCCGTTTGGCATCGCGACGACATATGTATTGTACAAAAGGCCGCCGTCGTTCTCTATAAGACCGGCGCCTATCGTCATGCCGTATTTCTTTGACAATTCCATCAGAAACACTGACGACGGCCCTGAAAAAACCGGCTCAGCGAGAGCGAGCAGCTCAGCTTCGCTCAGGTTTCTCAGAAACCAGTATCCTGTGATACACGCTTCGGGAAATATTATGATTTCTATATTTTTTTCATGAGCATCCCTAACAAAGGATGCGATTTTGTTTAAATTCGCATCCTTGTTTCCGTCTTCGTGCTCGAACTGCACGCTCGCCGCTTTGATAATATTTTTACTCAACCCGCATTCCTACTTCTTGTACAATGCCCGCAGCTCCTCTTTGTATTCCTGCAAATCGATCTCTTTTCCTTCCAAGCGTGATTTTTCAGCCGCGAAGCACATTACATGGCTGTCTACCGCGCCTCTTGCGTCGGTCCGCCCTCTCGTCTCACCTTCACGGATCATCCTGATCATATCCGCCATGAGGAAATAATCGCCGCCGCTGTGGCGGTCCAGCACTGTAGAAACCGATATGACTTCTTTTCTGCCTGTCGCGAAATCGATATAGGTGAATTCATTGTCTTCAAGCTTGCCGAAGATCTCTCCTTTGGTGCCTGTAAGGCGAATAAAGCGATGACATTCGTTCGCGTACGCTGTGGTCGAGAAAGATACCGCCGCCCCGTTTTCATACAGCATGTTGACGACTTGTGAATCTACGACGTCATTTTCGCAATGATATACGCATCTTCCGAACCGGCCTTCCCTCAGAGCCTTCATACGGCCATCCATGCTTTTGTCAATCGAGATCGACTCAACGTTGAAACCTGATCTTTCGGCCGAATACATCTTCGGAGCATAGAAAAGGCAGGTGTCCGATACAGGGCATCCGTCAGTGCAGCGCATCGGAGCTCCCGCCGGCGCGTTTTCAGCTTTGAAATATGTGTCGGTCGCAAACGACGACAAAGTGACACATTTTGAATTTGTAAGCCAATTCAGGGCGTCCATGTCGTGGCAGCATTTCGAAAGTATCATAGGTCCGGCAATAGATGATTCCCCGAACAGACCTCTGACATAGCTATGTGAAAAATGCGCGATGCCTACGTTTTCGCTGTGCATGATCGTCTTTATTTCCCCGATCGCGCCTTCGTCGAGGAGCTTTTTTATCTCCATGAAGAAAGGCGTATAACGCAGCACGTAGCCCAGTATGAATACTTTGTCGTATGTATTGCTCATATCGCCGATCTCTACACAGGTCACCGCTTCCTGGGTCATGGGTTTTTCCAGAAGGATATGGTAGCCCAGTTTCATCGCGGCTATTGTAGGCTCGTAATGGAAATTCTCATTGGTACAGATAAAGATCGCGTCGGAGACCTTTCCCTTTGCGAAAAAATCATCCCAGTTGCTAAACGCCATTTCATCAGGGATACCGTGGATTTTTTGGAAGTTCTTCCTCTTCTCTTCGTTTATTTCCACCACGGCAATAAACTTTATCGTTCCCGGATTGTTAATCCCGTAAGGGCCATAGGCATTTGTACCTCTGTCGCCCGCCCCGATAAGCGCGGCAGTAACTTCTTTCATAAACTCGCCCTCCTTCTACATGCTTTCTTTAAGTATCTAAATCAAACCCGAAATGAGTCCTAAGTATCTGATTGAATTGTTTTTTTGTCCGGATCATAGTTTTTTTCAGAGAATCGCCGTCGTACTGACGCAATTCCATTATCTTCTCGCCTGTAGAAGGGTCGTATGTATCGAGGATGGTATTCCGGCCGTTCGGCGTCCTGACATAACACATTGTATTTAGCAAAAATACCGAATCGGGATGGGTCGTACAATAGTAATGCGGCTGAAAATAATCGATCGATACACAGGGATCGTCGTTAAAACAGTACAGAGGCTTAAAACTTCCGCTCGAACTGAGATATTCCACCACATAGATATTTATCGGATGATGTACGATCCTGTATGATTCGCCGCTTATTTCCTGAACTGTTTCAAACTCAAACACCAACGGCTTTCTCGGCGCTGTCATGCCGACCCCGACGTCGCAGATGTACTCTTTTCCTTCCAGCGGAACACGTATCACGCGATGCCGTCTCATCGGCGACTCCAGCGGCTCCTCTCTGAGCCACCGGCCGAAATGCTGTGTGATTTTATAGCCGATTCCCTCGAGCAGCCAGGCATACAGCCCGTTTAGTTCAAAACAGTATCCCCCTCTGCCCCTCGTAACTATTTTGTCGTACAAGGACGGAATATCCAGTGTAAGAGGCTTTCTCTCCATGATTTCCAGATTTTCATAAGGAACCGACATCACATGCAGTTCCTGCACTCTGTTCAGCGTTTCAAGATCGGCGCGCGCTTCTCCGATAAACCCGATCCTTTTCAGATACTCTTCAATACTGCAGCCGTCATATTCTTCTTGCATCACCACAGTCTCCCTTTCTTTAATTGATATTTTCGGCTTTCCGGCTATTCCTTGTTTTTGCTGAAATTGCTGACAATGACAGCAGCCACTATTATCGCTCCCAATACCGTTGTCTGGAAAAACGGATCGACGCCCAAAATATTCAGCGCGTTCGAGATAATACCCAGCAAAACAACACCGAGCAGAGCTCCCACCACAGTGCCTTTGGCGCCGGAGAACGACGCTCCCCCTATAATACAGGCGGCCAACGCGCGCAGCTCGTATCCGGCTCCGTTGGAAGCGAGAGCCGAACCGATCCTGGAACACAATACAAAAGCGGCGAGCCCGCAAATCAAACCGCCTATTATAAAAGTAAGTACCTTGTATTTATTTACATTGATACCGGACAAAAACGCTACTTCGGTATTTCCGCCTATGATATGAAGTTTTCTGCCGTAAGGCGTGTAGCGGAGCACAAGGTAAATAATGACCAGAACAATGATCAATACGATCATAGGGACAGGAATGCTGCCCACTCTGCCTGTACCGATAAATGCGAGCTGCCCCTGAAGCGACTGGTATGTACCCTGAGACCAAACAAGCGCAAAGCCGTTAAAAACATAACCTGTACCTATCGTGATTATCAGCGGCTCGGCGCGAAACCGCGTAACGATGAAACCATTGAGCGCGCCTCCGCCCAGCGCTATCGCGAACATAAGCACTAGTGAAAAATACGGATTTAGGCCCATCGTAATAAATTGGCAGAGCGCCACTCCGCAAAGGCCCATCAGCGATCCGTATGAAAGGTCGAGCATACCCGTGATAAGCAGCATCAGCATGGCTCCGGTCAGTATGCCCAAAACCGCTATTTGCTGGAAGATGGCCAGGAAATTCGTCGCTGTAAAGAAGTTTGGATTGATTATGCCCGATACAACGCAAAGCACTACTATGACGATCGGTAAAAAAATCAACTCATTACTTACTTTATTCTTTCTGATTTTCAATATATTTTCCATTCATACCACCTCAACAGACATTTTGATAATATTCTCTTCCGTAATATCCTGATCTCTTATTTCGCCTCTTACATTTCCTTCCCTGATGATGAGAACCCTGTTGCACATAGAGACGATTTCGGGCATATCGGACGATACAATCAAAAGTGACTTTCCCTCTTTCGTCAAATCGTGAAGCAGTTTATAGATTTCAAATTTCGCGTTGACATCTATTCCTTTGGTTGGCTCATCGAGAAGCAGTATGTCGAATTGCCTGTGCAGCCACTTCGCAATGATTACTTTTTGCTGATTGCCGCCTGAAAGCCTGCGGGTTATCTGGTCCGGCCCTCTCGCTTTGATGTCAAGCAGCTTGATATAATCTTCCGTGACAGCCCGCTCTCTTTTTAAATCTATCGCGATACCTCTTTTGGGCAGTCTCAAAAAAGTAGTATTCTTTATGATATCCAGCGGAAGAACAAGTCCTGAGACCTGTCTGTCCTCACTGATAAAACCAACGCCGTGCCTGATAGAATCTTCAGGCTTCTTAATATTTACCTTTTTGCCTTTAATATAAATATCGCCTTCATACCTCGAATCAAGTCCGTAGACCGCGCGGATTATTTCCGAGCGGCCTGACCCGACCATACCGGTGATGCCCAGAATTTCTCCGTGGCGAAGCGAAAAGTTGATTTCCGGACTTTCGGCATTCAATTTCAGCCCGCGCACTTCGTAGACAACATCTCCCGGAGTTACGACTTCCCTTTTATAAAACATTTCAACAGGCCGGCCGACCATATCTGTCGCCAACCTGTCCAAATCGATATTTCCGCCGTCATATGACGCGACAGTTTTTCCGTCCCGAAGAACGGTTACTTTGTCCGCCACTTCTTTTAGTTCTTTCAGGTGATGGGAAATATAAATGATCCCTATACCTTTATTCCTGATGTCTTTTACCAGCTGCAGCACCATGTCGGTATCTTTCATATTGAACATTGCCGTCGGTTCGTCCATGATCAATATTTTCGGATTTGGCGCCAGAGCTTTTAAAATCTTAACGAATTGCTGTTCCGCGGCGGACAGGTTTTCCACTTTTTCTGTCGGGTCAAGAGTTATCCCGAGACTGTCGATCAGTTTCTGCGCTTCTTCGCATGTTTTCTTCGATGAATAAAATCCATAGGTTCTGAAACGGACATCCGTAAAGATGTTTTCCGCTACTGTCAATTGTTTTACCAGTATGATTTCCTGATGGATTACCTCTATCCCCAATGACTTTGCCAGAAAAGGCGTCAGGTTGTCCGTAAATTCACGGCCTTCTATCACCATGCTACCGCTGTCGGGTACATACGCGCCCGACAGTATTTTGATCAGTGTTGATTTCCCTGCCCCGTTTTCTCCGCACAAGCAATGTATCTGCCCTTTTTCGAGCGAAAAAGAGACGTCGTCCAGCACTTTAACGCCGCTGAACTCTTTTCCTATATTGTTTGCCTGGATCAGTAAGCTGTTTGCATCTCCGCCCACACTCATATTTTTCGCTCCTTGAATAACATAACCAGCGAACAATCTATACGATTTTGAATCAATTCCGGCGGGCTTTGCTCAACGCATCGCCCGCCGAATAAAATAATACTACTTAAGGCAGCAATCCGCCAAGAGCTTTGACGGTGTCCATGCTCGGAGGCCACTTGATCAAGGCTGTATCAACATTTGCTTTTGTGATAGGAATGATAGGCAGATCCGGGAATTTTTCTACCGTGTATCCATTCAGCAGCGAGTACATATCTTTCACCGCAGTCATCGCCTGATATGATACAGGGATGTCCATTGTACATTCGATACTGCCGTTGCGTATCATTTCTTCACCCAGAGGGCTTCCTCCGGTCGTCACTATCGGATATTTCCCAACAGCGTCCGCGCTCTCCAGCGCCGCCAGCACGCCTTTTGTGATTTGCTCGTTATTGGAGAAAATCACATCAAACTCACGGCCCGACTGCAGTACATTCTGCATTGCGTTCATCGCCTCTTCAGACGTCCAGTTGGTGGGCTGCCTGTCTACGACGGTAAAAGTCGCGCCGTTTGCCATCGCGATTTCAAGAGCTTCATTGTAAAGCTCCGTAATATTCATACCCGGCTGGCCCATTATGTATACAACGCGCGATCCCG
>Ga0082212_10012665_pt1 | contig 10613 bp, 7 predicted proteins | sample TergutNt197P3_FD_71548 | JGI IMG/M metagenome (GOLD analysis project Ga0082212, IMG submission 71548) | Neocapritermes taracua P3 segment gut microbial communities from Petit-Saut dam, French Guiana - Nt197 P3 | ecosystem: Host-associated > Arthropoda: Insects > Digestive system > Gut ...
GTATGGGCGACGGGTCAATCGTCTATATGACGGAAGCCGAGATTAGGGAAGACATAGAAAGCGGCGTAGCGGACGCGGCAAGAAGAGGCAAGATTGACCCTCTGACAAAAGCGGAGATGGAGCATATCTTTGATGTCTGTACGATGCCAGGCGGCGTTGTCGGGGTTGCCCCTGAGGACACTATAGTGTCGACCAGCGATTCTGGCGCAGACAAAATAAGCACGAAATGCGGCATACCAGTGGATCGAAGCATTAACGCCATGATCCACGAGAGGGTGCTTGGGGCTGATTCCGTGGACATTGGTTTTCAAGACTACAACTATAAAACAGTCAAGGGCGTGGCCAAGCGCGAGGCAGCAGTACTGAAGCATGCGCTTAACAGGACAGTTATGCCGCTGTTTTATGGGGCGATGCCAAACCTTGGGTTTTACACAAAACCGGACGGGCCGATAGACAACTGGGCGGTGCTGCTGCCTGATGGGAAGGTCAAGGAGGCGATGGCGGCGCAGGAGGAAGCGGTTTCACATGCGGTAAAGGACATAGTGTATGTGGCCGAGCAGGTCTACGACGTTGGGGCTGACGGCATCAACCTTGACACTTGCGGCGCTGCTGGGGACGCGGACTTTCTGGCAGCGCTCCTTGCTACGGAGACAATAAAAGAAAAATTCCCTGACCTTGGCGTTGAAATCGGCATGGCAGGCGAGTTTGTACTAGGCATGCACGGGAGGCTCGAGTACAGGGGCCAAAGGCTGGCAGGGCTTTACCCGCACCATCAGGTTAAGCTTGCGGAACAGGCGGGCGCGTCAATATTCGGGCCTGTTGTCAACACCAACAGCAACATGACTTTCCCGTGGAACATTGCCAGAGTGTGCACATTCCTTAAGGCATGCTCCGAAGCGGCGAGCATTCCGCTCCACGCAAACGTGGGGATGGGCGTGTGCGGCATGCCTATGAGTGAAAACCTGCCTGTGGACATAGTGTCCAGGGCTGACAAATGCATGATTGAAATCTGCAAAATTGACGGGTTGTAGATAGGCGTAGGGGACCCGTTTGGCACGGAAGCTGCACATGAGATCGCTGCCGGAATGGGCGGCGCGCGCACGGCTGGAGACATGGTCATGCGCATGCAAATCTCAAAGAAGATGCGAATCAAGGAGGCAAAGCAGTACGTGGCTGACAAACTGGGCCTTTCCACCCTCGAAATATGCGATGTTATCACGATGTCCGAAATAAGGGAAGACAGAGGTTTTGGCCTTATTCACATAGAGCCCTGCGCGGAGTCCAACATAGGTATGGAGGCGAAGTTCAGGATAGCTGAAGCATTGGGCATCAAGATAAACTCGGTCGAGAGGTTTAAAGAGCGCGCAGGCTTAAAATAAACTGCGCAACGAGAAAGAAGAGAAGGAGGTAACTCTGTGGCAAGAAGATCACTTTGGGCAGGCGACGAGAAGATCAACGGCTTCGGCCTCAATATATTTGACAGCGTCTCGATGGACATGATCCACGCGGCGACTCTTGACTTGCTTGCCCAAGAAGGGATTAAGACGAAATGCAAGATGGCGCAGGAGATATACAGCGCCGGCGGCTGCGACGTGGACGCAAAAGAAGGCAGGGTGAGGATACCGGCAAGGATAGTGGAGGCTGCGATAGAATCCGCGCCTTCAAGCATACTCTTTGCCGCCCGGGACGGCGAAAACGATTTCACCATGGAAGGGACGGCTGTCCATTTCTGCAATTTCAGCAAGGGCGTCAACGTGGTAGACGTGTACACCGGGGAATACCGGGAGTCGAGGATGGTGGATCAGAAGAACGTGGCCTTGCTGGTTGATGCGCTGGGCGAGTACGATTTGCTGGACGTGGCGGTTGAAACCAGGGACATGCCTGATGCAATCGCAAACATCGCAAGCTATGAAACAATGGTGACGAACTGTTCCAAGCACAGTGGGCAGTCGGCTCACGGCAAGCGCGAGGCAGAGATAATGCTGGAGATGGCGGCTGTGGTGTCCGGAGGGAAGGAGAACCTGAGAAAACGGCCCATAACGTCCACCGTCGTATGCCCCACAAGTCCGCTGACCATATCAAACGAGACGACGGAACCCATAATAGCATATGCTGAAAACGGCGTTCCATGCACTGTGCTTTCGATGGTGATGGCAGGCAGCACGGCGCCGGTCACGTTGGCAGCGACTTTGGTGGTTCACAACGCCGAAGTGCTTGCCGGAATAGTGCTGGGGCAGTTGACGAAAAAAGGCGCACCAAACCTGTACGGCAGCTCGACGACGATCATGGACCTCCGCACGGCGGCTGTGACTGTCGGGTGCCCGGAGCTTGCGATGCTCAGCGCAGCTGTGGTGAAGCTGGCCAGGTACTACAACCTCCCATCGTACATAGCGGGGGGGTAGACGGACAGCAAGTTTGGCGACGAGCAGGCGGGGCATGAGAAAACCATGACCATGCAGCTTGCAGCCTTGGCCGGGGCGAACATGATCTACGGGCTGGGGATGATCGACCTTGGCATGACGCTGGATTTTGGCCAGCTGGTCGTAGACAATGAAATCGCCAAAATGACAAGAAGACTGCTTGAAGGGATACCTGTTACCGACGAGACGTTGGCTATGGAAGTAATCCGCGCGGTAGGCGCCGGCGGGCACTTCCTTACAGAGCCGCACACTCTGAAGTACATGCGAAAACTTCAAGCCCAGACAAAACTGTTCGACCGCCAGCCCTACGCCCAGTGGGAGCTTGCGGGGAGACGTGGCCTTGCAGAGCGGGCAGACGAGCAAGCCCGCAAGATTTTGGAAACCCACAAGCCGGCAGAGCTGCCGAAGGACGTCGCCGGCAAGCTGCGGGACATCGTGCTTGCGGCAGCTGACGAATTCGGCGTTGAAGTGCCGGGTTTGCTGGATCAGCCGAAATAGGGGCAGGAGGAGATTATGCTAAAAAAAATATGCGATTGCGTGTACAATTACGAGATGTCCGAAATCAAAGACCTAGTCAACGCGGCGCTGGCAGAGGGTTTGCCGGCGAAGGACATATTGCAAGACGGGTTCATGAAAGCGATGGAACTGGTAGGGGAGAGCTTCAACGAAGGAGACTTTTTCGTACCTGAAATGCTGATGGCGGCAAAGACGATGGCAGAAGGGCTCGATGTTATCAAGCCCTTGCTTATTGACGACACTGGCGAGGCCATAAGCCAGGGCAAGGTGGTCATCGGCACCGTCCAAGGCGATCAGCACGACATCGGGAAGAACATCGTGGCTATGTTCATTGAGGGCGCGGGCTTCGACGTCTTTGACCTTGGGATTGACGTCCCTGCGGAAGCCTTTGTCGAAAAAGCGAAGGAAATAGGCGCCGATTACGTGTGCATTTCCGCCATGCTGACGACGACGATGAAGCAGATGCAGGTCATCGTCGACTTGCTGAAAAGCGAGGGGCTGTTCGGTAAAATCAAGCCGATGGTGGGGGGCGCCCCTGTGACTGAGAAATTCGCAGACGACATGGACGCCAGCTACGCATTTGACGCTGCGTCGGCAGTTGTCAAGCTCAAGGAGCTGGCAAGCTGAGGACAGGCGTTTAACGGGCAGGCGCCCGGCAAGGTTTGGTTTACCTTGCCGGGCGCTTTTCTACAGAAATTCTAGATGCTTTTTGTGAAGTTTTCTTTCCTAAAACGGTAAAGAACATGTAAAATTATGTTGAAATCGTAACCGGTATGTGATATCATCAGTTTTGACGAGCCGATGAGAGGGGCAGTACTGGGATTATGTCAATTATGGATCTGTTTTCAAATACGCAATTAATGGTCGCGTCCTACCTAATACCAGCGATGTTTTTTTTGTTTATCCTGTTTTACCTTGTGGTTAAAATCAAACCGTCCCAGTTCAGGACGGCTTTTGCAGCCACGCAGGCAGTGACTTTGCTGTGGCTGTTTTTCGCCTTGTGCGAGCGAGTGGTGCCCACATTTGCCGAATCTCTTTTCAACATAAGGGGAAATCTGGTTTGCATTAATTTCATGGCGCCAATGTGGCTGATCACCATGCTCTACTATACGGAACGTTTGTCTCGGAAGAACCGTTGGCTGTTCGCATTGATACTGGCAGTTCCGTGCGTGTTGAGTTTGCCGCTGTTTTTTCCCGTGTCTTCGGACATGTTCAAGCTTTACATAGAGGAAGTGCTTCCGTACAAACGATTCAACGGCCTGGACTATGAGGGTCCTTTAGAGAAAGCGACGGGGGTTACGGCGCTCTGCTGCACTATTGTAATATTTTGCTTTCTTTTCGGCTGGTTTCGAAAAAACAGTTCTGTCAAACCGGTTGAAAAAGCGGCAATGCTGTTTGCGCTGTGGCTTCCCATTGTCCTCCACTACATCAAATTGTCTAGCGATGTGTCGCTTGACCTAACTCCGCTGGCGTTTTCGCTGCTGAGCATTGTAATGATTTACCTTGCTCATAAAAGACAGTTCTTCAACGCCACGTCCCCGCTTGTCTGGAATGTTTTCAATGTAACCAAGGAAAGCATGGCGGTTATCGGAGCCGACGGTTTGGTCAACGTGAACGAAAAGTTCATTGCGGCTTTTGGCAACCGCGAAGGGGATTTCCTAGCTTTCGCGGACGAGATTTCTGACGAGTTGAGCTTGTACATACAGGAGCGTCGCGAAATTGGCGGCATTGCGGCTGAAAAAAACGGTGCCTTCTATGAAATATCAGTAAGGAACGTAATGGGCAGCAGAGGCAAAATACTGGGTCAATTGATAACCATTACCGACGTGTCAGAGGCTAAGAAGCTTGCATTGGCAAAAGAAAGGGCAAGGATCGCATCCACTGTGCATGACAATATGGGCAACCGCCTCATCGCTTCGATTAACAACACTAATTTGGCGATGCAGAAGCCAACCCTTGCGGAAGCCAAGCCTTTTATGGAATTGGCGGCTGATTCCACTGCTGCGTCGCTCATGATGCTGAGAAAAATGGTGGAGGGGCTTACGCCGGTCAATTTCAATGAAACCCGACTGGTTCCGATGATCAGGTCGGTTATAAACCGTACCTCAGCTGCCGGGACTTGCGCGGATTTGGAAATTCTCGGTGATTTGGAGGCGCTGCCAACCAGCCTGAAAGAATTCGTGTACGATTCCTGCCAAGAGGCGCTAACAAACGCTGTTATTCATGGCAAGGCAGAAGAAATTGTCATCAAACTGGAAATCTCTGCAGGCATGCTCAGGATGGAAATGGTGGATAATGGGCTTGGATGCGATAAAATATACAAAAATAACGGTTTGAACGCTATGGAAGGCTGCGCAGAAAAGCTTGGCGGCGGGATCAGGTTTAGGTCTCGTGCAAACGGCGGGTTTGAAATACGCGCGGAGATTCCAATATATTAAAGGGGGGGAGATTAAGGATGATAAATGTAGTCATAGCTGAGGATGACAGGGATGTGAGGCTGTCGCTGACGAACATACTAAAAACAGACCCGGAAATCCGCATCGTCGGCGAAGCGGGGGACGGCTTTGAGGCGGTAGAGCTGGCTATGTCCTCTCTGCCGGATTTGGTGCTGATGGACATCAAGATGCCAGGCATCGACGGGCTGGAAGCGGCTAGGCGCATAAGGGATTTTTGCGCCAAAAATGGAAAAGAAATAAAAATACTGATTCTAACGACTTTTTATGACGATGATTATGTGATGAAGTCGCAGGAATACGGGGTTGACGGTTACCTGCTCAAAGGGCTGCCCTCTGTAAAGCTGGCAAATGCCATCAAACACGCAGTAGGCGGCCTTGTGATGCTAGACCGGGTTATTTACGAAAAACAAGGCAAGAATGCACGCGAAGCCTTGCAAAGCAAGCAGGCGCTGGACGTTCTTACCGGCACTGAGCGCAAGATACTGGAGCTAATCGTGAAGGGCAACAAGAACGCAGAGATTGCAGCAGAATTGTACCTGTCCGAAGGCACTGTCAGAAACTGCATCAGCAGCATGTTTGCGAAACTTGGCTGCAAAAACAGCCGGGAACTCGCTGTTTTGGGGATCAAGGCAGGGCTATAGAAATTATTTGGTGAAATTAAGTAGAAAAACAGTGACTTTTGTCATGTAAAACAGTGACGAAAGTCACTTGTTTTTTGATGTTACCGTATTCTATAATTGAAACAGAAAACAGTAGAGGAAGTAACCTGCATGAAACAGAAAATGTCACTGGCAACAATCCCAGGGGTTGGGCGCCTTTTTAGGGCCATGGTGAAGATGAGCGCTACTGCAATTTTCGGCGAATACTCGGTTGCATTCTTCAGGGCCGTGGACGCGGAAAAGAGCTGCAGCATAAGAATCGCTGACAGCCAACGGTGCATTGAGGAATTTAAGCACGGGCTGGACAAGGGGTGTAAATACATTACTATTTTGGGGGTTTCGGAGAATGAGGCGTCAAATACTGCGCAGATGCTCAGGAAGATGGTTTCCTGCGGAGAAAACCACAGCAATACGGATTATTCGATTATCATCAACGGGCTGAACCCTGAGTGCCTCTGGCAGCACCTCGACCCTTTGGTGAAGGTTTTTCAAAGCCATGTCATACGTTGCGTAGTGGTTCCTGTGCAGTCTCTGAGCCAAAGGCTGCTTGCGTTGATGCACCTCTTTTCCGACATCAATAAAATCAGGGATTCACTTTGCGCCCTGCGCAGGGTGTCGCCTGACCTTTGGATCAGCACCCATATTCTGTTTGGGTTCCCCTCCGAAACAATCGAAGATTTTTGGGAGACGCTTATTCTATGGGAAAGGCTGCCGTTTGACGAAGGTCAGTTCTTTGCGTACAGTTACAATCCTGTGACCTGCGCTGATACGATTGAGGGAAGGGTAAATGAAGAAGAGATAAAACGCAGGATGAGGCTTGCCTACGATTATTGCAAGGGGAAGGGGTACGCTTGCCATATCCGCGGCTTCGAGGTGCTGCTTGTTTCAAAGAAGCCAGTTGCGGGCGCAAACAGTGGGGAGTTTGGAAGCATTGACAATCTGCATGCGACTGGTTATTATTGATGGCAAGCCAAGGCCCGGCATGGTGGCATGCCGGGCCTTTTGTATCCTGTATCTGATGGATGCTGTGGTTCTTTTGCCTATTGTGCCGCGAGCTTTGGCACACCGGCATAACCGTTCACGGCCAGCACAACGTATTTGTACGCCCAAAGGCTTCTTGGAACGTCAGTGAATGTTATGCTGAGGCTCTGCCACATGTCGTCTGTCGGCTCTCCGCCCAGCAGATAGCGCACCAGTGCAGTCACTGCTTCGTACCTGTTGGAGCTGCCGTCCGGGCCGAACGAGCCGTCGGGGTAGCCATCGAAGATGCCGGCATGCACAGCTTTTAATATGTCGCCAGCTGCAGGGTGCCCATCCAAGTCGCTGAATGTGTTTTCTGCCATTTCTGTCAAATTTTCAGCTTTCACGAACATGACAGCCATGTCAGCGCGGGCAAGGGGATCTGCCGGGCAGAAATTCCCGTCTCCGTCCGCTTCTGCGATCCCTGCTTCGAATGCCCATTCTATGGCGTCGTAAGACCACCTGTCAGAAGCTACATCGCCGAACGTCGGGTTGTCCGGGTCTGCCGTAGGCAATGCCGCGTTCTTCAGCCTGAACAGGATGGTGACGAACTGCTCCCTTGTGATCATGGAAGTTCCTCGGAACGTGTTGTCCTCAAATCCTTCGATGAAAGCGGCGAAGCTGTTCAGCGGAGCCAACGGCGTTGTTGGCTCTACGATGGTGGTATCCCTGGGGCCTTGGCTGTTACCGCCACCGCCGCCGCCACCGCCGCCACCGCCGCTGTTGTCATAAGTAACAGTTACTGTCGCGGTAGGTGCGTTTTCGTAGCTTGTGCCGCCGTCAAAGGAAATCTTCACAGTGTAAACCACGTTGTTTTTTGTGTCTTTGTTAGCCGGGAAGTTGAGCGTTGCCGTTTGCTGGGATTTGTTGCCAACTGCCGTTCCAGAAATGGAATCAACCTTGTCCCCGTTAGAGGCAAAGGCCGACAAAGTTATGCCATCGGGCAAATTCTCTCCAGTCAAGGTGAACTTTTGGCTGCCTCCCTTGTAATTGAGGCTAACCGTTGTCGGTGTTAAGGTGCTTATTGCGTAGGGGCAGACATTGATGTCGACGCTTGTTTCAACTAGCTTGTTTCCAGAGGTGCTGTTAACTACCATAGCCACCAAAGTCACAGTCCCGGCTTTGTCGCCAAACCTGATCAGACCAGAGGAAGCGTCCAAGACTGCTTCGGTGCTTTGTTTGTCTATGCTGTAGACGACCATGGCCGGGTAAGCTGCCAATTCGTCTTTTGTGAAAGCAACCCCATCGGTATCGCAAACTGTGTATACAGCGTTGCTTACGTTGAACGTGCTGCCAAAAAGAACTGTGCCCGGCACATTCGACAAGCTAATGGAACTCACACGGCGCGGCTTTGGAACAGTTAGCTGGATTTCGTTCGAGGTTATGGTGGCGTCCTCGGTGATCTTGTAGTCGTCCGGGTCAGTCCCGTACTTCACAATGTCTATCGAAGCAGTGATGTTCGCGCTTTCGCCTTCAGTCACTGCCTTGATAACCGCGTTGTTTTCAATCTGGAACGCGCTGTCGTTGTCCGAGTCCCAAACCACGTCGGCGGTAGTCAGCGGGTAGTCTTCGCCGTACTGGTCTATTGCCGATACAGTGAAGAACTCAGAAACGAGCCTGTTTTCGCCTTCGCGCAGGACAGCGTTTTCGTCAGCCAGCCCGATTGTGAGCTCTACTGGAATTGGCGCTTGGCGCACTTCGAGGTATACTACCATCGCAGAAGATGGCGTTCCGTTGCCACTGTCAGGAAGGGTTGCGCTTAATACAACGGTGCCTGTTCCGGCATATTCCACCGCGCCTTCGGCGACGGTAAGCGTAGAGCCTGCAAGGGTTATGTCAGAATCTGCCACTGTGCCGGGAGCTATCAGGGACATCTCCCACACTAGACTTGCAATTTCAGCTTCAGTGATGGCATAGGCTTCGCCCCACTTGTCTTTGGCGGTAAGCGCAACTGCAAGCAGGTCATAAGGCATGCCTTCTATTACATAATCGGACAGTTCAGACTGGAACAGTTCAAATGCAAACGGCAGTGTTTTTACGTTGAATGGCAATTCGTTTGACTTGACGTCGCCGTATTCCAGCCGCACCTTCCCTTCGCCCTGCACGTTTCCGGATATGACGCTTCCGGCTATGGATGCGTACAGATCGCCTTCTGCGACAACCCAAACAGCGTCAGCCGGTATGGTGATGCTCCTGCCGTACTGATCCAGCGCGGTTGCCGTCAGCCCGCGTAAGTTGAACGTGTGGTTGTAGAAGTCGGGATTAACGTTGAGGGTCGGGATGTTGCCTGAAATGGTTATACCCACCACTACTGCTGCGTCTTTCACAAGAAGGTCAAGCTTGTTTGACGCTATGCCGCCGGATTCTGCCCAGATGAGGTAGGCACCGGGTTCAGTTACGACAAGCGAGCTGCCTAGGAGCTCCACGGCAGGACCGCCGTCTATATTGTAGTACCATGTCAAGTCGCCAGCAGTTATGGCAAACGGTGCACCGTACTGGTCGAGCGCACTGACGTCGAGCAAGTTCAGGTTGAACATGTCGACCCCGTCGTTCAGTATGTATTCGTCCAAAAGGCCGATCCCGTCTGTAATATACAGGTCGTGGAGCGCTCTAGCCGGATCTACTTTCAAGGTCAGCTTGTTTGACGCTATGCCGCCGGATTCTGCCCAGATGAGGTAGGTGCCTGGCTCTGCAACGGTGAGAGTGCTGCCGGAAAGCGCCACCGGGCCGTTGCCGTTGTCGTAGTACCAAATGATGTCGCTTGGGTCAAGTAGCCATGGCTCGTCGTACTGGTCCTGTGCAGCGACGGTCAGCCAACCCAGCTCAAACGTGTTAAAACCGTCGTCAAGAATGTAGTCTGCAAGGACGGGCGGGTCAGTGTCGTCTGAGATGTCGATACGGCTCAGCGCACGGGCTGCCAACACTTTGACGGGCACCCAGTCGGACCATTTGTCGCGGTAGTACGCCCTGATCGCAAAATCTTCGCCTTCCGGGCTGACTGCGTCGAAAGACAGGTTGTTGCCGGTTATCGTCAAGCCGTCCAGGTATTGCTTTTGCCATGTCACAGGTGCGCTGATTTCCAAGTCGTTGCTGTCAAAGACGTGGGTGCGTACGCCGCTTGCGCTGTCCAGCAAGTTTACGCTGTCGCCAACATAGCCTATTATGCGCCCTGTTGCCGAAACCCTGCCTGCAAAGGGCTTGACGGAGACGTTAATCTCTATGTAAGCTGTGCTTGCAAGGTCGGCGTTTGCTGCATATTTTGGAGCTCCAATGGGGATTTCGTGTGCGGTGTACCTGTTTTCGTCAATTACGTATTTCAAATACACCTTGCCTTCCCCGTCGCCCGCAGTTAGCATTACCCTGCCGGTCAGGGTGTTTGTTTCCAGAGACGCGACATCAGAGTTGCCGCCCACCAGTTCCCAATGGCCGAATTGCTTGCTGAACCCGAAATAAGGGACCATTGAGCCGTTGAAGCCTTCGACGTCGAGCCCGTTGATTTCAAACACATCGCCTTCGATCATGCTGTACTCGGTTGCAACCCC
>Ga0082212_10012666_pt1 | contig 10613 bp, 11 predicted proteins | sample TergutNt197P3_FD_71548 | JGI IMG/M metagenome (GOLD analysis project Ga0082212, IMG submission 71548) | Neocapritermes taracua P3 segment gut microbial communities from Petit-Saut dam, French Guiana - Nt197 P3 | ecosystem: Host-associated > Arthropoda: Insects > Digestive system > Gut ...
GCATATAACGGGCGGTTTGGCGCAAGCGGGGCAGTAACTCGCCTGAAAGTATGTGCGGATTTGCAAGTTTTGCGCCCGTCCGAGCGGTAGTGGAAGCCCCGCCAGCGTCAAGCCGCAGGTCGTTATGTGAAAGCGGCGGAAGTACGGTTGGTAAAAATTCCGTTTCGTTAAGATTTTAGAAAAGGATAGACGGTCGCGGAGAGGTTAAACCAAGTCTCGAAATAGAAAAAGATGTGGGGGGGAAGTGGTAGGCAATGGCGACCCTCAGTCCGCATTAATTCGGTTGAAGTTCGGGCAATTTCGAGACGTGCGTACGTAGACGGAAGTGGAAAAGCGCAGGCAAAAATCTTCCCGAACCGGATGCAAACACGCGGAAACTGACGCAAAAGCGCAAGCGATGGAGGATTATGCCATCACATAACAAGCGGTTTTGCGAAATTGGAGGGTGGAGTGACAACCCGAACTGCGGCGGGTACGAAAACCGCCTGTGACAATCCAAACGGCGCACGGTTGAGTCCCCAACTTCGCAAAGCCGCCGGGACGTTGTACGAAAGTAAGCGAAAGCGCGGAAGGCAACGACAGATAAAGTTGAAAAAGAAAGTACAAACAGCTCTGCAAAGGGCATAAATTTTATTACTATGTTGGAAATATTTTATTTTTTTTGCATCTTATTTACAGTGTTACTAGTCATTGCGCTGATTACGAGAAAGAAACCTGTAAAAGCAGCGCAAGAGGCTATTAATGCAATATCAGTTCTTAAACAATTGTATAATAATAATGACCTTTTAAGTTACCATGAAATTCTATCAATTTTAGGCGTTCCTGAGGAATACAGAAAGAACGATAAGGAATATCTGAATTTTAAAGAAAACACAATTGAATCTGATATGTTTACCTCTTATATGTTGGCAATTAGTCATAGAAAAAGTATTACTTTTTCAAAATTATGGACAAAAGAAAACACTTCTTTAAACCTTGAAGATGACGAAAAAATATATTTTGATGAAGGATTGCCAGATATGTACGAAATGAAAACCATTAAAAGTAATATTTCATATACAGGTGCTAGGTTTTCAAACGGCGTATTAAGAGGTGGCAATTTGTCATACACCAAAAATGATATAAAAGATTTTGTTTTTGTCGACTATGGCAGGGTATATATTACTAATAAAAGAATTATTTTTGTAGGAAAAAAGAATTATAAATCCTTAAATTTAAAATTTAATAACATTTTAACTTACTATATTTACAAGGATGGTATACTAATTATTACACATACTAAACCTGTTTTGTTTAAATTTGAACCTATGATGTTGCTTTTGGAGGGCGACATTGAAAGCAACGAAATCGACCCGATGTTAAGCGATCGTGTTTTTACTTTTGTTACTGTATTGACAAGAATTTTAAATGGAAATCAAGATTGTGATTTAGACAGCGATATATGAGAATGCCATCGTACAACAAGTGGTTTTGCGAAATTGGGGGGCGGAGTGACAACCCAAACTGTGGCGGGTACGAAAACCGTCGGTGATAATCCAGACGGCGTGCGGTTGCATCCCCAACTTCGCAAAGCCGCCTCTCCGTTGTACGCAATGCAGATGTGCCGTAGACGATGTAGTGCTGACATGAAAGTACCTCGCAATACGTTGATTTATACTGTAAAATAAACAATGTCGATTGGACACAAATTAATTCCAAAAAATCACTATCTTTGTCAAAATTTATAAAAAGATTTAATATGAAATATACGTTAGTTATAAAGCAGGGACAGGACGGCTATCTTATAGGTCAATTGAAAGAAATACCTGCGGTTTTTACACAGGGATTAACCGTATCCGAACTGAAAGAGAATATTGCAGATGTACTTGAATTGTATTTGGAAGATATGCGCGAGCGGTATGTCCCTCAAGATGGATTGCTGGATGAAGAGGAAATAATTTTTGCTTAAATTCATAAAGAATGAAAAGGTGAAAATTTATACAGCATCTTAATATTCACGGATGTGGCTTTCTTAAGCATTGCACAAGACATGACAGATACATGAACCATCACAACGGCAACCGTACTTATATTTCCGCCATGCGGATATAGACACCGACTTGTGCATACTTATCTGTAAGCAATTAGACATTCCAAAGCCATACAGGAAATAATCATTCGGTGTCAATTTGCAGAAAATACAGGAATAAAGATTGCAGAAGAAAAAATGCACAGCGTTCAACAAGCGGTTTTTCGCAGCGAAATGGCGGTGGGAGGCGCAGGATGGGCATTGCCTTCTCTTCCCTGCAATTGTGTAAAGCGGATAGCATGTTGGGCGCAAGCGACAAAAACGAAGTAATAATGCGATGAAAGTGCGACTGTAAAAAATGAAGAAATATCTGTTATGAAACAAAAATCGAGTATCTTTGCCTCGTGAAAATATTAATAAAGTATATATCATAGTACCTACAGTATATTTAAACAACGAATTTGACATCAAAGAATTGTCGGAAGAAACAAGTCGTGAAAAGGTGAATTTTATAAACCGTCACGGCGAGAATGTTGAGTCAGGAAGTTATATATCAAGCGTAGAATTCAGAAATACTTATCGTTGTCGGAAGTGCGGGGAAACAGAAGATAGACTTTAGGTAATCCTCGCTTGCGCGGATTTGTAATTCTCCGAAAAAGTATCAATGGAACTAAAATAGTATATTTTGAAACTCAAAAAGATTGGCGAAAGTGGCTAAATGAAAAAAACAACGCACTATAAAAAGTGCATATTATTGGCAAAAACGCACATTTTATAGTGCAATCTCAAAATAAAGTAGTATCTTTGCAGAAAATTTGTTCAATATGGAATCGTTAATCAAAAGTTTTAAAGATTTATTGTCGCTTACACCACTTGATTTTAAGCGTTATCTCTACTCGGAAATTGCTTGGGGCGACAGAATGATTGGAATTGTCGGTCCTCGCGGCGTTGGCAAAACAACTATGCTTTTGCAATATATCAAAGAAAATCTTGATGTTAATGAAACGCTTTATGTGCAGGCAGACGACATTTATTTTGCCAATCATACGTTGCTTGAACTTGCAGGAGAATTTTCAAAAAATAGAGGTAAATATTTGTTTATTGACGAAATCCACAAATATTCGGGTTGGTCTCAATCGCTGAAATCAATTTATGATTATTTTCCGGAAATGAAAGTTGTATTTACAGGTTCGTCGGTTTTGGATATTCTCAAAGGCAGTGCCGATTTGAGCCGCCGTGCATTGATGTTCAAGTTGCAAGGACTATCATTCAGAGAATATCTGTTTTTCTTTCACAATATTTCGGTCGAAACCTACAGTTTGCAGGATATTTTGGAACACAAAACCGATAATTTTCCTGTTCGCCACCCGTTGCCATTGTTTAAGGATTATCTGCGGCGTGGCTATTATCCGTTTGGAATTAACGACACGATGTTTTTTAACCGATTGAATAACGTAATTATTCAAACCTTGGAAACAGATATTCCGATTTATGCTAATATGAACGTGGCAACAGGCAAAAAACTTGGAAAACTGCTGAAAATAATCTCTCAAAGTGTTCCGTTTAAACCAAACTTTACAAAAATTGCAACAATGCTCGAATCAAGCCGCAACAACATTGACGATTATTGCTATTATATGGAATTGGCAGGTTTGATTATGCAGTTGCGCGATATGGGCGAAGGAATTGGACAACTCGGCAAAGTGGATAAAGTTTATTTGGATAATACTAACTTGATTTTTGCCCTTGCAGAACAAGAACAAGAAAAAGGCAATATCAGAGAAACTGTATTTTTCAATCAAATGCGGGTAAAAAATGACGTTTTTCGTTCCGAAAAAGCCGATTTTAATATCAATAATATTACATTTGAAGTTGGTGGGAAAAGTAAAAATCAAGCGCAAATTAAAGACTTGAAAAATGCTTACATAGTGAAAGATGACATTGAATACGGTTATCAGAATGTTGTTCCCCTTTGGGTGTTTGCTTTGAATTATTAAGTTGATTTCTTCGACCGAAACAAACTCCGGACATCGTCCGAAATGCAGTAGAGGCAACGCGGCAAAAGCATCATCAAGAGAGTATCCAACAGGGAAAAAAGTGCAACCTGTGAGAGCAGTGGACCAATGGTGGAAAAGTGCCATTCAACAAGACAATTTCAAATTTATTAATTTTCGGAAACATTATTGTAGGGATAATATTGATAATTGTAGGGTTATTTGAGCGTATGAACTAAAAACTAACCCGACAGAAAACAGCATGGCAATACCTGTGAAGCCGTTAGAGCAGAAGAATTTATATAAACATTCAGAAATATCCAACGTATTGAAACAGAACCATCAGACCGAATTTTAGTCATATTCGGAAGCGGACATTTAAACATTTTAAACCACCTGTTTGATTGCTCGCCCGAATACACATTAGTAAGAACGAATGATTTTTTAAGGAAATAAATGATAAAAATGAATAGACAAGTGATTCAAAAAATATTTGATGGCGTCACTGCTTCGTCCAATATACACGAAGCATGTTTGCTTGTGGAAAATGCCAAAGGCGATTTTTCGGAAAGTTTTGGATATGGCGGGTGCGTTGTCGATTCGCCGATGATTGTGGCAAGCGTTACAAAATTATTCACCACGACCTGCATATTAAAACTCTGCGAACAGGGTCGTTTGTCGCTTGAAGATGCCATTAGTAAGTATCTTAACCGCGATTTGTTGAGCGGACTTCATGTTTTCAAAGGACATGAATATTCATTCGATTTGACTGTTTCCGATTTGCTTTTTCAAACCAGTGGCTTGCCCGACGAATTTGAAAGCAGTAACAATGCAGGAATTTTAAAGAACACCATTTTGGATGAGGATATTTACATAACCTTTGAACAATATCTTGACGAGGTTAAGTCGCTCACTCCGCGTTTTGCCCCTAATACGGGAAAGAAAGCGTATTATGCCAATATTAATTTTGACCTCTTGGGCGAGATTTTGGAAAAAATCACAGAAATGCCACTTGCAGAGATATACAGTCAGTTTATTTTCAATCCATTGGGAATGACTAATACTTACCTGCCGATCGACGGGGAAGATTTTGTTCCACATACATACTACAAATTGCAAAGACTCGAACGTCCCAAACTAATTGCGTCCTGTCGTGCCAGCGGAGGGTGCATTTCGACCGCCAAAAACCTGATGACTTTCAGTAAGGCTTTCTGGGGTGGTGTGTTATTTGACAAAAAGATTTTTGAACGATTATGCGTTTACCGAAAATTACAGGTCTCGAAAGGGCCGATTTTATACGGAGGAGGATATATGCAAATTCCTCTCGGAACGCCTCTAACGCTGTTTATGGGGAAAGGCGAATTGTTAGGACATTCCGGTAGTACCGGGTCATTCGCCTTTTATTATCCGTTGAAAGAGTTACATTTTATCGGTAATACCTCACAACTTTCAAGACCCGACGCACCTGTCAAGTTGGTAATGCGATTGGCTATGATTCGCGATAAGTAATAAACAACACAAAGAATATAAGTACAATGAACAACAATGAAAAACTGCGATTAAGAGAACTCAAAGTGCCGCCAACCGGCGAAGTGCTGGAGCAAGTGTTGGGTGACAGTTACGCTGCATACGAAACATTCCAAAAAGCCTTGTCAGGCATTGACATAGTGCAGGAGTGGCAGTGGTACACCCCCCATAAGGCTTGGTTCGCAAGAGGACAGTACCGGTGGACAACATCACGGGGAACAAAGAAAGAGAAAACTCTCTACTGGCTCCATGTTTTTGAAGGATACTTCAGCGTTGCTGTTTGGTTTAAGGAGAAAAACCGCATGGAAGCGCTAAATGCCGATGTGAGCGAAAAAGCAAAACACATGATTCTTGATGCCAAGACAATGGGAAATGTGCCAACTTTTCCTGTGGTATTCGACATAACCACTGCCGAATCGCTCGCCGACATATACGGACTAATAAACCACAAAAAAATAATAGAGGGATAAAATGATAAACCGAAACAAATTAACAAAAATATTAACCGTCTTGAAAAGACATAAAATTAATTGTAATGGAAAAATTTAGAAACATTTTAGTGATTATTGGAGGAATAAACTTCCTGTTATTTGGGTTATTTCACTTAACTTTTTGGCGTGCGCTTGATTGGAAAAACGAACTAATCAAATTAACTGAAATAAACAGCAACGTGATGCAAATGCTGAATATAGGAATATCCGTTTTTTTACTGTCATTTGGATTTATTATGCTTTTTTATCGCATAGAAATTTCAAATTCCGTATTAGGCAGGGCTTTGCTGATTATTTTCGCATTATTTTGGCTTGCAAGATTAGTTGGAGAGATTGTATTTCCCGGAGGATCGATAATGTTTGGTATAATCTTGATTTTATGCGTGTTAGTTTACCTGATACCGGCAATCATCGTCATATGATATAGCAAGCGGGCGACAGCGCAGCGGGAAGTAAAGTCTTAATACAGTAATTCCAATAATATGTGGAAGTGATGAGTAAAAATCTTCAAAGTAGCACATCTGAATTTATAGAAAAATCAATAAAAATACATGGTAATAAATTTGATTATTACAAGGTGGAATATATTGGTAGCCACACAAAAGTTTGTATAATATGTCCAGAGCATGGAGAATTTTATCAATCACCAACAAATCACTTATCAGGAAATGGATGCCCAAAATGTGCGTGGAAATATAAGCGTGGAAAGTATAGATTAACTACTTTAGAAACATTTCTTTCCCAAGCTAAAGAAATACATCGGGATAAATATGATTATTCTAAAGTAGAATGGAAAAATACTTACACTAAAATTACTATTATATGCCCTATTCATGGGGAGTTTACCCAAGTACCCCAAAATCACATTAGGCTAAAATGTGGGTGTAGAAAATGTGGAAGGGAAATAGCTAAATCTAAAGTAAACAAGTATAATACTGTTTATTTTCTAAAATATGCTAAAAAAACTCATGGAAATAAGTATGATTATTCTAAAAGTCAGTGTTTTAATGCTACTGATAAAGTGGAAATTAATTGTCATGTTCATGGGAAATTTAAACAAGCCGCAAACCTACATTTACAAGGTCATGGTTGTCCTAAATGTAATTTTGACCAAATGGCGAAAGATAGAGCAATGGGTAAAGAACTTTTTATTAATAAAGCAAAAGAGTTGTTTGGTGAGAAGTATGATTACTCAAAAGTTGTATATATAAATGGACAGAAGGATGTTTGTCTTATCTGTCCAATACATGGTGAGTTTGGAGTTACTCCTAATAATCATTTATCTAAAAAAAGTGGTTGCCCTATTTGCAATGAATCTCAATTAGAGAGAGAGCTTGCATCTATTTTGGATAAACAAAATGTAAAATATGAAAGACTAAAGAGGTTTAAATGGTTAGGAAGACAATCATTGGACTTTTATCTTCCAGAACACAATATAGCAATTGAATGTCAAGGGATTCAACATTTTAAACCAGTCGATTTTGCAGGAAAAGGTAAAGAATGGGCAAATCAATCATTTAAAGAGAATAAAAAAAGAGATGATAGAAAAGTCAAAAAATGTTTAGCTAATAATATAAAAATGATTTATGTTATAGACAATGAAGAATATCTTGAAAATAAGTATCATTTTGATATTGTAGAACCTTTTTCAGGTAATGTAAGCTATGAAATTGTGCATATAAATCATTTTGAGAATCGCATAAACCATTTAGTTGATATATCTCATTTTTTTGGGGTTAAATGATGAAGAATAAAAGAATTTGATAATGTTTTTCTAATGAGACTAAAACGTAATACAATCAAAGAAATAATCCCCATGAAAAAACAAATCATCATTTTAGGAATTATCGCGCTCATTGCGAGCGGTTGCAACGCTTACATTCCGTTAGGAATGTGTCGCTCGGTAGAAAAGCAATTGTCATACGTCAGCCTGCATTCCGTTAGGAATGCAACCAATCACCAACCAACCGGATAAATAATATGGCAAACACATACACCCAAATTCACGTTCATGCCGTTTTTGCGGTTCAAAACCGGATGTCGCTGATAAATCAATCGTGGCAGGAAAGATTGTATCAATATATGATTGCCGTCATTCAAAAACACGGACATAAGGTTTTGTCTATCGGCGGAATGCCCGACCATGTGCATGTTTTGTTTGGATTTCGTCCAACACAGGCGTTATCTAATTTGATACAGGAAGTAAAACGCGACAGTTCGGCATGGATTAACAAAGAAAAATTAGTTATGGGAAGATTTTCGTGGCAAGAGGGTTACGGTGCATTTTCTTACAGCAAATCGCACATTTCACAAGTTGCAAATTATATCGAAACACAGGAACAGCACCATAAAAAACGTACATTCAGAGAAGAATATATAGAATTTTTGAAGAAATTTGAGGTAGAATATAATGACGAATATATTTTTAATCCGATTGAAGAATAGGGAGCATTCCTACGGAATGCAGGCGTCGTGTGTGGATACCTTTTCTACCGAGCGATATTCCCTGACGGGAATTGAAAACACAATAAAAATTCAAAAATAAAATCCCCATGAAAAAACAAATCATCATTTTAGGAATTATCGCGCTCATTGCGGGCGGATGCTTCGGACAGGCAAATATAAAATCTAAAACGAATAAAAATAATATGGAAGAAAAGTTAGATATAAAATGGCTTAAAAGAAAAGCAAAAAAGACAGTATATGATAATACCGCTGTACCTTCGTATTATTTGGAAAAAAAAGAAAGGAACGGTACGATAGTTATCATTGAAGGAGATGAAGAAAATGGATTTACAGAGAGCCGAATACCTAAAAATTCCTACTATGAAATTTATAAGGAGTATTATCCCAATGGAATACTCAAACAAAAAGGTTCATTGCTTGGAGAACACACAGCAATTGGAATGTGGTATTATTATGATGAACTGGGTAATCTTTCAGAAACGGTAAATGAGGATAGAAAATTCGGTAAGTTTGGATATATGGATGTATTGGACTTTCTCATAAAGAATAATTATGTAGAAAAAGATACTTACAAGGGAATTTTTAAAATCAGAATAGTTTTTTCTGTTGAAGACTTAACTTGGCGTATCAGGGCAACAACTGCCGGATATATCATAAATGATTATACAATAGAAGGCAATACGGGAGAAATAAAAGAGCATAAAATCTTTCAGGGAGGAAGAATGTAAAAGAATAAAACCATGAAAAAACAAATCATCACATTAGGAATTATCGGGCTCATTGCGGGCGGTTGCAAGGTAAATTTAACAAAAAATAGAGACACAATGACAATGGACAAATTGGATTTTGAATTATTAGAGGAAAAAGCCCAAAAACACACTGTGGCAGGACAAAATTATTTTGAATATGACTGGACATTTACCGAAAATGGTACGGAAACAAGAATATTCGGAAATAAAAGACGTGGGTTTACTATGTGGCAAAACCCGCCCAAACCTGCATTTTTTCAAATATATAAACAATATTATCCCAACGGTTATTTAAAACTAAAAGGTAAATGTATGGGTGACAGTATTACAAAGGTTGGTGAATGGGAATATTACAATGAAAAAGGAGAATTAACGTCCAAAGTAGATGAAGATAAAAAATTTGGTAAATTTGGTTATAACGAATTGCTGTTGTTCTTACATCAAGAGAAGTATATAGACATAAAAACAGGGGAAAATCGTGAAAGGGTTAGTTTTGGGTATGATGTAGAAGATAAAGAATGGGGGGTTAGCATTACAAATTCATCACATTGGATAACAGAATATGTAATAAATGGCGAAACGGGCGCAGTAATTGAAAAAAAAGAATATCAGGGAGGAATTAAATAGAATAACCATGAAAAAACAAATCATCATTTTAGGAATTATCGCGCTCATCGCGGGCGGTTATTACGGGCGGGCAATGACAAACGAAAACTTTTACGTTTGCCAACAGGACACGCTTACTCGGGAAATAGTATATGCTTCGGACGATCCACTTTTTTTACAAATACTACAGTTCCAAGAGTTTCTCTATTCCCACACCAAACCACAAGATTTTGATGTATTTTATTTATGGGATGTAAACGGGTATCAATATATTGACCGCGATGTTGGCTTGATAACACTTTCAGATATTTATCCTTTAAGCGGACACCCCGATTCGCTTGCAATTCCTGATTTGAGTGATTATAAAAAAGAAAACATCGAATACATCAAGTTAAGTTCAGAATACAGAAATCGTTTTCTTTCCAAAACAAAAATCTGGGAAACAGACTCGGTGTTTGTATATGATTATTTTAACGATGTACTTCTTTCTTTTCCTGTGAAAAATTTGGACGTAGTCGCTTATCTCAACGCATATAAGAGAGCGGATGACTGCTTTCCCGGCTCATATAACTACTATCGCCCTTACAATCAAGACGATTATATGATTGGTTTTGAAATAGATAGAAGTCTTTTAACAGGATTGTATAAACATTTTATTAATACTTTAGTCTGTGTTGGCAAAGAAAATCCTTTTGTTCAAGGACAAATGAAGCCGATTGTATGGAAAAAAATTGATTCAAACGATTTTCCTATTGCAAAAACAGAATTTCAA
>Ga0082212_10012667_pt1 | contig 10612 bp, 6 predicted proteins | sample TergutNt197P3_FD_71548 | JGI IMG/M metagenome (GOLD analysis project Ga0082212, IMG submission 71548) | Neocapritermes taracua P3 segment gut microbial communities from Petit-Saut dam, French Guiana - Nt197 P3 | ecosystem: Host-associated > Arthropoda: Insects > Digestive system > Gut ...
TGAAAATGGAGTAATACCCATTCCCCGTCGGTACAAAAAAAGTGTTGCTGACAAGGTTCGTGTCATTGTTCTATCAAAAGTCGATGAGGAAAGACCCAAAAAGAAGAAAATCTATTCAATAGGTATTGATATGAAAGGTTACAAATTTAACAGAGAAGAAGCTAATGAACGCAGATAGGGCCTTTATTGATACGAATATATTTATTTACATTCAGCGTACTGATGAACCGGGCAAAACCGAAATTTCGGAAAAGACGATAGAATTTTTTGACTGTGTCGTCAGTACCCAGGTTCTTAATGAAGTCTGCAATATTCTTACAAAGAAATATCCGTCATCAAAAGAAAAAGTTAAACGTGTTCTTCACAGTATTCAGGAAAGCTGTACCATGGTAACTGTTACGGATGATTATCCTGACAGGGCATTGGATTTTAATTTTAAATATTCAATTTCTTATTATGATGCCCTAATGGTAGTCGCCGCCCTTGAAGCAAATTGTAAATATCTTATTTCGGAAGATATGCAAGACGGGTTAATAATTGATAAAAAATTGCAGATAGTGAATATTTACAAACACACCGACTTATTAAAGAGGTAATACCATGCCGCAAAAACTCCGCCCTTCCTATAAATTCAACGAAGAACAACTTAAACAGCTCAAACAAATTGTACCCGAAGCCTTCAAAGACGGTATGCTGGACTATAATTCCCTCTATGATGCCCTTAAAGACTACAACGAAGAAGACAGTTTTGATATGGACGACAACTTCTACGGCCTTTACTGGCCCGGCAAGCGTAAAGCCAAACGCGAGGCTGCAAAACCACCCAGAGGGACACTAATCCCGGTAAAAGGCGACGGTGTTAACGAAGAAAACACAAAGAACATATACATTGAGGGAGAAAATCTCGAAGTACTAAAACTGATGCAAAAATCCTACGCCGGAAAAGTAAAAATGATCTACATTGATCCTCCGTATAACACAGGGAATGATTTTGTATATAACGATGATTTTTCCGAAGCCACTGAATCTTTCGGTAAAGCCACGGGTCAAATTGACGAGCAGGGTGTAGAACAAGTCAAAAATATCAATTCCCGCGCCGGAGGCCGCTTCCATTCCAAGTGGCTGAGCATGATGTATCCCCGGCTGAAACTGGCTCATAGCCTGCTTCAGGAAGATGGAGTAATATTTATCAGCATTGATGATAACGAAGTAGCACAGTTACGAAAAATTTGCGATGAGATTTATGGTGAGGAAAATTTTGTTGGCTGTATTGCGAATATTAACAATCCAAAAGGACGTTCAGACGATAAATACTTAGCAACAGCACATGAATATCTTTCTGTTTACGCTAAAAATGTTATTTCATTAGAGTGGTATGGTTTCGAGCCAACTGATGAGATTATACGCCGTTATAATAAAATTGATAAACATGGCAACAAGTACCGAGAAATTGACTTACGGAAAACAGGTGAAAGTGACTTGCGTGAAGATAGACCTAATTTATTTTATTATTTTCATTACAATGAACAGACGGGAGATTATTATCCATCAAGAGATAATAACCCACCTGCTGGTTATAAAAGTATTTTTCCACAAAGAGAAGATTTGAAAGAAGGAAATTGGCGATGGGGGCTGGAAACGGCTCAAAAACAAATATTAGATTTGATACCAAAATTTATGCCTACTCGTAAAATTTGGGGTATTATGCAAAAAGACTATCTTTCTCTAAGAGAACTAATAAAACCTACAAGTGCATGGACATTTAAGGACGTAAACAGTGAGCGTGGCAGCGAAAATTTCATAGATTTGGGTTTTGAAAAGCGGATTTTCCCCAAGCCTAAACCTGTTGGTACAATTCTGCGTACTATACGACTATGCTCAAAACAAAATGACATCATCCTCGACTTCTTCTCCGGCTCCTCAACAACAGCTCATGCCGTCATGCAACTTAACGCCGAAGACGGGGGAAACCGACAATTTATCATGGTACAATTGCCTGAAAAATGTGATGAAAAATCAGAAGCCTTCAAATCCGGTTTCAAAAACATCTGCGAGATCGGCAAAGAACGCATCAGACGCGCTGGCAAGAAAATCTTTGAAAGCCAAGACTCTGCATCTTTGAGCCTCTGCGAAAACTCTTTAGACATTGGTTTCAAAGTTTATCGAACAAGCGCCTCCAACTACAAAAAATGGCAAAACTACACCGGAACAGATATACAGGAAGCCGAAGACCTTTTTGCACAATACGAAAACCCGCTTGTCGATAACTGGAAAGAAGAAAACCTTCTTACCGAAATAATGTTATTGGAAGGGTTCTCGCTGGACAGCGCGGTAACAATCATCAAAGACTTCAAAAAGAACAAGGTCACTCAAATCAGTTCGAATTTCTGCGAACACTCACTATTTATTTGCCTGGACAATACGATACACTCAGAAACTATAATGACGCTTATGCTAAGCGAACACGACATCTTTATCTGTCTGGATAATGCCGTTACCGATCAGGATAAAGCCCGCCTTGATGACAAGGGCTTGATCAAGACCATATAGGCGGCGGAAATCATGGCGGACTCTCAACAAGCCCATAGGGCGAAGTTTCCAGAGTATAAACCGTTAAAATTCCAGTTTCAGTCAGGACTCGCCCACCAGGTTTACGCCGTGGACAGTGTAGTAAATCTCTTTACCGATTATTCCAGAGAAACATCGCAGGCAGACTTCGTCCTGGAGAACGATGTGATTCCCAACATAGACCCCTGGTACGAATTTGACGAAGAATGGCTCTATTCCAATTACCGTGATGTGGTGGAAACCAACCGCAAATCGGCGGAGATACGGGCGGATATTCCCATTAATGACCGCCTCTCCTATGACGATGGCTTCATGCTCCACAAAACAAAATTTGAAAACAAATCCGCCCGTTTTCCGGTTTTTACGATAGAAATGGAAACAGGCACCGGAAAAACCTATACCTACTTTCGTACCATACACGAATTAAAACGCAATTTTGGCTTTCGGAAATTTATTGTCGTTGTCCCCAGTATCGCCATTTATGAAGGAACCATCAAAGCGTTCAAACAGACCAGGGAGCATTTTAAAATTTATTACCAGAATGATAACACCAACCTTATCCAATACGACGGCAAGTACATCTCCCGCCTGCGTACCTTTTCCAATTCGAATTTTACCGAAATATTGGTAATGACGATTGACAGCTTTAACGCCGCGTCAAACCTTATCTACAAACCCACGGAGAAACTCCAGGGCGAATGGTTCCCCATCGAATACATTCAAAAAACACGGCCTATTCTTGTTCTTGATGAAAGCCAGAACTACCGCACGCCCCTTGCCCGTGAAGCCCTGCGTACACTTAATCCGCTTTTCGCCGTCAATTATAGCGCCACTCCGGTGGATAAGTACAATCTGCTATATCGTCTTTCCCCCGGCGATGCTTTCAGGCAGAATCTTGTAAAAAGCATTAACGTCTGGGGTGTTACGTCCCAGTATAATCTTAACGATGAAACATTAACGCTCTCCATTGAGGAAATAAAGAAAAATCCCATCACTGCCGACATTAAAGCTTACTGTATACGCAGCGGTGTTAAAACACGGGAAACAATTAAGAACCTCAAGCCCGGCGACGATCTGGGTAAAAAAACAAACAACGCCGATTTTTCGGGCTTTATTATCGAAGAAATACATTACGCCAAACAGCAAATAACCTTTACCAATCAGTCGGTGCTTTCAAAAACGGGTACTTCGGGCTTGAATCTTTCCGAGAGGGAAGTGTACCGCGTGGAAATCGAAGAAGCCATTAAGCAACATTTTGAAAAACAGAAGTATTTATTAAACAAAGGTATAAAAGTACTCACCCTCTTTTTCATTGACAGGGTACCTCACTACAAAGGAGACCGCGACCCCTTTATCCGCCTGTATTTCGAGGCTGCTTTCAACAAACTAAAAACGAACGATAACTATTTCAAACAATTTGACGCCGCCGAAGTTCACTGCGGGTATTTCGCGCCAAAAAAAGAAAAGAAAGACGAAGAAACATTTTTTGATTATATAGAACTTGACGGCTACAAAGGCAAAGACAAAAAGGATATTAAAGAGGCCGAAAAAGAAGCGTTTAGTCTGATAATGCAGGACAAGGAAACACTTCTGACTCTCCCAGACAAGAAGGACGCGAAAAAAAATGTCGCCTTTATCTTTGCCCATTCCGCCCTGAGGGAAGGCTGGGATAATCCCAATGTCTTTAATATATGCCTTCTCAAAGAGCCCCGTTACGATACGGCGAACCAGAAAAACACCCGCCGTCAGGAACTTGGCCGCGGCCTGCGCCTGTGCGTGAATCAGGAAGGCGAGCGTGTGCAGAACGATTCAATAAACACCCTTACCGTCATATGTCCCGAGGATTTTTCTCAATACGCCGCTGCCCTGCAGCAAGAGTACCGCGATTCGGGCGACGCTCCGCCGCCGGCACCGACCGATGCCGCTCGAAAACCCGCTGCCCGAAAGGACGAAATTTTTAACAGCGGAGAATTTATCAGGTTTTGGAACAGCCTTTCCCGCAAAACGGCATATCAGATCAACATCGACACAGAAAAACTGATTTCCGGCTGCGTATCCCGCCTCAACGACCTGAATACGGTCTTTCCTGAACCGCATATTGTCATAACCAAAGGCAATTATTCCATGAGCGAATATAAAATCACGCTCCTTGGAACAAACCTCGGCGCGGCTAAAATCAGAATAACCATTTCCGATACCTCCGGGCGTAATGATGTTCTTTTCGGAACGTACTATAAACCAGGCTATAACTTTGGCAGGGTCTCAAAAGACAAAAACCTTATGGGCTTTCAGATTGTTGAAATTAATGACGACAAAAGAGACTCTTACGTCCTTTTTGGCAATAAACAGAAACTCACCCTTACAGACCCGATAATTTTTTCCGGAAACCCCGCGATTGGAGGCTCCCGCACGGTTCAGCAGGCCCAAAGTTCTTACCCCGTTTTTAACATTATCGAACGCGCCTGTAAAACTTTAAGCCTTACTCGCCCGACAATTCTCAGTATCTTTAGGTCCTTAAGCGTCGAGCGCAAAAAGAAACTTTTCAATAACCCCGAAGGCTTTTCCGGTGTTTTTATCAGTGAAATTCGTGACGAGTTGGCCCGCCATGTGGCCGACAAAATCGAATATACCCTTTCGCGGAACTTTGCCTTGTTTGCCGGAGCCGGGCAAGAAGAATCCTTGCCTCAAAAAGAATCCCTAGCCCTTTACGCCGCCGAAAGCGAACCCGCTTACGGTGAAGAAACCCCGCAAATATTCGACATTGACGGCAACTCCGTAACGCTTGAAGATTATTTCCCAAAGACAAAACAGTTTCCCCAGCGTGAACTCATATCTGGTTCCACCCACAGCCTCTACGATTTTATTCAGAAAGATTCTGATGTAGAGGAACGTTTTGTAAAAAACAGGCTCTGCGAGGACGACAAAGAAGGAAAAATTCTCTGTTACTTCAAATTCCCCGCCAATTTTAAGATACATATTCCTAAAATTATCGGCAACTATAATCCCGACTGGGGTATCGTGCGGCTCCTTCCTGACGGAAAAACTACAATTCAACTTGTTCGCGAAACCAAAGGCAAAGCCGACCCCAAACGTCTTCGCTTTGCCAACGAAGGCCGCAAAATCCTCTGCGCCCAAAAGCACTTCGACGCGCTCGGCATCAACTACCGGCAAGTTACCGATGAAATGCCGGATTATTTATCAGCGGGGGAAAGTGACCAGTAGCCAATAATCACTGGCTACCAGCCACTTCTTCTCAAACACTTTGATATAATTCCCAAAAGCTGCCCTGTCAATTTGCTTATATCGGTACAGGCTACAACATCGTTGTACATTACTTTTAGCTGCGCGTAACAATCATCTTCGCCCGGCGTTGAAAGCGCGATTGCAACAATCCCGGTTCCCCTGCGGGAAATCTTCTTTACTGCCAATGCTGTATCTTTTATCGAAATTGGCGGATAATAATTTTTTAGGTTGCCATTCTTATCTTCATAACTATGCGCCGGGGCACCATCCGAGATCATAATAATCATTTTTTTCTCGGCAGCACATTCATTTTGCAGGTATTTTTCCGCCCAATAAAGCGTTAGTCCTTCCCTTGTCCCCTCGTCTGCCTCCAGTCCAAGCAGGTTAAAACGTTCTTCTTTTCGACCAGAAAAACTTACCAGTAGTTTATGCTCAAGAATGGGTTCACCGTAAATCGCGCTATGCTCTACAATCGCGTGCGGCACATTGTTTGCCCGCAAAACCTCATGGAGAACAACACAGGTTTCCATTGCGCCATGCAGCCGTTCGCCGCTCATGGAACCGGAGCCGTCGATCAGAAAAAGAAAACCAACATTGGGAACCGCCTCGCCGTGGACAGTTCTGAACCAGTATCGCTTTTTTACATCGGCTAATTTTTGTGACAATATACCGGTTCCGAAAAACTTGCGATCCTCGATTTCGGTGGTTGTTCCTTTGAGAAACTGGCTAAACCTATTGGTAAAAGAATTGATACTTAGTTTGTATTTGCTCACGATATTCTGATAGGCTTTTTTCAAATTTAGATTAATTTTTGGTTTTATTATTTCGATTTTGATGTCCTTGTGTATTTGGGAACAGTCATAATCGGCACATGGAGAATACACTGTGGTTTTAACGAGACTAACAATTCCGCCATCATTATTATTTTCATTGGTAATGCGAATAATTTCATGATCTATCTTGTCCTGTATATTTTCCAGTTCTATCGGATTCCCTTCCTTGTCTGTAAACAACCTTCTGGTTATTTTCGCTTTTTTCCCCTTGTTTGAAAAATCAGCCATTGTTGAGTTTTCACCGCTGTGGGTCTTTGTACCCACAAGCAATTGTCCCATAAATTCATCGAGAAGTTTTTCGTCAGGCTCCTCTTTTGGTATTAGCGGCTCAATAATGTCAAATATTTTTTGTGTGTATACATACCGTTCGGTAGAATCTCCGCATACCGCGCCATCAAGGAATAATTGTCTGGTGTTTCGCACATATTCAGCGATTTCTTCTGACGGCGAAGACTGCTCAATAAAGGAATACAATAAAAAGTCACACATATATTGCAGATACGAAAATAATGGGTTGCTTTCAATTACGGTTTTCTCTTCATGGCATTTATATCCCACCCCAACCCTGAACCACAGTAAAAAATGTTCCAGATTGTCAAATTCGCTGCATCCCGCAGCTTCGATAAAAGCGTCTTCGATTATATTGGAAATACTGGCAAGCAATTTTTTTCTGAAATTCGTTGTCCCCCGTGCATCGGAAACACAGCCACCGGGAAAGTCCGAATAAATAACATGAAGACACTCATGTATATTGGGTGCTCTGGCACACATCTTCAAAGCGACCATAGGATTACCGGAGATTTCATTATCAATCTTTAGGTATTCTTCTGTTTTTTCCTGTGTTATCCTATCGGCAAATAGCCCGCAAAACGCCGGGTCAATAACAATATTTTCACCATCGGTGAAACAGTGATCCTCGTTGATAAAGAACAGCCTGAGATCGCTTCGTTCGGTTAATATCCTGGCAAATTCTTCCTCAATAAGACGATTGTAATCGCTTTGAAACTCTTTTAAGAGTTTTTTGTCCTCATCGGTCACGAATTATATCCAGCGGTACAGGTAGATAATGCCCCGGATGGCGGTTTCGAGCGCCTTGTCGTTTTTCGCCACAGGTAAAATCGTTTTATCCGCCGCCAAGAGATAACCGTCATGCCGGGCAATTCTCGCCCAATTCTCCAGGTTTCGGGGAGAAATGACGATCTCAAGTTCTTCGGTCTCTATTTTTTTCTTGAGCTTCTTGTACACCCCCAGCATTTTGTCCATGTATGGCGTACATTCGGGAACCCTGACGGCAAGCATCTTTTTTATCGCATCGTCGGACAATTCCGCCAGAGCGACAACTGAATTAAAGCGGTTAAAAAGCGCCTGGTTCAGTTCCCTTGTTCCGTAATACCCCACATTCATTGTTGCGAAGAACCTGAAGTTGCAATGACGCTTAACGATTTCTCCGGAATCGAGCCGTACAAAGCCGTTATCGTCAAGCAGGGAGTTTAAAAACGCCAGGTATTGCGGTTTAGCGAAGTTGATCTCCTCAAAGACAACGGCTCCTCCGTCCCGCACCGCCTTGGTCACATAACTTTCGATGAATGCGATTTTATCATCCTGGGGAATATACTTCCCCAAAATAAACTCGTCAAGGTTTTCGGTACAGTTCACCGTGTCCATTATCGGAAGCCCAATCGCCTGGCAGATCAGCTTGCACGACATGGTTTTTCCTGTTCCTGCCGGGCCGTGAAACAGCGTTGCCCGCGAATCACCTGTGTACACCGCGTTACACAGACTCCTCAGTTCTTTCGCCAATACGAACTCTTCCGATAAACGCGGAACAAGGTCGGCATATTCTTTTTTGAAAACATTTTCGGCAAACCGTTGTATCTCAACTTCCCTGACAACTGCGGTCTGCTTTTTGTTTTCTTTTATCGCGGTGTAGGCGGATGAGCAGGAATGAAAATGCTTAACCTCAAAAGGCGCATCCCCGCTGTAAATAAGGTCGTAATCTTCAGACTTGTGGTTTTGGTAAAAGTCCTCGTGTATATTGACAAAAATATCCGCCGCCGGTGTTTCCAGAAAATTCTCCAACAGCGGAGAAAAATCCGCGTTGGTTTCCATTTCCCTCGCAAGCAAAACAAGGAAACAGGGCAGCGTTTTATACAGCGAGGTCAGCGGCTCCAGCTCGTCCTCGATAAAAGTTCCGTCTTTTCTGAAAGCACCGAAACTAATAACGTTCCATTTCAAATACGACCGGTAAAGCGCCGCCTCTTTGCTGACAATACCGGCATTGCCCAGTTCCAAAGGTATCTGTAATTCCAGCAAGAAGCAGGATTTGTCATCGTTAAAATAATAATCGCCGACCGGCTCTGACTTGCCCCCGGTAATCCCTTTCATCAGCATTGAGAAAAGGATCACCGCCTCCCCGATGGGCTGGCACAGCGAAGTAGTTCCCTCAGAACTTTGGTTATTCGGATGCACATAATATTGGGTAACGTCAGAATGGTGTCTGAACCCAAACCCCTTGTAAATTTCCTTGCCGTTGGGACGGGTAATTTTATACGCTTCTTTGAACAGATTGACTGTCATCTTTTCCTTTGGAGATGGCGGGAGTCGCCCTCCGGTGTTCGGCCTCCTGCCTCACACCTGTGGGCGCCTACGCGCTCCCCGGCGCGTCCTGCGCCGGCCTTTACAGTCAAAGCTTGCGCTTTTGCAATATCCCAGGAGCGCTCCGGTTCGACTCCCGCATTGAGTGGAGTTTGTGCGAATTTTCCTTGTTCAAGTACACGCTTCCGGCTTTATGAAAATTTTCTTGGAGATGGCGGGAGTCGCCCCCCCGGCGCCAACATCCTTTTTTTCTCCCCCCGGGCGCCTACCCGCTCCCCCGCGCGCCCCCCGCCGGCCCGCGCCCGCGAGCCGGGCGGGGCGGGCCGCGGCGCCCCGGCGCAACCGGGCCCCCTCGGCCCATCGGACCCGCCATGCCTGCCCGTCGGCGCGCGTGAGCAGCAGCCCGTCCCCCTCGGGGCGGGCCTGGCCCTGCCACACCTGCCCGTCCCGCAGCACGATCTCGTCCGCGCCGTCCGCTCCGTCCGGCGGGTCTCCGTCGGCAAAGGCCAGGCGCACCAGGGCGCCGCGGGGGATGCGCACGGTTCCGGCGGCGGTGCGGGCGGTCACCCTTTCGGCGTCGAGGGCCGTCACCTCGGCGGCGACCGCGGGGCCTTCGCGGCGCCACAGGCGGTGGGGAAAGCCGGAAGGGCCCTCCCCCGATCCGGGATCCGCGGGGAGTTCCGCGGTATCCCGCAGATCGGCCCAGGCCAGGTCCTCCAGGCCAAAGACGCAGTCCCCCAGGCCGTCCACCGCGAACCACAGCCGGCTGTTGGCGGCCCGCAGGATCCGGCCCCGCAGCAGCTCGCCGGACCGCAGCCGGACGGCGTGGGGGGGCAGGGGCCAAGGCGGGGGCACGCGCCGGGCCGCCAGGGACACGGATTCCCAGTCCAGGGGCGTCCCGTCCAGGCGCAGGACGCCGTCCTCCATGGCGGTCATCCCCGCGCGCGGAGCGCCCTGGACGAAGACCACCACGGTGGCCAGGCCCGGGACGCGCAGCCCGGCCTCGCCCGCGGCGGCGACGACCTCCAGGTCGAGTACGGGTGAGAGGGCGTAGGTCGCCCCTGCGTCCCGCACGTCGCGGACCTGGCCGGGGGTGAGGACGGTCCCTGCGCCGAGTACGACGCCCGGGGCCCGTCGCGCGTCGAGCTGCCGGATCACGTCGGTGGCGTCAGGGGTGACGAGGGAGACCTCGACGCAGGTGACCCCGAGTTCCATGAGCCGCAGGCCGTCCTGGAACGCCTGCTCGGGGGTGGCGGTGCGGATGATGCCGACAAGCCGGCTGTCGAGTATCTCGTCCATGGGGTCGGGGTGTTCTGCGGTGCGGTCAGCGGTGGACGTCACCATCTGCTCCTAGGGCGTCGAGTTCTGATCGG
>Ga0082212_10012668_pt1 | contig 10612 bp, 10 predicted proteins | sample TergutNt197P3_FD_71548 | JGI IMG/M metagenome (GOLD analysis project Ga0082212, IMG submission 71548) | Neocapritermes taracua P3 segment gut microbial communities from Petit-Saut dam, French Guiana - Nt197 P3 | ecosystem: Host-associated > Arthropoda: Insects > Digestive system > Gut ...
ATGATATAATAGAAAATAGATTCGGGCTGATGACCAGACAAAGTTTGCATTTAATTTTGATGTTAGAAAAAGTTTTAGGCAAAGGAAGTATGCTCGCATATTTGGTAAGTATGACAAATAGAATAGCAGAAATATATCGCGTTCTAAAACCGACAGGTAGTTTTTATTTGCATTGCGACCCTACAATGAGTCATTATTTAAAATTAGTTTTAGATGCTATTTTTTGTTCAAGAGGTGGAACGTTTAAAAACGAAATAGCGTGGTGCTACAAAGAACGTGAATCAGCAAAAAAACATTTCAATAAAAAACACGACATTATTTTTTTCTATGTTAAATCAAAAAAATATTTTTTTGACCCAACAAATCTGATGGAACCTTACAGTAAAGGAACAATAAAAAAATTCAATTATACTGATAAGGATGGACGAAAATTTCAAATACGAGGAAAAGGCGGTGAATATACAGGGAAACAAGGACTCAACATTGAACTTGAAAAAACGAATTCAGATTTAGTTTATAGAGATTATTTAGATAAAAGCGGAGGAATTTTACCGGCTGTTTGATGGCGCCTGGCGCCCAGGAGATATCATAATAGCCGACGATTCCGGTATTTGCGTGGATGCACTCGGAGGAAGGCCGGGAATCCATTCCGCGCGATATTGCGGTCAAGGTAAGTTGTCGGATACCAGGCTCAGCGACACCGGGAGAAACACACTTCTACTCACCGAACTTGGAAACAACACTCAGCGTAGTGCACGCTTCATCTGCGCCATGGTACTATACCGCGATCCAAATTGTTTTTTCGCAGCTCAGGACACAATGGAAGGGGTGCTGGTTGAAAACGCGGAATCTGCCCGGGGTTCCGGTGGTCATGGCTACGACCCAATTCTTATTATCCCCAGCCTGGGTCGCACCGTGGCTGAGCTTTCGGATGAAGAGAAAAACCAGCATAGTCATCGAGGCAAAGCCGGAAAAACAATAGCCAGGATTCTGGCTATAGAAAAAAGTTAAGAAGAAACTCTCGCAAAGACACTGAAGCGCAAAGGAAGAATATAAAATATACTTATCTTTCTCTGCGACCTTTGCGTTCTTGGCGCTTTGGCGAGAGGTCTTTTAAAATCATCAATACAGGAGAATAGGTATTTGAAGTTCGATAGAGACCTCAACGTCCAGCAGCTCAAGGCGGTAAATCAACTTGAGGGGGCTATTCTCATCATAGCAGGTGCGGGTTCAGGCAAGACCAGAGTAATCACCTTCCGGATAGCGCGGATGCTGGAAAAAGGAATCCCCCAGTCAAACATCCTCGCACTAACTTTTACAAATAAAGCCGCACGGGAAATGGAAAACCGGGTAAAAGAACTAACCGGAAAGAAACTCACACAGCTCACCCTAAGTACCTTTCACGCTTTCGGGGTAAAGATACTCCGGGAAGAAATTGAGGCCCTGGGTTACAGGAAAAATTTCTCGATTTACGACTCCACCGATAAGATAGAGTTAATAAAAGAAAGCCTACGGGAATGTAAACTGTATGGGGAAAAAACAGACCTCAAAAAACTCGAAACCCTTTTTTCCAGCGTGAAGACCGGCGCTCTTAAGTGGGGAAGACCGAACGACAGAAAACGGGACGGCACGGTACAATACGCCGATAACCTCTGGGAAAAAGCGTACTGCGAGTACCAGAGCAGCCTGAAAACATATAACGCCCTGGATTTTGACGATCTCCTTACACTGCCCATCGAGCTCTTCGAAACATACCCGGAAATTCTGGAAAAATACCGTAAACGTTATCGTTACATTCTTGTAGATGAATTCCAGGACACAAGCTTCATTCAATACCGGCTACTGCGGCTCCTGGCTAATCCCGAAGACGGCAAGAGCAATATTTGCGTGGTAGGAGACGATGACCAGTCGATCTACTCCTGGCGGGGGGCAAACTACGAAAACCTTCTCCTGTTTGAAAAAGACTTTCCCGCTTTGCTTGAGATCAAACTGGAACAAAATTACCGTTCCACCTCAACTATCCTGGAAGCCGCCAATGGCCTGATTTCGCATAACGCCAACCGTAAAGGGAAAACCCTCTGGTCAGGCAACGGAGAAGGGAAACCCATTGAGCTTTGCTACCCCGAAAACGAAAACGCCGAAGCGGAGTTCATCGCAAAAACAATAAAAACACTGCGCTTCGCGGAACGGCGCAACTACGATGATTTCGGCGTTCTTGTGAGGACTAACCACCAGTTTGACAGCATTGAGGAAGCATTCCTGGCGGAAAATATCCCTTACAGGGTTTCCGGGGGAATGAGCTTTTTTGAGCGAAAGGAAATCAGGGACATCCTTTCGTATCTCAGGGTAATCGCGAACCACGACGACGATGTGAATCTGCTCCGGATCATCAACACTCCAAGGCGGGGCATCGGCAAAGCCGGTATCCGCCACGCCGCGGAGCTGGCGAAAAAAAACCATTCCGGCCTCTACGACGCCATGTTCCATTTGAGCCTTGCCAGGCGCAAAGAAAAGGAAAACGAGCTTTTTCAACCAGCCGCCGGCCTTGCCGCAGAATCCTCCGGAAAAGAAGAGAAAAACACACGAAATGGAATAGCGGAGTTCCTTGAACTCATCCAAAGTTCCAGAGACGATTTTTTCAGCCCCGGAGATCTTTCCAAAAAGGTCCGTGGCTTCGTAGATAAAATTGACTACTGGAGCTACCTCGTGAGTGAGTACAGCAAGGACGAAAAAAAAGCCCGGTGGAAATTCGCCAACATTGAATACCTTATTGGAATGATCGAAGACTGGGAAAAAGACCCTGACAATCCTGAACGCGGACTTTACGCCTACCTCAACCGAATAAGTCTTCTGACAAGAACCGATGGCGAGGATGAAAGCGGTAAAGGAAAAGTAAACCTCATGACTATTCACGCGTCCAAGGGTCTTGAGTTTCCCGTAGTGTTCATAGCCGGTGCCGAGGAAGGTATCATTCCCCACGAACGCAGCCTGGAAGATGCCGACCTAAACTCCGAAGACGCAGGACCTCCGGACATGGGGAGCAAAGGTACGGGTCCTCATGGTACAAAAGCTATCGAAGAAGAACGCCGTCTTTTTTACGTAGCCATCACCAGGGCCAGAGACAAACTCTATATCACAAGCTGCAAAGAACGATCCCGCAACAGGGTTTCCACCGAACGCTCCCCTTCCCCATTTCTCTCCGAGATCCCGTCAGGACTAATTGAGTTCCGCGAAGAAAAAGAAGAACCCGAAGACGATGGAGCCTTTTTTACCCGCATGAAAGAACACTTCGGGAACTGACAGAAGCGCTAATTTGGAAAAGATAAAAGCTTTTATCCAAAAAGCCTCACGCAGAGACACAGAGGGCGCAGAGGACGCAGAGAAAGAATTAATAATTAGTTTTTCTTTGCGATCTCCGTGTCCTTTGCGCCTTTGCGTGAGATCTTTTCCAAATTAGCGCTTTTACAAGAGTACTAATGTTTTCTTCTGAAGACCCTATAATTTATATTGGGGAAAATATTATTGCGTCGCTCCAATTGGGTAAGCCATTCCGTACTGATGTAATTACTTCCTAGAGCTTCATAGATGGTGGTGAAATTCCTTAACGAGCCCTCTATGCGGTTTCTGGCATAATCCGCGCACTCCTGTTTATAAAGCATTTTTGACCAGTCCGAGGCAATCACCAGGAGTATCTCCCTTGCCGCCTGATTCAGCGCTCTTTCCTTGAGGCCCGAGTTGTCCGGGAAACGCTCTACCAATTCCGCCATCCTGTCCAGCGCCCTCATTGTGTGGCGGTACATCCAGTCATTGGAGGCGTCAAGCCAGGTCTCCGCGTATCCGTTTACTCCCCAGGAAGAGAACTCTAGCGTCAGCGTCTGGAAAAAAGAGGAATCCAGCTTGCAAAGATATTCCGAAGGGGTTAAAAACTGAAGTCCTTCGCTTTTTGCACCTTCCCGAAAAAGGGCTTCAATGAATTCCGGTCCCTCATGCCATAGGCGGCCAAATGCATCCGCCTCAAAGGCACATAGGCTCAAGGCAGGCCCCTGAAGCAGCTCAGACGCGGATTTCAGCCGTAAGAGACAGGCTTCGAGAAAAGAGCGGGCATGGTCCTTTGCCACCTCACTTGCTTTCCCGGGATCATAAAGAATTCTGCCGGAGCCGTCCTCTCCGGACGCCCAATACTTATACCCCGTCCCTGTACGACTGCCCTGGGGACCCAAAAAAAGCTCAAGGTTTTCGGATAGAAGCTCAAAGCCCTGATCCCTGTCATTATACCTATAGGACGGACAATGAACGAATTCCTCTACATCTTTGGCAGCATAAAAGTCCCTGCCGAAAACAACAATTCCCTGTGGGGTTCTGACAGGATAGAAACTTCCCTTTTCGGCTACCGGGTTTGCGAAAGCCAGAGCATGAGCGTCCACAACAGTATACGTAAAGTTATATGACCTGAGCCAGGAATCAAGCTCCAATTTCCATCCCAACTCAGGCAGCCAGAACCCGTGAGGATATCTGCCGAAGTTTGTCTTGTATGACGAAATTGCGACCTCGAACTCGGCCTGAACCGTCTCCGGGTACCCTGTATAAAAAGGCAAAAACGCGTTTGTTGCCGCGGTAGCGAGGATTTCGAGACGGCCTTTCTTCTGATAATAATCAAACCCTTTCAGTATATTATTCTCGCAGCGGTCTATAAAAAATATCCGTTTTTCCGCTATACGTCCGTAATAATGTTTAACCAGCGAATGAAGCGCCGGCTCATTAACGGTCCTTTCCATTTCCTGGACGCCAAATGCTATTTGCTTGTCCGTATACTCAAGATAGCGCCTAATAAGAAACTCATCGGTAAGCATGTGGCAGAGTGTTGGCGAAAGGGAAAGGCCAATTCTGAAGGGAACAAGATCCCGATCAAGCCGATCCAGAACCTCAAGAAGCGGGATATACGTTTCCGAGACAGAATCAAAAAACACATGTTCCTGGGATTGATTGGTAATATCGGGATGCCGGGCAAAAGGCACGTGCCCGTGAAGAACGAAAGACAGGGTATTACGATTATCCATTGAAGCCTTCGCCTCTTTTTAAACGGGGAGGTCTTTCGTTTTTCCGTAGCACACGGAAATCCCCGTATCCCGACAAACGGAGAAGCTGATTCCGCCAGGCTCCCGAAGGATCCTGCTTACCCGCGACGGACGGCAGCTCGGGCAGTCCGGGTAACCTCACCGGAGAAGAGACGGCAAGTACCGTTTCTGCCCCGCCAAGACTGGCGCAGAATTCCACCATAAACTGACTCATATTGGCCCGTGAAACATCATCCTCAGAAGCGGGAGAAAGGTTCAAGTAGCGGGCAGTATCATCCGGTTTCACCGGAACCTTAAACAGACCTTCATTTCCGGCAGCATCGGAGTCTTCCAGATGAGAAACTTTAAGATAGTAGCCTTCAAAGGTATCCGCTTTTTCAAACTGCTCTTTATCGGAAGTTTTTATTTCCCAAAAAACAAAGGCCCATAGAGGATCGCGAATCATCACTTCGATGAAGGATATGTTATACTGCTTTGGCAAGGGAACGGACTCAACCAGGGTCGTATCCGTCATTTCCGGTTCCTGGGTACCTGAAGCTCTATCCTCATCCGCGGAAGTAACATCCAGCAATTCTTCGATTATTAAAACCCTGTCGGGATTATTTGACGTATCAACCCCCAGGTCATCGGCAATTCCGAGGAGCTCTCCGGTGGTCAGGCTTTCAAGATGCGCCCGTGTAAAAGGAAGACCTTCCATATTCAGAGTATCATGGGAAATGGGGGGAGGTTGTCAAGGAGATACACAACTATATAACCCGTGTGGAAATCCACCCCATAGGTCAGCAAAGCTACCCTATGGGGTACCCGTTTCCACACAGGAGATATCGAAGCTAGCTAACATATATACTCCATCACACCTCGGCCATTGGCCGAGCATTTTAGAGAAGATGAAACGAATCCGGCAGAGGCGCTGTTATGTCCAGTCCGTCGGGTAGCGGCTGACAGGGAGGAAAGACCAGCCGGGAGGCGTGGAGGAGTACGTGCTTTAGATGCAACGCGGATTTGAGTTTTTTGTTGAGAGGAAAATCCCCGTATTTATCATCCCCCAAAAGGGGATGACCTATTCCGGCGAGGTGGCGGCGGATTTGATGCATGCGGCCTGTCCCCAGTTCAAGTTCCAGAAATGAATAGCGGATGTCACAAACTTCCCCATTGGAAAGGACACGGTAAAACGTCTCGGATTCCTTCATGATTTTGGTTTGACCTTTCCCCCGCGAATCAAGGCTGAGCTTTATTACACCCTGTTCCGGTTCGGGGACGCCCGAACAAACGCCAAGATACTGCTTTATAATCAAACGTGCCGTTGAATGATCTTTTACATGTTCCTCTTTCTCCTTCCTGTGTCCCTCGCCGGCAAAGAGGGCCGAAAAAAACCGGGCTGCTTCTTTGGTTTTCGCGACCAGTATTAGCCCTGAGGTATCTTTATCCAGGCGGTGAACCAGCAAAGGCCTGGGCTGAAATTCTTTAGAAAGAATCGAATCAAGAGAAGTTTTTACCCCTTCCCCTCCCTGAACGGAAAGCCCTGAAGGTTTATTCAGGACCATACATAAATTGCTTTCATATAAAACAGGAATTTTCCTCAAGCTTTTGTCCCTTTGGTCAATAATAATAGCATGAGAAATAAAAAGCCTCTGCTCCCCGCCATCATATTCGTTCTCCTCTGTTCCCGCATTTTTTCTTTTTCTCTCGAATCGACAAGTTGGGGATACAGTCTGGATCTCCCGGAAGGTTATGTATTAACCGGTGGCGACCGGAAAGATGCATTTTCCTTTGAACATTCATGGGGAGCAAAATTTGATATCACCGTGTATGCCGGTGGCGCGCAAGGCAGGGCTTATGCTTCAGTTGAAGCGCTGGCCCGTGATGTGCATGCAAGACTAAAAAATTCCGGAGACTTTGACTTTTTTGAATACCGGGGAAAAGAAGCTTCATTACTGGAGCTGGAATTCATGCTCCCGGGCAGCGGTTTAATGACAGGTTGGGCGCTTTGCTTTGAACTGGACCATCCCGGTTCGGGAAGAAATACCGCCGAAACAAAACCGTTTCTCCTTGCCATGGCCTATGGGCCGGCCGGAAGAAACGATCTAATGGCTTTGCATCTTTCGGCACTGGATTCCATTGCCCCAGGAGAAGCGGATCGTCTGGCTCCGGGCCCCATTACCGAATTTACCTATCCCAGGGAAACACGCATAAAAACACCTGTTTATGGACTCAACTTAAACGCCTGGATCTTTGAAGAAGATGCCGAAGGCGCTCAATCTCTGATAGACAGGGAGTTTCAGGTTCTCCGGCGTTTTGAGAACGCCCCAAACTGGAAGGAAGCATGGATCAGATTCTACCGGACTATTTACCGGGATTCTTTTGAAAGGCTCGCGGATATCGCCTTTCAGGTTGAGCGGAAACTGAACGTTCCCTCCCGTGAAAGCCGGGATTTTGCGAATCAGGTTCTTCATTGGGTTCAAAGTTTCGAATACGAGCGGGACTTGGAAGGGAGCGATTTTATCAACCTCATAAGCGCCGCAACCGAAGGCATAGGCGACTGCGACAATAGGGCCATGCTTTGGGCGATCATACTGATACAGGCGGATATACCCGCGGCGATGATGGTATCACGGACTTACGGCCATGCCATGGGTCTTGTCGATCTTCCCGGAGCGGGCGCACGCTTTGAAATGGCAGATCAAAGACTCCTTGTCGCGGAAACCACCGCGAGCGGTGTTACAATCGGCTTAATCGGGGAGACGGTCAGCGAAATAGAACACTGGCTTGGAATAAGTTTTGATAATAGGTAGTGGGAAATAGGGAGTGGGGAATAGAGGAAGAAAACCTACTTCCTGTTTACTACTCCCCTTTACCAATAAGCAACCCGTAAGCTTCCTCGGGAGTGGTTGAAGCCAAAAGGGCGTTTCTATAATCTTTGTTTTTTAGTCTCGTGAAAAAAAAAGAAAGGGTTTGAAGGTAATAGGCATGCTGGTCATAGGCGGCCGCGATCAACAAAAGGATCCGTACAGGTTCGTCATCCAATGCCTCGAAATCAAGGATGTCTGTTCGGCTTATTCCAACGGAAATTACGAGGTCAGTTATAGATGAAAGCCGGATGTGGGGAATGGCAATGCCCCGGCCAATGGCGGTACTCATCAACTCTTCCCGCTTGAAGATCTCCCGGGACAACTCCCTGGGATCTTTGATTTGCCGGGCTGTGGAAATATTGTCAGTCAGCGCAAGGAGTGCTTCCCTTTTTGAAGAGCAATTCAGGAAAATAATGCGTTCCTGTGAAATAACCATTTCCGGGTGTATTTTAGATTTCATTGTCGTATGTATGTATTATGATAGCGGTATACAATTTTAAGTCAATGGATTCAGCTTCCCAGATCATGCAAAGAATCAAACGGGTATAGAATACCAAGGGTCGTTTCCACCTTTTCATTCCCGCTTCCGGCAAACAACACCGGAGAGGACGGCTCCATAAACTCGCTTAGCACCTGCCTACAAGCCCCACAGGGGCCCACAGGGGCCTCCGAATCGGGTGTTGAAACTGCCAACGCCTTAAAGGAACGATGCCCGCCGCTGACCGCCTTTACAACAGCGCTCCTTTCGGCGCAGATGGTAAGCCCAAAGGAGCGATTTTCCACATTACAGCCGGTGATAACGGTACCGTCATCGGCAAGCAGCGCGGCGCCCACCCTGAATTTGGAATACGGTGCGTAGGCAAAATCCGCCGCTTTTCTGGCTTCCGCGAATAATTCTTCCAGATTAACTTGTTTCATACAAAACACTCCTTAACAAACAGCGTATATACCGCTATAATGAGAAAACTTTAAACCGGAATTTAAAGTTTTCGTACCCCATTATACTGTCGGATGGACAAATGGCAAAGGGAAAAAAAAAGTGGCTGTACATACCGGGCCTTGCGGCTTTCGTAATTTATGTTTTCATTTTTCCCCGCTCTATCCCGGTAGAAACCATGCTGAAGCCCCGTTGGATTTCCTCTCTGGAGTCCAATTATCCGGTAAGCCTGGGAGATTTTTCCGCAGGGACAAATGAGGAATTCCTCCCCTTTACCCTGGGGGATCGCTTTGGCTATCTTCGGACAGACGGGAATTTTGCCATAAGTCAGATACGAAACGGCTATATTTCCCTGTCGGAAAATATCTGGGCGGAGTATGAGGCGGTTCCTTCTTCCATCCAGCTCATGAATCCCCTGAATGAAAGTATTCTTACAATAGAAAGGCCGAAAGGTTATCCCCTGTTTCTGGATGACCGGATCTTCATTGTGGGAAGTGAACAGAATTGCATCACAGCTCTCGGCCCTGCAGGGGAAGAACTCTGGACTCATGATTTTCCCGCTCCGCTAACATGCGTCGACGCTGCAGGGGGCTACATACTGGCAGGAACGCTTGACGGTGCGGTTGTGCTTCTTGACTCTTCGGGCGCATTGGTCTTTACCCCTTTTGAACCGGGAGGCTCAAGGCTTTCCGTGATCCTGGGCTGTGCCATTTCCCGGGACGCCTCGCGTCTGGCAATAATATCGGGCATTGGGGAACAACGTTTCCTTCTTTTGGAACATTCCGGGGATAGTTATAGGGTAGTTTATCATGAATTTCTTACGGATGGGTTCAGGCGGCCTGTGTATATCTCCTTTGTGGATAATGACACAAAAGTGGTTTTTGAACGCGAAGGAGGCTTGAGTATTTTCGGTATAGGGTCCCGTAACAGTACCAGGGTAAACCTGAAGGGAGAAATCATTGCTCTGGACAAGTCAGGCGAAGACGGGTTTCTTTTCCTGATTACATCTCAGGGCCCGAAAGAAAAGCGGTTTATTACCATACGGTACCCCGGGATGATAGTAAACGAAACACCTTTTAAAAGTGAAAACGTCTTTTTCTCCAGACGGAACAAGCTGCTATACCTTGGCGGGGATATGCTCGTAGCTTCTTTCGAATTGGAGAAAAAATAAACCGGAGCAAAGATAAATGAAAAAAGACCTGTCTTTTTATCTGATAGTATTCCTGATATTTTTCCTGGTTACACCTCTGCTTTATTCCATGGACTGGCCTTCCGAATCAGGTGTGATGAGAAGAAACTTCGGCTGGAATGACGAGGGCCTGCCCCATTTGGGCATTTTTTTCGACGCCGAAGGAGCGCTCACGGCAGCCGAAGATGGCGAACTCCTCTATAGCCGCCATGAGGGAGATACCGCTTCCCGCCTCCCCTCCCCCCTCGGCTCCTGGACGGCCCTGGATCACGGAGACGGCATTGTCAGCATCTATGCCCGTTTTGACGACAGACTCACCGATACGGCCATGACTCAGGCAGAAAAAGGCCAGACTCTGGGAGAGGCGGGAATTTCCGGCTGGTCCTCACGAAAGGGATTCTACTTTCAACTATTCGATCGCAGGGAAAGACGCTGGATAAATCCTTCCCTTATCATCACCCCTCCCGAGGACATCCGGCCGCCGGAGATTTTATCTGTCAGGTTAAGGGACAACCAGGGAAATCTCGTCAATCCTTCCCAGACACGGAACATGGAACAGGGC
>Ga0082212_10012669_pt1 | contig 10612 bp, 3 predicted proteins | sample TergutNt197P3_FD_71548 | JGI IMG/M metagenome (GOLD analysis project Ga0082212, IMG submission 71548) | Neocapritermes taracua P3 segment gut microbial communities from Petit-Saut dam, French Guiana - Nt197 P3 | ecosystem: Host-associated > Arthropoda: Insects > Digestive system > Gut ...
CAATGCCGCCAACATGGTTATCTCCGCTGACAGTACACGTGGCGTAACAGTTGCTTATTTCGCCGGATGACATTATATTACCTGCAATGCCGCCTGTATAATCGTAACCCCAAGTCGGCTCGTGAAGACCTTTTATTTCGCCCGTAACATAGCAATTTGTAATTTTGACCGAACCGTTACAATTACCTGCTATTCCTCCAATGTATTCCTTTGCGGTAATATTTACATTCACAACGCCCAGATTCTTGATTTCACCGCCGTCGATATAACCGAACAGCCCCACATATTCAAGTTCCGTATTGTTGATATACAGTCCTGAAATCACTTTACCGGCGCCGTCAAACTTGCCTTTGAAATTATTTGTAAAATCATTCCCGACTGGTATCCATCCTTTTCCATCGTTCCAGGTTTCTCCATAGTGTGACAGGTCTATGTCACCGGCAAGAATATAGAACTTATTATTAAAGTCTGTATCGCCGTCGTTCACTTTTTGCGCCAAAAACGCTAATTGTGCCGCTGTCGTTATAATGTATGGGCTGACTTCTGTTCCGGCGCCGTCGAATGGACTTGTAATCAAAGCCAAAATGTGGTCGGGCAATATATATTTTTCGGCGTCTGGAAGTTTTAGAAAATCATTTGCGGATATGCTTTCGCCGTCTTCCTTGTCGTGTCCTGTGACGAGGGCTTTATCCGTACTGCCGTACTTAACTGTAATTCCGTCAAAAGCAATGTTGCCGGAAAGAGTGTAATCATCGCTGTAATTTCCCATCACGCGTCCGGCAGTTGGATATATCATTGATGCAATTACGCTCTGATTAAGCGCTGCGCAATTCTCTATATAGCCGTAAGAAACTGCGCCGACCACTCCGCCGACATACAAATCGCCGGATATAGCGCCCGTAGCGTAGCAATTCGACACAATGCCATCGTCAAAAATAGAACCGACCACGCCGCCAACCATTGATTCGCCGCTTACAGAACATGTGGAATAACAATTTTCCACGCTGCTGCCTTCTGCCAGATAGCCAACCACGCCGCCAACATGGGCTATGCCGCTCACTGTTCCTGTGGCATAGCATTTAGTGATTGTGCTGTTATAAGCAAATCCCACCACACCGCCAATATAGTTATCTCCGCTCACTACCCTGGTGGCATAGCAGTTAGTGATGGTGCTGTTACTAACAAATCCCGCTACGCCGCCAACATAGTTTTCACCACTGATATTTACATCTTCCACACCCAAATTTGCTATGTTACCTTGAGTAAAATACCCAAACAGACCGCAATACCAACGGGTATTATCATTGATATACAGATGAGTAACTTTATAGCCGGCGCCGTTAAAACTGCCTTGAAAAGAGTGGGCATCGTCTGTATATCCAATCGGTATCCATCCTTTGCCGCCATTATAGCCGGGTCCGTAGGCGGAGAGGCTGATGTCGTTTTCCATACGGAAAAACTTGCCGTTGTAATCGTTACCGTCGTTTACATTGGTTGCCAGCGTTTCAAGGTCTGCCGGCGTTTTAATCCGGTAAGGGTCGTCGGCGCTGTTTCCTGAGCCGTCCCACTGCGCAAATGCGCTTGCCACACTCAATGTGGTGGCGATGAATAAAATTGTTATTTTTTTGAACATAAAATTTTTTCTCTGTTATATCCCATCGAGACCGTCGGTTTTAAAGCCCCCCAAGGGGAGTACGGTTTATTTTAATTTTCAACTTTCAATTTTCAATTTTCAATTATTTATAATTCACTCTTACCGCATCTTCGCCCATAGTGAAGCCATAGTCGTCATTCCATCCGCCGTTCATATTGCTGGATTGGCTGAAGTTGAACTCTCGCATATACCATTTACCGTCCACATTGGTAAGCACGGCAGCGCGGAGAACACGGGAAGTAGTGCGGTAAGGATAGTTTTGTTCTTTAAATTCTTTCCAAGTATTGGTCAGAAAAACTACTTTATCTACGTTAAAACTGCCTGTAAACTGTTTTTTTGCTGTTTCTAATGCTTTGTTGGCGAGCGTTTCACCCATATCGTATGTTTTGGGCATCGCAATGGGGTCGCTCTCCGCCACATCTTTCTCACACCATGAATGGTAATAACCGACATACTTCTTATATTCTTTGTTGATACGTTGGTAATCGGGGTCGTTTTCCGATATAAAACTGCTCCACTTCTTACCATCGCGATTCAGTTCATCGGTATATACAGTCATCCCCCAGAACTTCATGGCAACACTCAAAAAGTGCAGATTTGTACGCATCATAGCGTAGTTTTTTTCGGCTTCATACTTTTTGATTTCAGATAGATAGTGTTCTGCCGCTTTTTGCTTAACAGATAGCGGCGTTTCTAATCTTATAAGTACATTACTACAGTGACTTTTCATATCAGCGTGTATAAACTCCCCATCGCTACATGGCAGCGTACCGACGTCGCCGGCGGCGTTTAACTTGACTTTTGTTCTATCCCGCGCCCGAGACGGATCCGGATCCAAGGATGTATAACAGAACGATGCGTAACTTGCTTGAGCATTCTCTGCTTCGCACAATCTCATAAATGGAATTAAACCATACGGGTCTGCAAGGAAGAGCGCATATCCTGCCGATGCCGCACTTATACCCACAGGCATCACACAGGGCATATCTTCGGCAAGCAGTCTTCCTTGCATACCGAAAATAGGATTACCGGCGGGAATGGTTTCATTCCTGAATTTGAGATACTGATACTGTTTTCCGACTACAACGTTGCCATGTTGCCTCCCCATCCTTGAATGTTCTTCCATCGTTAGGATATCTTCCATAAAGCGTTTTTCTGATTCTGCATCGGTGAGATACCAATTTTTGAGGTAAGGATGGTAATAAGGTTGATAAAACCACTCTTCATTAAGGGCTTCGTAGGCTGCGCGAATTTCGGCAGGCGATTTGCTGTAACCCTCTTTGACCTTGTTATCACTTGCGGCGGGGTCATTTTTGATGGCTTCGGCGCTGGGTTTTGCCTTTGCTTGCTGCTCTTCTTGTTTTTCACTTACCGACGGCAGCACACTGCTTTGCGTCTGCGAACTATTACTTGCCGGCTTGGGCGTTTCTGCCGGCTTGGGCGTTTCCTTTTGTACGGCGTCTTTTACCTTTTTTAACGCGCCGTCCAACTGCGCAGATGCGCTTGCCACACTCAATATGGTGGCGATGAATAAAATTGTTATTTTTTTGAACATAAAATTTTTTCTCTGTTATATCCCATCGAGAACGTCGGTTTTATTAGCCCCCCAAGGGGTACGGTTTATTTTAATTTTTGATAAATTTTGCGGTTTTATTGCCGATGCGGAGGAAATAGATGCCGGGGGGTAAAAATTCTACGTTGATTTTTAATTGACAATTGACAGTTGACAATTGACAATTATTTACGATACGTCCCATTACGTCATAAATTTTCACATTTTCCATTGTCAATTCTCCATTGTCAATTGTCAATTGTCCACTAACAGGGTTTGGATAAATTTTCAATTGTCCATTGTCCATTGTCAATTGTTCAATGCCGACCTCATCCCATATTTTTATTGATAATTTTTGTTCGGTGGAGCCGGCGGCATTTTGGGCTTTTACCGTGAACTCGAAGTTGCCTTCGGCGGTGGGTGTGCCGGAGATGACGCCGTTTTCGGAGAGGGTTAATCCGGTGGGGAGATTGCCATTGGCAATAGTCCACGTTATCGGTTGCGAGCCGGTGGCTTCGAGTTGTTTGAAGTAGTCGATATCTATTGCGCCGTCGGGGAGGGTGGTGGTGGTGATTGTGGGCGGTATTACATCTTCAACAATGGTAACGGTGGCGTTGTCGAAGATTTCGGGGTTGAAGTTGGAGATGGCTTTGACGGTGATGGTGGTGGCGGTTTCACCTTCGGCAACGGTGAGCAATCCGGCGGAGGTGACGGTGGTGAGTGAGGAAACGTGTCCTTCCACAAGCCACATCACGGTTTCATCGGCGCCGCCTTGGGCGACTACGGTAGCGGTAAATTGCTGTGTGTTACCAACGGTTACTGTTGCCGTTTTGGGCGCAATGGTTACGCTGATAATTTTTGCCTCGCTGCCGGTAGATAGTTGTTTGGGTGTGTAGGCGGCTTTGTTGTTTGCCATATCTGCCACCACAACGTTGAAATAGTAGGTTTGGTCGGGAGTAAGGTCGGAAACCGAATATTCTGTGATGTCGATAGAGCCTCCGGTGTTGAGCAGCGTTCCGTTTGCTTCGCAGTTGGCAACGGTGGTGATGTTGTTACTCGATGATTGATAAACGTAATAGCGCAGTTGGTTTGTTGGGGTTTGGTTGTCGGTGGCGGCAGTCCAGTTGAGGTTTGCCGTTTCAACGGTTGCCGTGCCAAAGACGCCTGTGCCGGGGACGGGCGGCGTAACGTCGGTGATGGTTGCGGTGAGTTGCAGTTGTGTGCCGGTGGCATTGAGACTGGCGGTATAGCCGGGCATATCGACGGTGAAAGCGGAGGTGCTGCTTAGCCCTGACGCCGCTTGTATGATGGTTGTGTTGGTTACTGCGCCCGAAGTGATATGCAGTTTATTGTTGCCGCTGACAGAGGCTGCGCCGGTAGCGGTGATTTTAGATGGCGGTGTGGTGGTGAGGTTCATATAGATGTCGCCGCCTTGCAGTGTAAGCGTTCCGCCAACGGTAACGTTGTTTTTCACATCTAACTTTGCAGCAGACGCCATAGAGAAATTACCGCCCCAACTGCCCGAAAAGTCCAAAGTGCCTTGACTGAGCGTGAAAGTGCCGGAAGCCGTATTTGCGCCGCTCATGATGAAATCGCCCGTGCCGGTTTTGGTAACGCCGCCCGTGCCGGTGAATTTGCCTGCAAAATCGCCTACATCTCCGCTTTGTCCCGCTGTGCCGATGGTTAAGGTACTTGAACCAAGAACAACTTCGCTGGCTGTGTATGAACTTGTTAACTTTTTAATGGTTTTATTGCCTGCCGAAATATCTAAGTTGTTGTTGTATAAAAGCGCTACCTCCGAAGAATTTGCAATACTTCCGCCGGCGCCTAATACAAGAATGCCGAACTCAACCGTTGTCTTTCCGCTATAGGTATTGACGCCGGTTAAAATAACTTTATTGGTACTCTCTCCACCAGTACAACGTACATTACCTGCGCCGGAAATAACCCCACTATAAGTAATATCATTACTGCGGTAAAAAACAAGTTCAGAGCCGGTTTGCACCTCAATGTTTCCGGCAATAGCGCCTGTTGTACCATCATTTCCAATAAGTAAACTACCACCGCCCGCTTCAATGGTTGTTTTTCCGTCATAGGTATTATTAGCGGCTAAACGCAACCTTTTACTACTCGTTCCTTTATATTCCACCTTGCCGCCGTTTCCTTTGATAACTTTGGAGAAGGTCATATTAGATCCCGGCTCAAAGCGAAGGGTTGTATTAACATCCACCTCCGAAGTATTGGCAATACTGCCGCTACTGCCATTGCCGATTTGGAGGATGCCGTAATCAACCCAAGTTTTTCCGCTATAGGTATTGACGCCGGTTAAAATAACTTTAGCGGTATTAATTCCACTTAAACAACGTACATTACCTGCGCCGGAAATAATCCCACCATAAGTAATATCATTACTGCGGCAAAAAACAAGTTCAGAGCCGGTTTGCACCTCAATACTGTTTCCGGCAATAGCGCCTATTGTACCGTCATCTCCAATATATAAACTACTACCGCCTGCTTCAATGGTTGTTTTTCCGGTATAGGTATTATTAGCGGCTAAACGCAACCTTTTACTACTCGTTCCTTTATATTCCACCTTGCCGGCGCCTTTGATAACTTTGTTGAAAATCATATTACTCCCCGGCTCAAAGCGGAGGGTTTTACCTGAACTTATTTCCACCTCCGAAGTATTGTAAATGCTGCCGCTTGTGCCATTGCCGATTTGAAGAATGCCGAACTCAACCGTTGTCTTTCCGCTATAGGTATTGACGCCGGTTAAAATGACTTTATTGGTAGTCTGTCCACCCCAACAACGTACACCACCTGCGCCGGAAATAACCCCACCATAAGTAATATCATTACTGCGGCAAAAAACAAGTTCAGAGCCGGTTTTCACCTCAATACTGTTTCCGGCAATAGCGCCTGTTGTACCATCATCTCCAATATATAAACTACCCCCGCCTGTTTCAATGGTTGTTTTTCCGGTATAGGTATTATTAGCGGCTAAACGCAACCTTTTAATACTCGTTCCTTTATATTCCACCTTGCCGCCGGTGCCTTTGATAAGTTTGTTGAAAATCATATTACTCCCCGGCTCAAAGCGAAGGGTTTTACCTGAACTTATTTCCACCTCCGAAGTATTGGCAATGCTGCCACTACTGCCATCGCCGATTTGAAGGGTGCCGTCATAAATATATGTTGCTCCGGAGTAGGTATTTACGCCGGTTAAAGTTACTTTTCCGGCGCCTTTTTTATAAACACTACATGCGCCGGAAATAACTCCCGAATAGATATAATCATTGGAACGATCAAAATATAGTGCACAATCGTATCCGTTGGTGATGATATTGCCTGCTATGGCGCCTGCTGCGGTATTGTTGCCTATGCAAATTGCGCCCTCCTCAATGGTGGTTGAGCCGGCGTAGGTATTATTAGCGGTAAGCCGTAATACTCTATTAGTAATGGTTCCTTTATATTCTACCATACCGATGCCGCTGATAACTTTGGAGAAGGTTGTGGGATCGCTCGGCTCAAAGCGGAGAACGGCGTAGCCACTGGATAATTCTACATTGGAAGTGCTTTGAATGCTTCCGCTGGTTCCATTGCCGATTTGGAGGGTGCAGGACTGAACCGTTGTCTTTCCGCTATAGGTATTGACGCCGGTTAAAATAACTTTATTGGTAACATGTCCATTCATTAAACAACGTACATTACCTGTACCGGAAATAACTCCACCATAAGTAATATCATTACTGCGGTAAAAAACAAGTTCAGAGCCGGTTTGCACCTCAATACTGTTTCCGGCAATAGTGCCTGTTGTACTGCCATTTCCAATATATAATTTACTACCGCCCGTTTCAATGGTAGTTTTTCCGGTATAGGTATTAGTAGCGGATAAATACAAACATTTACTGCCCGTTCCTTTATATTCCACCTTGCCGCCTGTGCCTTTGATAATTTTGTTGAAAATCATATCACTCCCCGGCTCAAAGCGAAGGGTTTTGCCACTTGCTATCTCCACCTCCGAAGTATTGGCAATACTGCCGCTTGTGCCATTGCCGATTTGGAGGGTGCCATCTGTAATTGTTGTTTTTCCGGAATATTGGTTTATTCCCGTAAAAACCAACTTGCCTGCTCCGGTTTTAGTAACCGAATAGGAGGAAGCACCGCTAATAACGCCGGAAACGGTGGCGGTACCGGATGGCACGTTAATGGTTAAATTCCCCGTAAGGGTAACGTTGTTGGTGGTGGTTTGCCCGTTGTTTAGCGTGAATGTACCGCTGGTAGGCAATGTTTGCGCAAAAGCGCTACTGCTTAAGCACAAGAAGAATAAGATTACTGCAAGGTCGGCTACTTTCATCGCCGGTGTCCTCTTTTTTGATTTTTTTGCCATTTTTTAAATTTTTTAATTATTATTATGTTTGTTTGTTGTTAATTGTGGTTTGGTTGTTGATTGTTGTCTGAACTTTGATTTTCGCGTGATTTTAATGATTTTTGTGATTGGTTTGTGTATTGTAGAGACGCAATGCATTGCGTCTCTACGGTCGGTATGGGCGTTTTTTATCATGTTCATCATTTTAATCACGTTAAAATCACAGTTCAGACAATTAATTTTTGATAAATTTTGCCATTTTTTCGCCGATTTTCAGGAAATAGACGCCGGCGGGTAAAAATTCCACGTTGATGGTGGTTTCATTAGGGCGACCGCAAGGGTACGCCCGTACGGTGGCGGCGCGCCGTCCCATGATGTCGAAAATTTCGACAATGGGGCATGCCCCATTTTCCATTGTCAATTGTCCATTGTCAATTGTCAATTGTCCATTCGTCGGATTGGGATAAATTTTCAATTGTCCATTGTCAATTGTCAATTGTTCAATTCCCACGCTGCCTACGACAATAATAAATGCTTGTTCGTAGTTTGTGCCGATGGCTTTGCCGTTGATAATCGTTGCTTTGAGGAATGCTTGCCCTTCTGTTGTGGCATAGAATTGATTGCCAACAATATTGGCGCCGGTTGTTCCTGCATCTGCCACACTCCAAACAATGTCTTTATAAGTTGCATTGTCCGGTTCTACGGTTCCGGTGAGTTCCAACATGGTGTTTATTGTGGCGGAAGTAGGCAGGTTGGCAATGTTGGTAACAGGAATAAATAGTACTTCCACATTAAAATCTTTCACATAATTTGTTCCCGAAGCGATGCCGTTTAGTATGGTTGCTTGCAACGTTGCCGTGCCGGGCGTTGTTGCTGTGAAGATGTTGCCGGTGATGCTTGCTCCTGTGCCGCCGGCATTGATGATACTCCAAACAATGTCTTTATAAGTTGCATTGTCCGGTTCTATGGTTCCGGTGAGTTCCAACATGGCGTTTATTATGGCGGAAGTAGGCAGGTTGGCAATGTTGGTAACAGGAATAAATAGTACTTCCACATTAAAATCTTTCACATAATTTGTTCCCGGAGCGATGCCGTTTAGTATGGTTGCCCGCAGCGTTGCCGTGCCGGGCGTTGTTGCTATGAAGATGTTGCCGGTGATGCTTGCTCCTGTGCCGCCGGCATTGATGATACTCCAAACGATCTCTTTATAAGCAGCGCTGCTCGGTTCTACGGTTCCGGTGAGGGTGAGCGGCGTGTTTACCATCGCCTCTGTGGGCAAATCTACAATATCGCTTACCGAAGCAAAATATTTTACAATAATGGCGTCTTCTCCGCCTTTTCCCGTAACGCCTGCCCAGTCGCCGTTGCCAAAGGATCCACTCCAAGAAACCCCAACTGCCACAATGCCGTCGGCTACTGCCGTAACGCCATAATAGTAATCAATGCTGTAACCGCCAAAAGGTTTTTTCCAAACTACCGCGCCGTTGTTATCGTATTTTACAATAATGGCGTCATTGTTGCCTTTTCCCGTAACGCCTGCCCAGTCGCCATTGCCAAAGGATCCACTTCCGGAATCCCCAACCGCCACAATGCCGTCGGCTACTGCCGTAACGCACTGATAGGAATCACCGCCGCTACCGCCAAAATGTTTTTTCCAAACTACCGCGCCGTTGTTATCGTGTTTTACAATAATGGCGTCAACTCCGCCTTTTCCCGTAACGCCTATCCAGTCGCCGTTGCCAAAGGATCCACTTGCAGAATACCCAACCGCCACAATGCCGTCGGCTACTGCCGTAACGCCATAATAGTAATCATTGCCGCTACCGCCAAAATGTTTTTTCCAAACTACATCGCCGTTGTTATCGTATTTTACAATAATGGCGTCATTTCCGCCATTTCCCGTAACGCCTGTCCAGTCGCCGTTGCCAAAGGAATCAGGATAAGAATACCCAACCGCCACAATGCCGTCGGCTACTGCCGTAACGGAATTATAGTGATCTTCGCTGCTACCGCCAAAATGTTTTTTCCAAACTACTTCGCCGTTGTTATCGTATTTTACAATAATGGCGTCCTCAGAGCCATTTCCCGTAACGCCTGTCCAGTCGCCGTTGCCAAAGGAATTATGATAAGAATACCCAACCGCCACAATGCCGTCGGCTACTGCCGTAACGGAATTATAGTAATCATGGCTGCTACCGCCAAAATGTTTTTTCCAAACTACATCGCCGTTGTTATCGTATTTTACCATAATGGCGTCATTTCCGCCATTTCCCGTAACGCCTGTCCAGTCGCCGTTGCCAAAGGATGCATTTGCAGAATACCCAACCGCCACAATGCCGTCGGCTACTGCCGTAACGGAATTATAGTAATCATTGCCGCTACCGCCAAAATGTTTTTTCCAAACTACCGCGCCGTTGTTATCGTATTTTACCATAATGGCGTCATCAGAGCCATTTCCCGTAACGCCTGTCCAGTCGCCGTTGCCAAAGGATCCACTTCCGCAATACCCAACCGCCACAATGCCGTCGGCTACTGCCGTAACGAAATTATAGTTATCATTGCCGCTACCGCCAAAAGGTTTTTTCCAAACGACGTCATTTTGCGCCATACTGCTCATACTTACTGCTAACATTGCCGTTAGCAAAATTGTTCTTTTAATACTTAAATGTTTCATTACTAAAATTTTTTATTGTTATTATTATTGTTCATTGTTTGTTGTTCATTCTATATTCTCAACTCTCAACTCTCAACTATTTAGCAGGTTTAGCGGTTACGGTAACGTTGCATTTTGCTTTTCTGCTGCCGACGGTGGCGGTGATGGTTGTCGTTCCTGCTTTTACAGCGGTAATTTTACCATTGTCAACCGTAGCAACGTCAGGCTTGCTTGTTGTCCATGATACCTTTTCTTTTGCTGCCAAGCCGGAAACGGTAATGGTTTCGGAAGAGCCTTCCACCAGCGTAATCAATGTCTCGTTGAGTTTTAATACAGCATTTTTACTCCCCGGTCTTAAACCTTGCGCCTCTGCGCCGATATTTA
>Ga0082212_10012670_pt1 | contig 10611 bp, 5 predicted proteins | sample TergutNt197P3_FD_71548 | JGI IMG/M metagenome (GOLD analysis project Ga0082212, IMG submission 71548) | Neocapritermes taracua P3 segment gut microbial communities from Petit-Saut dam, French Guiana - Nt197 P3 | ecosystem: Host-associated > Arthropoda: Insects > Digestive system > Gut ...
ATTCTGCTTGTTTATGGCATGGAAACAGGTTTTTTCAGTTTTTCGCGAACAACGGATAAAAACAGGGTGTATGGAACAGCATTTTTGAGTATTGTCATTACTTCCACGCTTTTCATTACCTGTGCGGTTATCTTTTCGCGCACTATTGCCCAATGGATGGGTTATGCCAGCCACCACGAATATATTGTCTGGTTTGCATGGATATTGGGACTTGATGCCGTGACAGCCATTCCATTTGCCCGTTTTCGGTTGGATAACAAACCTTTACGTTTTGCTTTTTACAAACTGACTAATGTGGTGATTAATGTATTGTTGAACATTTTCTTTTTGTGGATTTGTCCCAAATATAACGATGCAACGTGGATACAAGCTATTTATTATCCTGAAGTGGGCGTGGGATATATCTTCCTGTCGAACCTGATTGCATCTATTGCTACCATCATGTTGCTATTGCCTGAAATTTTCCGTTACAAAATTTGCTTCGATTTCGGTTTGTGGAAACGGATGATTACCTACTCGCTCCCACTGATGGCTGCCGGACTGGCAGGAAATATTAATGAGGCAATTGACCGTGTACTTTTGAAACATCGACTGTTCGAAAACGACCTCCCGATGGAGCAATTAGGAATATATGGCGCTAATATCAAAATTGCCGTGCTAATGACTCTCTTCATCCAGATGTTTCGCTATGCCGCCGAACCATTCTTTTTCAACAATGCAAAAGAAAAAAATTCTCGAGAAACCATTGCCGAAATCATGAAATATTTCGTTATATTTTGTCTGTTTATTTTCCTTGCTGTGATGTGCTACATGGATGTCGTCAAGTATTTCATCAGTCCGAAATACTGGGAAGGTTTGGGCATAGTTCCTGTAATGCTGCTGGCTTACTTATGTCTGGGCGTTTATTATAACCTTTCAATATGGTTCAAGTTAAGCAACCAAACGCAGTACGGATTGATGATTGTTTCTGTTGGGGCTGTCATCAGTATTGCGGGTAACTGGTTGCTGATTCCCGTGTGGGGATACCACGCTTCGGCATGGATGCATCTGGTATGCTATGCAGTAATGATTTTGATTACTTTGCAGTTGGGTAAACGGCATTACCCTATCCCCTACCCTATGAAACAAATAACCACATACATTGTTTTCGCATTGATTTTATTTGTATTTTCCTATTATACAAAAATGGAAAATATTGTGCTGAATCTTTTGAAAAACACTATTCTTTTTCTAATATTTATAGTGTATATCCTGATAAAAGAAAAACTTTGGGGCACATTCTTCCGCACGGCAGCTTAGCGTGGCTGCTGACATTGCTGTTTTTGTGGAGACAAGCTAAGTCCATCAGTTCCAAATCGCCAGTTATCTGTCTTTTCGTTTACTCATACTTTATTTTCCACCAAATCCTCCGCCAACATCTTTGCCTGTGCGATCACCGTCTCAACCGCTTATTCCTGTAAATCTGGCGGATAGCCGAATTTTCGCAAAATGCAGCGTATGTTTCGGCGTAGGGTTGCCTGCACGCTCTCTTTGATGGTCCAGTCTATGGTGGCGCTGTTGCGTACGGTTGATAAGAGTTCCTGTGCAATATGTTTCAGGATTTCATCACCGAGTATGGCTACAGCGCTGTTGTTTACTTCCAACGCTGTGTAGAAAGCATATTCGCGGTAATCCAAACCTAATTTTTCGCCTCGACGGTCAGCTTCTTTCATTTGTTGGGCAAAAGGAATGAGCACTTTTTCCAAAAACTCTACGGTGTCAATCATTCCGTTGTGGTAGCGTTTTATGGCATCTTCGAGCATTTCGGAGAATTTTTTGCTCTCTACCAAGTTGGTTTTACTTCGTTTCTTGATGTCGTCTTTCAACAATTTTTTGAGCAATTCGACCGCCAAATTCTTTTGCGGCAGTTCTTTGAGTTCCTGTAAAAATTGCTCGTCTAAGATGGCAATGTCGGGTTTTTTCAATCCTGCTGCATCAAAAATATCAATTACTTTGTCGGCGGTGATGGCATGGGAAATGATCTGCTTGATGGCTGTTTCCATCTCTTCGTCTGTTTTTTGGCCTTCGTTGCGGTCTGATATTTTTACCAAACGCGCCTTTATTGCTTGAAACAATGCCACATCATCGCGAATTGCCATTGCTTTTTCGTGTGGAACGGAAAGAGCAAATGCCTTGAGCAGATTTTGCGTATTTTCGGTAAAACGCTGTTCGCCGTTTTCTTGACTGAAGATATAATCAACAATGACGGGAATAAATTTCAGTTTTTCTTCGGATTTGAGTGTAAAGAATTTACGCCATTCAAAATGTCGCAACTGGTTGTCTATTGCTTCGTACAGTTCGAGCATCTTTGCTACTGCCAACTCTTGGTCTAAGGTAGGTTTTCCTTCGCCGCCGCTTTCGGTATAAGCCGATAGCGCAGTTTTTAATTCCTGTGCGATTCCCAAATAGTCAACCACCAAACCTCCCGATTTTCCTTCGGTAAATACACGGTTTACTCGTGCTATTGCCTGCATCAGGCTATGTCCCCGCATGGGTTTGTCCACATACAAGGTATGCAAACAGGGCGCATCAAAGCCTGTGAGCCACATATCGCGCACAATGACAAGTTTTAGCGGGTCGGCGGGGTTTTTAAGGCGGTCGCCAAGTTCTTTTCGGCGTTGTTTGTTGCGAATGTGCGGCTGCATATTCAATACATCGCTGCTGCTGCCGGTCATTACCACTTTGATATTGCCTTTATCGTCATCGTCAGAATGCCATAAAGGACGAATTTTTGTAATCGCTTGGTAGAGTTCCACGCAAATACGGCGGCTCATACAAACAATCATCGCCTTGCCTTCCAACACAGCGTTTCGTTGCTCAAAATGATAGACCAAATCTTGTGCAATTTTTTCAATTCTGTTTGGATTTCCTACGATTGCCTCCAAACGTGTCCATTTTGCCCGCATTTGTTGGCGGTTGCTCCACTCTTCGCCTTCGGTAAGTTCTTCAAACTGCTCATCAAGATGCACTTTTTCCTCTTCGGCAAAATGCACTTTTGCTAAACGGCTTTCATAAAAAATGGGAACGGTTGCTTTATCTTCAACAGCTTGTTGAATATCGTAAATATCTACATAGTTACCAAAAACTGCCTGTGTGTTTCTATCGGTACTTTCAATGGGCGTTCCTGTAAAACCGATAAATGTTGCGTTTGGCAAAGCATCGCGCAGTTTTTTGGCAAAACCGTCAATAAAATCGTACTGACTGCGGTGTGCCTCGTCGGCAATAACAACAATATTTTTTCTTTCGCTGAACGGTTTAACTTTTGCTCCAATATATTTTACGCTTGGCTCGCAAAGAATACTATCTTGTTGGGCAGGTACAAGCCCTGCCTCTATATGTATTTCTACATCATCATCGGTTTCGGGCATAAATTTTTGAATGGTGGTAAAAACAATGCCGCCCGAAGCCACCGTCAGAAGTTCTCTTAATTCTCGCCGACTATTTGCTTGTTGTGGTTGCTGGCGAAGCAACTGCTGACAATTTGAAAATGTTTGGTACAACTGTTCGTCCAAATCGTTTCTATCGGTAAGCACAACCAATGTTGGGTTTTCCATCTGCTGCTCCACAATGAGTTTGCCCGAAAAGAAAACCATACTCAAACTTTTTCCGCTTCCCTGTGTGTGCCACACCACGCCGCCGCGCCTGTCGCCTCGCTCTGCGCTTGCTTTCAATGTGCTCTCAACGGCTTTGTGCACCGCATAATATTGGTGGTATGCCGCCACTTTTTTGAGTGTTTTGTCATCGCTTTTTTCAAAAACGATAAAGTGAAGGATGAGTTCTAAGAGCGTTTTTTTGTTCAACATACCGTAGAACATCACTTCCATCTGAGGCGTCAATTGGTCGGCAGCAGTTTTTCCATCTTTTGTTTTCCAAGCCATAAACCTACCGAAATCGCTGGTGAGCGTTCCGCACTTTGCATCCCAACCATCGCTGACGATTAACAGTTCGTTGTACGTAAAAAGCGAAGGGATGGCCTGTTTGTAGGTTTGCAGTTGATGGTATGCCGATTTTACATCTGCGTTTTCGTCAACGGCATTTTTAAGTTCTATGACTACCAACGGCAAACCATTGATAAATAGAATAATATCCGGTCGTTTGTTTTGGTTGCCTTCGATGATGGTACATTGATTTACGGCAAGAAATTCGTTGTTTTCGGGATTTTGGAAGTCTATAAGATAAACCTTTTCGCCGCGAATACCGCTCTCTGTACGCACTTCTACGTCTATGCCGTCTGTGAGGTAGTGGTGAAAGTTTTCGTTGTTGGTAATCAGAATCGGGCTTTGGGTACGTAGCGCTTTTTTGAGCGCATCTTCTTTTGCCTCTCGCGTGATGTGCGGATTGAGTTTGTCAATCGCATTACGCAAGCGAGCAACAAGCGCCACTTCGCTGTATTGTCTTTCGGGGTGTTCGCCATCGGGGGCAATGTCGGCACCGTGTATATATTCGTATCCCAAATGCTGCAAATATGATAGGGCAATGTTTTCTATTTCGTTTTCGGACAGGATGTTTTTCATATGTCTCACATTATTATGCTATTTTACAAGTATTTCCGAGATTCTTTTCCATTCCATTCCGTTTAATGTTGAATTGAAAGGTCTTAGAGTGTCCCAATCAGCATTTGTAAGGCTTTTCACTTTATTTCTTAAATCTTTAAACGAATATTGATTTAGATTGCCTTGCAAAATATTTTGAAGCGAAGTTGATAAACTACGTGGAACACCTATCATTCTTAACGCCAAAGATTTTTCATTATCAACGCCAAAATAAACTAATGAAGGAATAAAAGAATCTTTTATTTCATCCTTATTTCCTCGTACAATTCCTTCCAAAGCGCTTAAGCCCCAAGATGCTTTAAAACGAATATCATTCATTTTTTTGACAAAATCAGTAATATTTATTTCATCTGTTTTTTCGTCATTTTGCATTTTATATTTTGGGTGCAAATTGGCGATATTGACCAATCTTTCGCCTTTTACCCAGTTGATAACTATTTTTGCATAGAGGTCAGGATTAAATGGTAGTTTTCTATCATCTTCGCCAATTTGAGTTTCTTTTAGAGCCGCTATAACACTAATTTTTTCAGCAAGATTTGCGGAACTATGCTTATTAAAAAGTGTTTCTTTTGTCCAATTGTTTAAATCTTTGATGGAAGGATTTTGTGAGGCAAAAGTCATAGCTTTTAAAACGGAAGGTACCGAAAAACCTGTTTTATCCGCAAAAACCAATGCACCTCTGTCTTGATATTTTGATTGTATGTGAAGGTAAATGGATTTGCAAATCGAAATAAATTTCTGTTTTTTGTCCGCTGTATCAAGCAAATAATATTCTAACGAATCTTTAAAAAGGTCTTCTATTTCTGTAACAAAATATTCATTTTCTCCAACTGTAAGCAAATGAACAAAGTATTGAATAAGGGGCGACAATGAATCTGAATATTGACCAATCAAGTTTGACAAACCGCCACTATTTAATGTTTGTTCTATATAATCCGCATTTTCAAACAAATCTGCCAAAACACTAACTAATTCGTTTGCGCTTTTAGTCAACAAACCTCTTGCGCGTATAATATTGTCAGGACTATTAAATGGAAGTATGATTTTTCCATAATTATCAACTAATGTTCGCCCTGCTCTACCCGCAATGTTCCAAAAATCATTTGCGGACAGTTTGTCGAATTGACCTTTTCTATAGTCGTCAAAGAATACTGTTGAAACAGGAAAATTTACCCCTTCCGCAATCGTTGTTGTAGCACAAACATATTGGATTTGTCTTTCTCGAATCAAATGTTCAAACAATATTTTTGTTTCATCCGACATTCCTGAATGGTGGGTTACAATTCCTTTTTCAATTACCTTTGATATTGTGGTTGTTCTGCCTACTTCATCTTCAATGAATTTCTTCACAAGTTTGACGTCATCATTTGGAGTATAACCGCTTATCTTATCATAAATAAATTCCGCTCTGCTATTTGTTGTTGTTTTCCCGTAGCACAAGACTAAAAATGTTTTCGTTTCTTCCGAAAATTGCTTTATTGAATATTCCAGTATTTGCTCTTTTTTTCCACTACTTTCAACCGAAAACAGATTCTGAAAAGTATTTTCTTCAATAGGGGAAATTGATTCATACGGAGATGGTAAAACTTCTATTTTAACTTCGTTTTTTGTTTTTGTTTTTTTCGTATCAATGCCTAATATCAATTTTTCGGAAGGTTTCCAATCTATTGCGATTGAATTGCCACCTCCTAACCATTCGGCAAGCGTATTTCCTGCATTTCGAATAAATGGCGACAATAACATATATTTTGCATTCGGTCTTTCTCGCCTCAAAATTGCCATTAACAACTCCAACTTAGCGCCTCTTTCTCCATTTTTAATAGTATGCGCTTCATCAAGTACAAACAACGAAACATCATCAACCGACTGGTGTTGTCTTCTTATCAGTAAGTCCAACTTTTCCGGCGTTGAAACTAAAATATCTATCTTTTCATCTCCTGTCAAAAATGAATCTTCCGCAGGGTCTATTTCAATTGCAGAAGATGTTTTTTCTATCACAAACCCCAAAGATTCCAAATCCGACTTCAAGTCATAATAAATCTGATTCACTAACGCCCTTGATGGAACAATATATACAATTTTCGCATCGGGCTTCAATGCTTTAGTTACAATAATATTAAACTCTGCCAATAATGTTTTTCCTGCACTTGTCGGCATCTGTAAAACAGTTACGTTTGAAGCAATATTCAATAAATTTTGATCTAACGCTTTCTTTTGAGATGGCAACAATTCAATCATTCCCGACGCTGCCTTTTTTTTGCAGAGTTGTTTAATCTTATCATTAAACCCTGTATGTTGCCAGATAGAATTATTGAACATTGTTTTCAGCCCAAACTCAAACAGGTTGAAAATACAGACTAACCTTTGTTCGTTTTTGGCGAGTTTTTTTGCTACGTCAATATGTTGCCTTATTGTTGCATCTAACCGGATACCTTTATATTCATACCCTTTTACCAAATATGTGGCAGTTTCAACTATCGTTTTCGATAAATGATATATGGCAAGCAGAATATATGCTTCTTCAACTTCGTTTGCTGAAGAGAACTGTTTTAAATATTTTTCTTCGTATTGCTGTTGTTCCTGTTTTAAGGCTTCAATAATGGACAATGCTTTTTCAATATCTGCAAATCCGTCCTGCTTTCGTACCAATAAGATAAAGGCGTCCAATGCTTTGTTAAGCAGTTTGAATTTCCAGTCGCAAGTACATTCTTGAGGATGATATGCTTTTAAATCAATTCTTATGCCGATGAGTTTTTCGGCTTTTAATGCAATACTTGACAAATAAAAATAATACAGCGTTTCCGAACTTATGCCTTCGAAACCAAAAGTATCAGAAAAACATTGAATATTAGCATCTACAGAAATATTTATTGATTTTAGAAGTTTATATGTTGTTTCAACATCTTCTTTTGTCGCAACTTGTTCATTTGAAAAAACAGCATTGATTAAAAAGAATGCCAAACGGCACTGCTCTTCGCAATTCAAATCGGAATCAACCGTAAGGTTCAGTTGTCTGAAAACATGCCGTTTTTCACTTTCTTTTAAAAGCGAACTGATAACATCTTGCTGTAATATGGATTTGACTATGTCGTTCATGTTATTTTACGATTAGTTCCTTAACTTTCTGATAAAACAAATTAACGGTTTCTTCTATGCTTTTGTTGCTAAAAGAAAGAATGGAAAAATGAACTTTTCCCGGTTCAAAAGTCGTTGCGTTTGATTTTAGCTTGCCAAAATCAGATGCTTCATTAACGCAAGTATAATCCCTTATTAATGTACAGCCATAAGTAACGGAACAGTTGTCCGTCAAATTATATGCGAGAGAGATAATTGCCAATCCGATAATAGTAGCATCATTCTCATTTATTCTTTGAGCATAATTGCACAATCGTTGAATAACCAAGGGGGTGTTATTTTTATGTTTCAATTGTACTTCGTACAACGAATCGTCGTTAGAATCAACAACAGCGGGAGGCGAATTTCTGTCTGCCGAAACTTTTGCTTCGCCCAAAAGGATTTCGACTGTTCCTTCCGACTGTTTATATCCTATCGCATCTAAACCTCTGCCCGGCAATTCTGCTCGTTCTCTAAATGTTATATTTTTCAAGGGAATTACAAAGCGTTCGCCTTCGGGTAGTTTTTCTTCAAAATAGTACGTCATTAACAATTCGCCCAAATCGCTGCGGTATATATCGTTAAGGACGTCAGGCTGTAATCCCTGTTCTCGTTTTCTATTAATCGGAACTGCATTTTTTGAGATAATTTGTTTCAATGCCTCAGTACCAAAACCCAGATTTTCATACAGTACTTTTTCATTGATAGAGCTGTAGTCAAATTGAGTTTGAGAACGCTGTTCCAAATATTTTTCTGCAAACTTTTGAATAAAAGCGTCAAAAACTTTGATGTCTATTTTCTCGTATTTATGCATAACTTTTTAATTCTTATTATTATAACGAAAAATGCCTGTTTTTATTCTACTTTCACCGCCCCGCTCATCAACTTTGGCAACAAAGTGTCGCGAAGGTGGGTGAGGGTGCGGATTTGGTGCTGGTTGTTTGTTATTTTTGAGAAAATTGGTTTTATGACATTTATCCAATAGCATATATTAATTTGATCTGGAATAATAATATCTATGTTATTCAATACAGTCAAACTTACATTTGCCTGTACACCTTGAACTATACTGGAATTTATAAAATTCTGAATAATCTCATTTTTTAACCATAAATAAACAAATTCTAAATGTTTTTCTTTGTCTTTCAATCTAATGAAAGCAATAGCCTGATTACAATTAGAGTTGTTTAATGAATTATCAAGAATGGCAACTCTGCCAATCGTTCCCGCAATGGAAAATAAAATATCATTAGTTTCTAATATTGACCTTTTAAGTTGTTTATTGTGAACTTCAACAGGAATGAATTCTACATTTTCTATTGAAACAATTCCATTATCATTTATGTCTTTTACTTTCAAAAAAGGAACTGATACTTCTAAATTTTCAAGGTCTTTTTGAGTAGGCGTTGTCCCCTTTGAAATTTTATCAACTATTTCCCCTAACTTCCCTTTTCTCCACCCCTTCGGCAGCCCATCCACCAACTCTTCATCAAAGCCCGGAAAGTTAAAATCTATAAACCACTCTTTAAAAATGGTTTGCGCCATAGTTTCTAAGGTTTGGTTCATTTGCCCAAGCAGTTCTATTTTGTCGTCAAAGGAGGTGAGGATTTGGGCGATGCGGGTTTGGGTGGGGAGGTCGGGAGCAAATATTTCTAAATTTTCCAATGCCGATTTTTCTACTCTTTGTCGTCCGGAAGTTCCGGTCATCATTTGTATTGCTTTGTTTTTTACATAATCGTTTTTAGTCAAATAATAAACGAAATTAGTATCGGAAATTTCTCGTTTACCTCTGAAAACCAAAAATTCAGTCGAGCCAAATCCTACATTATTTTCAAGATTTTTCGCCTGACAGATTTTCCCATTCTCCAAGCAAGGGGTAATTCTTGCAAATAGAGTGTCTCCATTTTCAAATTTTGAACCTCCTTTTAGTTCCTTTTTTGTAGAAGGAGAAACATATTTGAGCATAGCATCCAAGTCTTTCATCTCAACAAAAGAATATTCGTTTCCCTGTTTCAATGAAATTCTTGGATTGATTTCCGTAAAGTCCCCCAATCTATATTTTTTCCACGCGGTCATTTGTTCTCCTCCTTTGTTCCCGAATACAAAAGCACAACACTTACGCCATCGCTTTCTGTTGTCTCAATGTATTTTCCGACATACCATTCCTTTTGCGGATTATCTTTCACATTGATTACCAATACATTCTTAACGGTATCATATCCGTCTTCATATCCTTCGGTTACCGCTAATGCGTCTTGCGGCATTGTTGCTAATATGTTTATTAACTCTTTGACTGTCATGGCTAATATTTTTTTACATCAACTCTTTTAACCTCTCCGCGTCGGGCAGAATATTTTTGTATTCGGGGGGCAACTCCGATGATGTTTTGTAGGTGGCTACGCCCATCGGTTTGGTCATATCGCGGAAGGCATATTCCACCGTTTTTCGGTTTTGCGACTTGCATAAAATAATTCCGATTGAAGGTTTTTCGTGCGGCAGCCGTACCAAGTCGTCGAGCGCAGACAGGTAAAAATTCATTTTTCCCAAATATTCGGGCTTGAAGTTGCCTCGTTTTAAATCAAAAGCCACCAACGACTGCAATTGCCTGTTAAAGAAAAGCAAATCAACAAAATATTCCTGTTCATCCACTATCATTCGGTATTTATTAATGTAATCAAGCAGATATTCGTCTTTGAACGACAGCAGCGCTTTTCGTTGCAGGTCTTTGTCGGGAATGGCGGTTTGAAAGTTATTGGAGAGTTTGCCTTGATTTTCATAGAGGTTGCTTTTGAGGTGGTAGCGTAATTTTTCTTTGCTCCAAAACTCTGTTGCGCAACGTTCAATGTAGAAAATTCTCTCTTCAAAGGTTTTGGTTTTGGCTAAAATTTCGCAATGATGCGTGAAG
>Ga0082212_10012671_pt1 | contig 10611 bp, 9 predicted proteins | sample TergutNt197P3_FD_71548 | JGI IMG/M metagenome (GOLD analysis project Ga0082212, IMG submission 71548) | Neocapritermes taracua P3 segment gut microbial communities from Petit-Saut dam, French Guiana - Nt197 P3 | ecosystem: Host-associated > Arthropoda: Insects > Digestive system > Gut ...
TTTCAATCCTGATCACAAGTCACGATATAATATCATTTTAAAGTTAAAACTGCTTTGTCTATATGACTACATTAGGCTGTATAGGCTGCAAAATATCGCGTATATATTTTTCATCCCAAACAAAAGCGGCGGGTTGATTAACAAGTTCTTCATCCTCCGGGTCGTAATTCTCAGGTATCCTGTACCGGTTTATTACAAACCGCGGCAGATCCGGGAGTTCCTTAGCTATCTCTTCAAGCTGCAAGGGACCTATTTGCGGAATAAGGGTAGTTCTGACTTCATATCTGACATTGTGTTTTTTTAGTATTTCAATAGTCGATAACGCGGTTTCAGCCGACGCATCGGCGCCGCAAAATTTATTATAGTCTTTTTTGGTAGCTTTATAATCCACCGCAACATAATCAAGCATGTTCTGTTGCACCAAGCTTCTCACCATATCCGGATTACTTGCGTTGGTATCGAGTTTTACGCAAAACCCCATGTTGTGTATCTTCTCTACTAATAAGGGCAAATCAGCATTGAGCGTCGGTTCTCCCCCGCTTATTACAACACCGTCTATAAGCCCTATCCTCCGGCTTAAAAACTCTAATACTTTAGCTTCGGGGAGATGATCGCTGTCTCCTTGCTTAAGCAGATGATTGTGACAATAAAAGCATTTATAATTGCAGCCCGATACAAATATCACCGCAGCTATCTTTCCGGGATAATCTATCAGCGAACTCTTCACCAACCCGGCTATTCTCATCTTGCGGCATCCTCTTTTCCTATTTCATATTTCACCCTTTGGCGGTATTCCTCTTTCTTTCCTCTGTTAAAATTCCCGATTGGTCTTAGGTACCCTACAACACGGCTCCAAACTTCGGTATCAGCGCCGCATTCGGGACAGGAAAAATATTCTCCGGATATATACCCATGATCATTGCATACTGAAAATGTCGGAGTAAATGAAATATACGGCAGTTTGTATTTTGAAAATAGTTTTCTTAAAAGATTCTTTGCAGTTTCAGTATCGTGTATCTCCTCTCCTAAATAGAGGTGCAGCACCGTTCCTCCGGTATACAGTGACTGAAGTTCATCCTGCAACTCCATTGTTTCAAAAATATCGTCGGTAAATCCTACGGGAAGCTGCGTTGAGTTGGTATAATAGGGTTCATTTTCACCTGCTGTTATGATGTCGGGATAACGTTCTTTATCCAATGCCGCGAGACTGTATGCCGCTCCCTCGGCGGGGCTTGCCTCGAGATTATAATAGTTACCCGTCTCTTCTTGTATTTCCTTGATAATATCCCTCATGTAATTGAGTGTTCGGACGGCGAATGCTTGTCCGGTTTGTGTTGTGATATCTTCACCAAAAAGATTAAGCGCCGCTTCGTTCATTCCGACCAAACCTATGGTGTTAAAGTGATTGTACCAATAGCTGCCGGTTCTTTGCTTTACATCACTGAGATAGTTAGCGGAGTAGGGATAAAGTCCCTTCTCTGTTTGATTTTCGATCACTTTTCTTTTGATTTCAAGACTGTTTTTAGCCGCGTTTATCAGTCGCCACAACCTTACCTTGAACTCATTTTCGCTTTTTGAAAGATAAGCTACTCTTGGCAGGTTGATGGTGACGACTCCTATTGAGCCGGTAAGGGGATTTGAGCCGAACAAACCGCCTCCGCGTTTGCGAAGCTCCGATGTGTCCAGCCGCAGCCTACAGCACATAGAAAGCGCGTCTTCGGGCGAAAGGTCGGAATTGATGTAGTTGGAAAAATACGGAACTCCGTAACGGCAGGCTATTTCCATAAATTTTTCGGTAACCGGCGAGTTCCAGTCGAAGTCTTTAGTTATGTTGATGGTCGGTATAGGAAAGGTAAAAACCCGGCCTTTACGGTCTCCTTCCATCATAACGTCACAGAAAGCAGAATTAATAATGTCCATTTCCTCTTGAAAATCACCGTATTTGTCCTTTGTGATACTACCGCCGAATATAACATTTTCATCCTTAAGGGTTGCCGGCGCGATAATATCAAATGTCAGATTGGAAAATGGACATTGGAATCCGACGCGTGTAGGTACGTTTATATTGAAAACAAACTCCTGCAAAGCTTGTTTTACCGCGTTGTAGCTGAGATTGTCATATCGGATAAACGGCGCGCAGTAGGTGTCAAAAGACGACCACGCCTGGGCACCGGCGCTCTCCCCCTGAGTTGTAAATGTTGAATTGACTATCTGTCCCAAAAAAGATCTGAGGTGTTTGGGAGGACGCGACTCGACCTTTCCCGGAACCCCTCCGAATCCATTCATCAGTATCATGCGAAGATCCCATCCGGCGCAATAGGGTCCAAAAAATCCGAGATCATGGATGTGCATATCTCCTGAAATATGCGCGTCTCGTATCTCCTCCGGATATATTTCGTGTAGCCAGTAGTTTTTGGTGAACGCTTCGCGTATATAGTTGTTCAGTCCGTTTATGGATTTCTGGGTATTGGCGTTTTCATTTATCTTCCAGTCCTGATCATTGAGGTATTTACCGAACATATCGATGGTCGCGCCTATAAGAGCGTTCGATTCCCGCGCGGCGCGGCGTTTTTCTCTATATAATATATATGCTTTTGCTGTTTTGGCGTGACCGTTTTTAATGAGAACGCGTTCGACAATATCCTGTATACCCTCTACATCGGCAATCCCGTCGGGATACTCCTCTTCGGCTATTTTCACAACATCGTCGGTCAGTTTCTGAGAAAGCTCAAAATCATCCCCGCCCACCGCGTTTGCGGCTTTAAATATCGCCCAAACTATTTTTTCGCTTTTAAACGATACCGAACTCCTGTCTCTTTTAATAATCTGGGTTATCATGTTTAGTTTTCCTCCGGGGTTAATGTTTTACTGCGTTATTTGAATTAAGTTTAGGGCGGACTTTATAAAAGCACACCCGCCGCCGGGATAATTAACCTAAATTGTTTTGTGCATAAAAAATCGCCTCATAACAAGAAGCGTTACCGCTCTTTACCGGATAATTATATCCGGATAGTCATATTAATACACTTCCATCGCACAACATATTGTTGCGCACAGGTTAATTTATACTATATATATTAACACCCACTAAAGAAAAGTCAATCATGAAACAAAAAAATATTCATCAAATATTGACAGTTTTTTCTGTAAATAATGATGAATATATTAGACAGTGCGGTAATAATCAATAAAGCTTTCCGGTAACCCCCTACATTCCAGTATCGGCAACCACGAAGCCGCCGCCTAAGGTCGAAGTTTTGAACCACAATGCTAGATCAATCAAGCGTACTTCTCCGTTGTCATATATTTGCGCAAATCCGGAATCCGGCTCGAAAGTAACAAGCGTAACCCAATGCCAGCGATCGAGGTTTTTCTCCTGTCCGTTATTAAGATTTAAAAAGGCAACCGGACAATCGTTTTGCAACGCGCGAACCACAAAATCAACCAGAGCTCCATTATTACGCCCTGTAATGCCAAGCCCGACGTCAAAAGCTTTAAATTCAAGTGAAACGCTCCTGTCAGCAGCATACCTTGACAATCCGCGATGAAGCATAACAGTGGCGTTGACCCCTCTGTAACCCGGTGTAACATATCCCCACATCGCGTTCATGAGTTCGCAAAATCCCTCTTTTGTTGCGTTTATACCTTCAGATAGTTTCCCGCACTCTTTTCTGGTTTTAGATAGATACCAAGCTATCATTGAGGCTACGGTCGGTCCGCAACCAGCTTTTCGCTGCCACAATTTTCCGTACCATTCCTGATTAGCTCCGGTTGATGTCGCGTCCGCATCGGCCAATATATAAACTTCTGGTGAAGATATTGAAACCCGCATCATTCCATTCCTTTCGGTTGTCGCTTATTTGATGGTATTTATGAGATTCGTCTTTAATTACACGCACAGATCCAAAGTCAGCAGTTATCAGTCCTCAAAATCAAGCGATATAAAATTTATTCCGGACGGCGCGGCGAGTGTCTCAAAACTATAAATAATAAGAATCTGATCGAAGTTAATCTCTGCAAACCGGGAATAACCAAGCTGATGATTATAAAACCTGGGGTCAACCGCGTATATGGTATTATAGTGCTCGCACAGCATAGGTATCAGACTGTTGGCAAAGGAATCTTTTATTATTAATATCGAACCGGCTTTCTCTGCGCTGTGCTCTGTTTCAATTATTGTTAAACCGTTATGTCCTTGAATGAATGCGGAATATTTATCACGTTCGAAAAACTGTTCGGCATTATATAATGAATCGTATACTGCATCGTCAGCCGTAAGACTCCTAATATCAATGTCATAATACTCCACAGTATCCGCTTTTGGAGTCAGCCTGTGACATTTGTAATAATTCGTTCCGAGAAATCCGTTCGATGTAAGTATCTGTTTTGACTCATATTCAAACGGAGTGAATCCCGCTATGGGAGCAAACTGGCAATAGGCAAGCCATGCGCCGTAGTTTGTCCAGTGATGATCATTCCTGTAAAAAATATAACGCTGACTGTTTACCGTTAGTATGTCTTTGGCATTCACAATATCCGCGTTCGCGGAAAGGTAGTTATTGATCTCTGATATGTAAAAGTTCTGATCGACAAATGGTACTCCGGCGGGAACACAATCAATAAGAGGATGATATTTTGACGGTATTATCATAACTGCGACCGGCGCGGTCATGGCGGCCGCGAATCTGTCAATTGACGCAAGATTAGCTTGGAGTACCTTGTTGTCAAACTTATAAAATTTTGGGAATAAAAATCCTTCGCTGCCGTAAATTATATCGTTGTTCTCTGTCTTTAATAATGCTGTTTCGGAAAGTGATTTCATGGTAATGAAAGCATCTCTGTACAAAAACTGATCGGTTATATATGTCTCATAGTTCTTTGAAAAATCCCCGCTTATAACTGTCCCTGCGGTGAGAGTCGGAAACTTTTCAAGGTATCTGTTTTCAGATGCTGAAAAATCCCGATCTTCTGAAAGAATATCCGCAATAGAAAAGCAGGCGATCAAAATCGATATTATGATGAAAAGCGGCATTTTACCTATAAATTTCATGATTCTCCTGGTATAAAACACTTTTGAGAGTTTAATAAGGTTTTTGTTCTGCTAAAACCTGAAATATAAAAACGGATTAAAGGTGGAGTCCACTAAATACGCAACTGATACAACCATGACTGTAACCAACAACACAATCTTTATCAACTTATTTTTTCTTGCTTTCTCATATATTTTTTTAGGGGCAGAGGTTGAGAAAAATACTCCGGTCCCCAGAATAACCGCATAGTTACGAAGGTAATATTGCGCTCCGACAGTATAACTTCCTGGAAATGACAGCGTCGGGATAAACATCCGCTTGATAAATTCCAAAAGCGAGGATAAATCGGTAATGGCAAACAGCGCCCACCCCAACAGCACGGCAATTATCAAATAAACATGCGATAAGAGTTTATATTTGTTTAAAAAACGGATATATCCTGACTTCTCAATAACCAATAGAATAAAGAAATACATTCCCCATAACAAAAAGTTCCATGACGCTCCGTGCCACAACCCGGTCAATGCCCAAACAATGAATATGTTTAATATAGTTCTTTTATTCCCGCGCCGGGAACCTCCGAGCGGGAAATATAAATATTCACGGAACCATGTTCCGAGCGTCATATGCCAGCGTCGCCAGAATTCTGTCACGCTGCGGGATATATAAGGATTATCAAAGTTCTCTGGAAAATTGAATCCTAACATCTTCCCCATTCCCACTGCCATTTGAGAATAACCGGAAAAATCAAAATATATCTGCAAACCGAACGCCAGAATCGCGATCCATGAAAGACCTGTTGATATGGCTCCGAACCCTATTTTTTCCACCTCGGACCACAGCATACCGACATTGTTGGCAATCAATACCTTTCTTCCCAGCCCGATAATGAAGTCTTCCATTCCCTCCTCAAGCTTTTCCGCTGTGATAGCACGTTTTTTCAACTCCTTATTGATTTCGGTGTAGCGAACTATAGGACCTGCTATTAGCTGCGGAAACATCACGACAAACGCCGCGAGGTTAATAATATTCTTTTGGATCTCTGTTTTTCCGCGGTAGACGTCGATTGTGTAGGATAGCGTCTGAAATGTATAAAAACTGATCCCGAGCGGAAGAGTGAGATTAAGCGGTCTGATATTGATTGCAAGCAAATAGTTCAGACTTCCGATAAAGAAATCATAGTATTTAAACACAAACAGCATTCCAATACTTACAATTATTGAAATGATAAGAAAGAATTTCTTGCCGCCCGGCTTATCCTTTAGCACACCTATAAATAATGCGCATATATAATTTACCAGCACAAGGGCAATCATAATCGGAAAATACCGTACTTCACCCCAGGAATAAAAAACAAGACTCACAAGCATAAGAGTAAAATTTTTTAAACGCTTAGGAGACAAATAGTACAGTATCAGCGCAGCCGGCAAAAATTGAAATAAAAAAAGAATGCTGCTGAAAACCATGTAACCCTCATACGCGAAAATTGAAGACAGCGCGGGCGATGAATATAACGCCTTAACCGCCACGATAATTATACACATTTTAAGCGCAAAATCAAAACGGCGGCGATATCCCGCCGCCGACATTAATCAGAGTTTGTTAAATTAATCTATCTCAACAATACGAATCGATGTATCCCCTGTTTTTGCCGCGTTTTTTGCAACTTCCATAAGTTTGAAGAAGTTCTCGGACGATAACGTAGCTCCGGCAATGACGTCGACTTTTGTTCCGCCGCTTCCTATATACTCATTGACCAAATCGCGATAATACTTTTCGGGATAGGTTCCGTTGATTGCCTCCATCTCTCTGCGGATCTCTTCGGATTTGGTTTTCAGGCTGCCGTCAATCTCGCTGTATCCGTTGGCGTTTATGGAAGTGACTTTGCCGTTTTTAACTACAAATTCTACAAAATCCTTATATCCGTTTTCGTCAAACTCAGCCATCTCAACAAGATATACCCCGTCGGATATTATCACGGCAGTTTCGCAAGAACAAAAGAATATACTTAATGAAATTATAATTAATGTTATAAGTCCCAAGCGCCTGAACATCAGAAGCCTCCTTGTTATCGAAGCAATACTATATTATAATGAAATGCGTATAAAGTCAAATCAGGTCATGTTTTGTTACACTTTCGTAAACATTTAAGGATACTTCTCAGAAAAACGAATGAAGAATATAACAGCAAAAACAGTAGCGGTGACGGGACTCCTTTTTGCTTTGGCGCTGACGCTTTCTTTCGCTGAGTCCTTGATTCCGGTTGTACCCGGAATGCCTCCCGGAATCAAAATGGGATTGTCCAATATCGTAACCATGTTCTGTCTTTTTTGCTTAGGACCGCATTTCGCCATCGGCGTTGTCGTTCTTAAAGCAGGTTTCACCTTTTTGACCCGCGGAGTCACCGCCGGATTGTTGAGTTTTTCCGGGGGACTTTTTTCGTCGGCGATAATGATATTATTACTTTTCATTGGTAAACGGCGCTTTTCTTTTGGTTTCACCAGCATATCCGGAGCTGTGGCTCACAATATAGGTCAGCTTGTTACCGCCCGGATACTGATCGGTTCCAACGCAATATTCTACTATCTTCCGGTGCTTTTAATCAGCGGTATCATCATGGGAACTATTACCGGCGCAATATATAGGATAACCGGTCCGCATATCGAAAAAGTCTATCAGACCACTCTTTTAAAAAATAAGCAGCAAAAATAGACGGTATTGACGCGGATAAGCACTATCTGATTATAATTTAGTCTTTTTAGGATATTCAATATCCAAAAATATAAATGAAACGGATGTTTGTTGATGAAATACTGTTATATAATAAACCCTTTAGCCGGGCAAAAAGAAATTCCGGCAAAGCAAATCCCGTTAATTGAGAGCGCTTTATCGGCAAGAGAATTAAATTATGAGATTTTCATCACCGAAAGGCCGAAGCATGCGACGGAAATAGCCAAACGCCTGGCTGAAGAAAATGAAGCGGTGAGAATCTGCTCCATGGGCGGCGACGGGACGCTTAACGAGGTGATTTCCGGGGTGGTAGGCAAAGAAAACGTTCAGGTAGGCTGTTACCCTTCCGGAAGCGGAAATGATTTCATTAAATATTTCGGTTCGCGCGAACAGTTTTTGAATTTCGAGTATATTATAGACGCCGATACCGTACCCAGCGATGTTATAAAAGTCAACGAAAGGTTTTGTCTGAATATATTTTCTCTCGGAATTGACGCGAACGTAGCTTATGATATCCCTCATTACAGACGTTTGCCTCTGATGAACGGTCCTATGGCTTACAATCTTTCTTTAGCAGTTAACTTTCTTAAAAAAATCGGTTCGCCCATTACTCTTTCGTTAAACGGCAAAGATCATTATTTCAACTGTCTGCTGCTTGCCGTCGGCAACGGACGTGTCTACGGCGGGGGTTATTACGCGGCGCCGGAGGCAATAATCGATGACGGAATACTTGATATAATATCCGTAAGAACCATTCCGCGTTTAAAAATAGCCTCAATTATTCCTGTCTATAAAAGCGGACGTCATATCCTTTCCGGCAGCGTTATCGACAGTCTTAAGGACATAATAAAGTTTCACAGAACCGACAATCTTCGCATAACTTCTGAAAAAGATATCATTGTTAATATTGACGGCGAGTCCGACAGGATGAGGGACATGAATATTTCTGTAATACATAAGGGAATACGTTTTCTGGTTCCAAAAGGAATAAAGAAATGCAACACGAAAATGGGTAATATTCGCTAATATAGATAAAGAAGAAAGAGTTTTCTTATTATTCATTGTGCAGTTTGACAAAATGCGGACAGTATAATAATTTAGGCTTGATTTTTTAAAAAAAAAGGATAAAATGATTGTTAGCACTCGCTATATACGAGTGCTAACGAAAATACAGGAGGAACAATAATGAAACTGAAACCACTCGCCGACAGAGTCGTGGTCAAGATGATAGAGGCTGAGGAAACGACCAAGAGCGGAATCATACTCACAGCGTCTGCGCAGGAAAAGCCGCAGGTCGCGGAGGTAATTGCCGTAGGACCCGGCGGTCTCGTGGATGGTAAAGAGGTCGAAATGACCGTTAAGCCGGGCGACAAGGTTATCACAGCTAAATATGCCGGCACAGAAGTCAAAATCGATGATGATGAGTGTACAATAGTACGCATATCAGACATTCTTGCGATTGTCGAATGATGTAAACACATTTAGATTAACAGGAATTCAAGTTTATTATTAAAGGAATTTTAGGAGTAGAAATATGGCTAAGGATCTCAGATACAACGAAGACGCCCGCAAGTCAATGAAAGCCGGCATCGATAAACTTACCAACACGGTTAAAATCACGCTTGGTCCCAAAGGCAGAAATGTCGTTCTTGACAAAAAGTTCAGCGCTCCGCTTATAGTAAACGACGGCGTAACCATCGCCAAGGAGATCGAGCTTGAAGACGCTTTCGAAAATATGGGCGCCCGGCTCATTACGGAAGTCGCTACAAAGACAAACGATCTCGCAGGCGACGGAACTACCACCTCTATGCTGCTCGCCCAAGCCATCGTAGATGAAGGCATGAAAAATGTGGTCGCGGGCGCGAGTCCGATGGCGCTTAAACGCGGCATTTTCGCGGCAGTCGAGGCTTCGGTCGAAGCTATTGAAAAGAACTCAAAAAGCATATCCGGAACAGCTGATATAGCCAAGGTCGCTACGGTTTCCGCCGATGACGAAGTTATCGGAAATCTTGTTGCCGAAGCAATGGAAAAGGTAACAAAAGACGGAGTCATTACAATAGAAGAGTCGAAGACTTCAGAAACAAGAACAGACGTCGTTGAGGGCATGCAGTTTGACCGTGGCTACGCGTCCGCATACATGGTAACCGATACCGACAAGATGGAGGCGGTGCTCGATAACCCGCTGATCCTGATCACGGATAAAAAAATCTCAAATATTCAGGAAATTCTGCCGTTGTTGGAGCAGATTGTGTCAACCGGCAAGAAGCTGCTGCTGATCGCAGAGGATATCGAGGGTGAAGCGTTGGCGACGCTTATCGTCAACAAACTGCGCGGCACGTTCCATTGCGTCGCGGTAAAGGCGCCCGGGTTCGGTGATCGCCGGAAAGACATGCTCCGAGACATCGCAATACTGACCGGCGGACAGGTTATTTCAGAGGAACTGGGCCTGGAGCTCAAGGACGCGACGCTCGACATGCTCGGCGGCGCGCGTCAGGTCAAAATTGACAAAGAGAACACAACGATCGTCGAGGGCGCCGGCGAAGCGTCTGAAATCACGGCCCGCATCAACTCGCTGCGCGCACAGATCGAGGAGACGACAAGCGATTACGACCGCGAAAAACTGCAGGAACGGCTTGCAAAGCTTGCCGGCGGTGTAGCAGTCATTTCTGTCGGCGCGGCGACCGAGGTCGAGATGAAAGAACGGAAACACCGTATTGAGGACGCGCTGGCAGCGACGCGGGCCGCCGTAGAAGAAGGCATTGTGCCCGGCGGCGGTGTAGCGCTCGTCGATGTTATGGGCAAAGTAGCGGCGCTCGATGATCAGTACACAGGCGATGCGCACACAGGCGTA
>Ga0082212_10012672_pt1 | contig 10611 bp, 11 predicted proteins | sample TergutNt197P3_FD_71548 | JGI IMG/M metagenome (GOLD analysis project Ga0082212, IMG submission 71548) | Neocapritermes taracua P3 segment gut microbial communities from Petit-Saut dam, French Guiana - Nt197 P3 | ecosystem: Host-associated > Arthropoda: Insects > Digestive system > Gut ...
AACAACGCCTCCATTAAATAAAACGCATAACATTTATTTAACAGGGAAGAAACGACAAAACCATGGTACACCCAGAGGGATTCGAACCCCCGACCTTTTGGTTCGAAGGTAAAAACAGGGATTGACTTTACCCCTGTTTGATGATGAGTCCTATCTGTTAGCGTGTTCGTAGGCGGACTCCCAAAGACTCCGTTTTGGGGGTACTTAGCTGTCAAATTAGCTGTCAAAATTTAATGATGTTCTTAATTAAAAAAGGGCCTTGGCTCTTTGGATTGAGCCCTGTATAGTTTCAGTAAAGTCAATGAAGTAAAGGAGGTGTATGCCCCAAACAACTAAGCAAAACACAATAAATACATGGAATGTTCTCAGCGTAAAAGAACCGTGGGCGAGCGCAATTAAGGAGGGAAGGTTTAAATTTATCGAAACACGAAGCTGGGAAACCAATTTTCGCGGTGAATTATATATCCACGCAAGCAAGGGAAAGCCAACTAAACAAGTTCAGACCGATCATAAGGAAATATTCGATTTACTGCAGGACACTGATTTTGACTACGGGTGCATAATCGCTAAATGCAAATTGGTGGATTGTGTATACATGACAGAAGAGTTTATCGAGGAAGTTAAGAAAAATCCGAAAGAGTATGTCAGCGGTTTTTATGAGGTAGGCAGGTATGCGTGGATTCTTGAGGATATAGAGATATTGGAAACACCGATACCTGCGAAAGGGTGGTTGGGGATTTGGAAACCTAAGGATTAGGGAATGCGGATTTTGATTCATCCGCATCATTTATCTCCCCGACAAGCGCATGAGCGATTTCGCGGAGTATTGCATCTCTCCAATATATTTCAGAATCAAGCAATTTTTCGGATATTTCAATTCGTTTAACATCATATCGGCAAACACCGAAAGTTGTTGTAAGCCGTTTGCTGAATTTCAACTCCCAAGTTCCATCAAGGTATTTGTGAAATATTTCGCGGCAGATTTTTTTCTTTTAACTAAGAACCATGTGACTCCAACACAACCTTAATTCTCTCCGCAATCGCTCTGATCACAGGAACCGTCACCGAATTCCCAAACTGCTTATACAAATGCACATCAGCTAACGGAAGCTTGAAAGTATCGGGATAACCCTGCAATCTTGCCCATTCGCGCGGGGTCATTTTGCGAACCCCCTCCTTGTTGATTTCGCCCTTGATATGCGTAACGGGCGTTAAATCAGTCTGACGATTGTCAATCAGCAGATTACGCTCCCGCCCCATTCCCCCGCAGACGATCGCACCCGCAATACCGTCCCACTCTCGGATTTCATACCCGAATCCGTTTCCTTTGGCTTCATGCCTCGCACGATGTCTGCGCAGCGTTTCGAGATAAACATCGCTCAAATAATACTTAGCCGATACAGGGTTTTCCTCGATTATATCCCTGATTCGCTTTTTTGAGTCGGTCGGCTCAGGGAATTCAAAGCCTGTGCTGTCTATATCGTTACGGAAAGCGACTATGTAAATTCTCTCACGGTTTTGCGGGACACCGAAATCGCGGCTGTTCAAGATTTTCGTGCGGACGATATAACCGATTCTTTCGATTTCAGCTTTAATAATCCCGAAAGTCCTCCCTTGATCATGAACGGTTAGACCCTTGACGTTCTCACAAAAAATAACCTTCGGTTTGTGTTTCTCGCAAATTCTCACCACATCAAAGAACAATGTACCGCGTGACATACCTTTGAAATCATCGGCAAACCCTTTGCGCTGACCCGCGAGACTAAACGCCTGACAGGGGAATCCGGCTAAACAAATATCGAACTCCGGCACATCTGTTGCGGTCATTATGTATAATTCGTGATAACGCCGCATTATATCTCTCAATTTCTGCAATCCGAGTGTCTTTCTCGGCAAGCTCACGATTCAACTCGTCCCTCTCTCTGTCAATAAGCGTGTCTTTGAATGTTCGAGAAATTCCTGTCCGCCACCAAATGTAAATGAGGACAGCACAGACGGCGATACTTAATAGCAGAAATTGCCGCAGTCGTTCCTCCTGAAACCGTCATTGAAGAACCATCATTCGGTTGAGTGATATTTGCAGTCAGTTTAACACTTTCTTTTGACGTGTCTACAAGACAAGCCGCAAGTGTATCCCATGAGCTTGCGATACAGGCATCAGCCGGTGCCTTAGCCGCAAAACTTTCTCTACTGATATTGTCAAAAATCGCGAAACCGGCAAGTGCGGTGATTGCGACTAATGGGACAGTGTATTTATGTTTTATTTTATGCGTCATTTTACTCCTTTTTTTTATCATCTTCTTAGTATGATAACATAAGCAAGATAAAAATTACAACCCTAGCAGTTAATTCGACTCCGAATAGGCAGTGTGTGTTATTATAACAGCATGAAGAAAAACCTCCTTGTGCTTGTAAATCCCGAGTATCTGCGACCGCAATAGGGCATATAGGTACAGAAAGAAAAAGCAATCTAAATAATGCTTGACATTGCAGTAGTTTCTGTGGTATAATAGAAACATAATAAATGCGATTAGGGGGTGATTCGTCTGTGAGTCAAAATTCTTCTGCGAACAGGGAGCATAAGAGCAGTGCATTTTCGGCATTGTTCTCCGAACCCGAGAAAATCCTGACATTATATAACGCCGTTTCGCGGAATGAATACCCGCTTGACGCATCGGTCAAAATAACGACGCTCGAAAACGTATTCTATAACGAAGTCTACAACGATTTGAGCTTTGTTATTGACGATAAATTGGTAGTCCTCACTGAAGCACAATCTTCAATCAACAATAATATGCCCCTGAGGTTTTTATTTTACATGTCGGAAATTTACAGCGATTGCATTGACGGCAGGAGCATATACCGAAAGCGGCTGATTAAGATTCCGCATCCCGAGTTTATCGTACTCTACAACGGCAAAGAAGAATATCCCGACGAGAGTATTCTGAAACTTTCCGACGCGTTCTGTGAATTGCCGGAGGGTCATAAGCCGAACGGCAGTTTAGAGCTCACCGTAAAAGTTCTGAACATAAACAAGGGACACAACAAAGGCATCGTTCAAAAAAGTGCCGAGCTTGAGGGGTACGTTGAAATCATCAGCGAAATCCGCAAAAACCAAGATTCGGGGTTGAATCTAAAGGAAGCGATTGATAAGGCAGTCAAAGACTGCATAGATAAAGGCATATTGCCTGATTTTCTCAAAAAATATGGGGGTGATGTTATGAGTATGCTTTATAAGGAATGGGATTCCAATGAGTACGGCGAGGTTCAGCGGGAAGAGGGTATATTAGAAAAAGCCATTGCTGTTGCAAAATCCATGCTGAAAGAGGGCGATTCGCCTGAAAAAGTATCACGATGCACCGAACTGCCTTTAGACCAAGTATACAAACTCCAACCGCAGTAAAAGCAAAAGGCGGCATTCCACAATGCCGCCTTATTTCAAACCGCTCTACTGTCTCGCTCCGATTCTCGCACTAAACTCAAACTTATTCAAGGCACAATAGTTGAACTGCCCGCCGAGTCCGACTGCGTTATCAATCGCACATTTTCCGTCGCCGGTGAGAGTCGTCTGCGTATTCCCGCGAAGAGTCGTAAGAACCACAAGCATCGGGACATAGTTGCTTCGGATTCGCACATCTCCTGTCAAATTGCCGGACAAGTCCACGCAACCGTTACGGTTTGAATCCCACATCTGACCGTCGGGGCAGTGCAAATGCCCATCTCCTGTTGTTTCGTTGAATACTTCACCTGTGTTGATTCGATGAATCGTTTGGATTACGATATCGGCGTTCGTTCCTGCCGGAAGAAGCTCAACCGGTGCGGCGGAAGTTACGTCAACCGTGACACGCACGTTGGCGTTGTTGCTCGCAGTTACGCTGAATCCGCAGGTCGGGTCGGTAGTACGGTTCATTCCCGATACGCGGACTAAGCGGTGACCTTCGGACACCTGCGTTCCGTGCGTTACCTGAAAGTTCGGGATTACGCCCTCGCCGTTTGCGTCAACACGCTTGTTCACCCAGAAATACGCGCTGACTGCGGTACAGAAAAATCCGTAGTTGGCGTTGCTTGTATTGCCGCGAACACTGCTGCTGTCACGGCTTGCGCGAATATCACGGATAATCATTTCAGACAGTTCGCGTCCGCGTTGGTCCATTGCCCGGAGAGTCAATCCTCGCTGATAAATTCCTGTCATCGAAATGGTTATTGTGACAATCATCAGCAATAAAATCGAAACAAATGCCATTGCGATTGACAGCTCGATGATTGTAAATCCTTTTTTGAGTCGGTTTTCACTTGAATTTTTCATATTATAATCCTAATCTCGGTGCTGTTAATCTTGTTGTTGTTTCGAGTCTCGAGCCGCCCCAACAGGTGTGAACGTGTATGTCATAGTATCGCGGATTATTGTCTCTTTCAGCAACGATAAAGGCAAAAACGCCTTGTACTTCTGTCAAATCTGTTGCGTTGCTGACTAAGTTTACGTCCGTGCGTTGGTCGCCTGTACCGTAGACCAACTGCGGAATTGCCACGTTTCGGGCGAATTTATCAGAGACAATCGCATTGAGAAAACTTGGACTGATGTGTCGTGAATTAACGACGAATGCGTTGTCTGTAATCGCCGTGCTTACGCCTTCGATTGACAGTTTGTCCGTCAAGACCTGTCGTGGTGTCGATTAACCAGTTGACGAACGCTTTAAGTTCATTTTGACGGCTCCGATTTTCTTTTTTGACGACCGTTCTTGTGTTGCAAAAATTGCATTTGTAACGCTGTTTTCCAGTGCCGTTTTTACCCGCCTTTACCATCGCATTTCCGCAGTTTTCGCATTTGAATTTGTAAGTATTTTTCATGATATTTAACTCCTTTGAGTTAAATTATACCACGAAACCCGCTCTGCGTAAAGGATTGACGGCACTTCCATATCCCAAAAGTGGCAATTAGTTCTAAATTAACTGCAAAGCCATAATTGATGCCGAAAGGACTTGTCCCAACGACAAATTATCTTTAGTATTTATAAAGATTTTTAGAACTGCTGTGCAGTATGTGCCTGTTTTGCCTTTTACTGCCGGACTCGGGTCGAACGCATTATACAATACGCCAATCCTCCGACAGCTTTGGATTTCTCCACTTTTCATTATAGCATAAGCGTAATAATCAAAAACTTGACATTTTGAGCAGAAATGATATATTGATTTCAGGGTATAGTGTTTTAGCTATCGTCAGGATTCGCCCAACGGACAGGCAAAGCCTGCCCTTTATGGGGTTCTGAAAATTTCTTAGTGTAATTGGAATAATCTCCAAAATTATAAAGATGTCAGAAACACCGCGCTTTTTGAGGTCGGAACAAATGTTCGCATAGAAACTCGCCGACTCATTTTCGCCAATCCAAACGCCCAAAATATCCTTGTGACCTTCCATGTCAACACCCAAAATCGAGTACACGCATTTGTTGATAATATGCCCGTTGTGACGCGACTTAAACACGATTCCGTCGAAGTAAATTATCGGGTAAATCGACTCGAGCGGGCGGTTCTGCCATTCGTTGACTTCGGGTAGAATTTTGTCGGTGATTTTGCTGATTAACGTCTGCGGTATCTCTGCACCGTAAATCTCGCGGAGGTTATCCTCAATGTCACGCTGGCTCATACCTTTCCACAGTCATCTTGACAACGAGGCTCTACAATGCGATTCCCACGCCGAAAGCGAAGTTGCAGCCCCCTCCGCCAATCTGCGGAATGGCTACGGGGCAGCGGCTTCGCCCCCGACAAGGCTATCACATCGCAAACTCATTATAAAGACGCTTTTGCGGCATAAAAGCCCGCGAATTTTCACTTGATTCGGTTAAATCGCAATGTTGTGAATTCCCCCATTACCCACTCGATATGACGAAGACCCGCTTTCCTTGCCCTTCTGGTATCAGCTTGCCTGTTCCTTGTTCCGGCATGGGTACGAAATATTCTTCAAAATCCTCGTTGTCTATATACGAAAAATGAACGTCGTAAAACTCCATACCGCCGATTTTTTTAAGCTGTTCCTTGACACGTCTACGTCCTTCAAGGGCATAATGAAGCACTTCCGCTACATCATCACGAGTAAACTCGCCATGAGGATAGAGCAGTTTTAACATTCCCGACACGGTTTTACGGACAGCAATAGTATCACGTTGATTCAAGTCACCGCCGAGCCGGAAATACTTGTCAATAGCATCACCGTAAGGTCATCAACAAATGTGTGTACTCGGTTTTAGGCATCGGCATGGACGGCAAGAAAGAAATTCTCGGAATTTGGATTTCGGACAACGAGTCGGCGAGTTTTTGGACGACCGTATGCAACGAACTCAAAAATCGCGGTGTGCAGGACATTTTAATCGCCTGCCGCGACAATTTATCGGGCTTTTCGACCGCAATTGAGACGGTTTTCCCCAAAACACAGCAACAACTTTGTGTGATTCACCAAATCCGAAACTCCACAAAATATGTTTCGTACAAAGATTTGAAACCGATTATGGCGGATTTGAAGATGGTTTACCAAGCTCCGACCGAAGACGATGCTCTGTTCCACCTCGAAGAGTTTCGCGAAAATTGGAACAAAAAGTATCCACAAATCTGCAAATCGTGGGACGATAATTGGGCTGAACTTTCGACCTATTTCAAGTATCCCGATGAAGTCCGCCGCCTGATTTATACCACCAACGCCGTCGAAGGATTTCACCGAATGTTGCGGAAATACACCAAAACCAAGACGATTTTTCCGACAGATGATTCGCTCAGAAAATCGGTGTATTTGTCGATTATGGAAATCACCAAGAAATGGAGTATGCCCGTCCGCGACTGGGGAATAATAATAGGACAGTTGATGATTTTCTTCGACGACAGGCTGGACAGCAGGATGACCGCGTGAGCCGGGAAATAATCTGCTCGGAGTTTGTCGCTTCGGGTCATAACGGCAAAATGGTTGGCGGCGAGTCGCTGACGAACGCAACCCACCGCTTTTGCCCATATGACGCGAAACGCGCTCCGGTTGCCCTCCGGCAGAGCCGTATCCTCGTTCCGTAATTCAAGTATTGGCTGATATGGTTAGATTATTCCGTTTACACGAGTCAAAAAACACTCCCCGTCTGAGGTATGCCGCACAATCGAACAGCGTGTCTGATTTCGTATCAAACATCGTTTTTGAAATTTTTCTTGCCTTGAAATGGATATGTCGCTGTAAATGTAGTTGCGGAGCGGTAATTTCGTTTATACGCTTAAAAATGAGCTTCAAAATGAAATGAAACCAACATACCAAAACGGTATGTTGGTTCGCTTTATAAAGCAATAGAGGCGGGAGTGTCCTTTTCGGACACTCCCGCTATATCTATTACGCCGCTTTCTCGGATTGATTGGCTTTCAATTCCTCGAATTCTCGTTTGCCCTCGTCACTCTCGAAGTATTCTCGAATTGTCGGGAGTAAGCATCGCGCTAACTGTTCAAGGGCTTTGTCTGGGATTTCGCATGATATGTTTATATTTGTTGCGATAACCACCTCTCTTTCGATTTTATACCCTTATTATATAGTATGATTTTTAGAAGTCAAGAGTTGACAAAGTCGCACGGTTAGCAGATTGCACAAGAATTTTTGGGTTGAACTTATGCTAAGTTGCGGTGGCTTTTCGCAGATTTCGGCAGAGAGGTTACGATAAGACGGATTTTTGTGCAAGTTTCACGAAAATCGGGGAATATTTTACCGAAAACGCTTGAAACTTGACCGAATATATGGTAAAATACATATTAAGAGGATTTTCAAGCGGGAGGATATAATGTCAGCAGTAGAAAAATGGAACAAGCTCGTAGAGCTTTATAACAAGCACTTCAACGATAAAGAGGAAGTTATTCAAAACCTTTGGGAGAACATCTTTGTCGAGTTTTTCGGTTATAGCAGATTCGGCGGCGAAATCGAACGGCAAAGAAATATCCGTATCGGTTCAACCGAAAGAGTTATAACCGACATTATTATAAAGGAAAGCAATACTGATTTATTTATCATTGAGTTGAAACAATATAATCTTTCTCACAGTGCGGCAATGGAATTGCAATTGATGAGTTATCTCAAACAACTTCGCCTTGATACGGGTATTTTAGTTTGTGATAAAATCTACGTTTTTGATTATGATTATGGCAAAGCAGATGACGAACAAAACCGAGCTGAGATTGCATTTACTACGGACAATCCCGATGGGGTTAGGTTCGTTGAGATGTTCAGCAAAAACAATTTCACGAAATCGGCTGTTAAGGATTTTATTAGACTTCAAAGTGAATCAGTTGAAAAAGTAGACCGCATTAAGGAGGAGTTATCGTCGGATTTAGCTGTTGAGTTACTTAAAAATTATTTTTCTGATAAGTACGGAGAGGTCGAGTTTGCGAAAGCGATTAATGGGTTCAATGTAACGGTAACGCCTAAGGGTATAGCAATTGCAACTTCTATTAAATCTTCTCATTCAAGCAGCAATGATGATAGTGGTTTCGCAAATTTACAACGTAACCCAAAATCAAATAATGATGAGATTATAGAAAGAATAATTGAAAAATGTATACTTATAAAAATCAAACAAGAAACGGTCTATAAATGCGGTAGTGTTTATGAAGCTGTAAGAGCCGCATGGGTATTACAAATATCTAAAGCCGAAAAAGCAGATTATGTTTTTGCCGTTCTTAATGGAAAAGTTGAAGGAGTGTACGAAAATTTAAAATGGAGTAACGATGATGTTAGGTCTAACCGATTGAAGTTTGACGGTACTCGTGCTGTGGATATAGAAGAAAAGTATAAAGGTAAAACGATACCTTCCGAATTTCGCAAAAAAGGTAGTGCTAATCCTTGCCAGTATGTGAATTGTTGATAATAAGTTAAAAGGATAAATAAAAAGGAGCATTGTATGGACTTAGCTTTATTGCGCCATAATTTTAAGACTTATATGAGCGAGCGTTTTCCTAATGACAGCAACATCAGCTCAACCGTGTCGATGGCATTTTTTCTTGACCGTTGTGGGAGAGAATATGAAATTAACTTTATTCAAGTTTTGACTACGGGGATAATTCCCGACTCATATAAAACGATTCTCGAAAATCACTTCACAGCGAATAAGCGAAAAAATCCTAAAAGCGATGCTTCCGTATATGAGAGGGCATTAAGATTGTTGATGGAGTACATAGTTAATAGAGATAATGCTAACATAGAACTAACAATTATCAATCCCGTCAAGCAAATAAAAAAAGAAATTTCGTTACCTATCATTGAATCAAATCGAAAAACAACCGTGAACGATTCATACAGTTGTGGAAAAGAAGCCGGAATACTTCTTGTAAAAATCGGTAAAGAAAGATTTGCAAATAAATCCGACCACCCTTGGGTTCATCTAACCGGAAAGCGTGAGTATGATGTACTACTAAATGATTTGGAGAATACACCCCACGCTTTTGTTCTCGCCTGTCTTATGGACAAGCAAATAAAAGCTGAACGTGCATGGGCTATTCCCTGCATGGTTATGGAAGAATTGGGAACGGATATAAATTCATTAAACACCGTAACCGAGGAAGATTACATAGCTCTTTTCAATCGCCGTTCATTTCACAGATTCAATAATGAGATGGGTAAAGTTTTTAAAAGTGGGGTTCAACGAATTGTAGATTTTTATAACGGAGATGCTTCTTTAATATGGCGAAATAAACCGAGTAGCGCAAAAGTTGTCTATGATTTTTTACAGTTCAGAGGTGCGGGTGTAAAAATCGCAACGATGGCGGTTAATATTCTTGCTCGTCAATTTCAAGTGGAATTTGAAGATTATTATTCAATTGATGTATCCCCCGACGTACATATCCGACGTGTTATGTATCGAATGGGTTTAATTGAAAACGAAGCAAACACAGATGCTGTAATATACCGTGCGCGAGAACTTAATCCGGAGTTTCCGGGTATTATTGATTTTTCAGCTTGGGAAATTGGCAGAGAATATTGCCGCCCAAATAATCCGAGATGTCATTGTTGCTATGTCAATTCTAAATGCGTTAAGCGTTTGAAATAAATCGCATTGTTAAAAATCGTTTATCGAAAAACGGGTCAAGGGTTCGCCCTTGTTGCGGAGCAATCCCTCTCACCGTAGTGAGCCCAACCGAGAGCGGAGCGAACGGCAGTTTTGTTGAGCCGTACACGGCTCGGACAAAACTGGTATTGGGTCAAAGTACCCGTTCAGTCATGCACTCACTAATTTTATCAAATTACATTTGCACACTCGGCAATTTTTTTCTTCAGCCTTGCAAAATTTTTTGCTACTTCGGTTTTTGCTCTGCTTAAAAATTATCGCCGACACAATCACCCAACTTGCCAAACTAAAAAATGACCCGCTGAAAAAAAGAAGAAAAAGTTGAAACCTAAAATTCGATTTTATAAAATTGCACTTCTTGAATTTGAGTGACTAAATTAGGATTCACCCAATACCGATTATATCAATCGTGCAAGCACATCAACATAATCGCCGTTCGCTCTGCTCTCGGTTGGGCTCACTGCTGTGAGAGGATTTGCTCCGCAACAAGGGCGAACACTTGACCCTATTCGGTAAAAATATAACCATGTAATTCAAG
>Ga0082212_10012673_pt1 | contig 10610 bp, 14 predicted proteins | sample TergutNt197P3_FD_71548 | JGI IMG/M metagenome (GOLD analysis project Ga0082212, IMG submission 71548) | Neocapritermes taracua P3 segment gut microbial communities from Petit-Saut dam, French Guiana - Nt197 P3 | ecosystem: Host-associated > Arthropoda: Insects > Digestive system > Gut ...
TCCTATGCCGGCGAACAGCGTGGATGGAGAATGGATACCGAAAAAGCCCTTGATGCTGCCAACGATACCGCCCAGGAAGCCCTTGATTTTATCCCACAGCCACGCGGCTGCGTCGTTAATGCCCTGCCACAGCCCCTTGATGAGGTTCAGGCCCGCCTCGGCAAGCGCGGGCACGAAGCTGACGATGGCGCTAACGATCCCGATGATGATCTGCGGGATCGCCTTCACGATCTCAATGATGATGGTGGGCAGGTTCTCTACCAGGGCAACGAGCAGCTGCACACCGGCCATGATGATCTTGTCGATGTTGCCGATGATCGCGTCCACCAGGCCGGCGACGATCTTGGGGATGGCCGCCACCACGGTGGTTATGATCTGAGGCAGCGCCTGGATCAGCGAGATGAGCAGCTTGATACCGGCGTCAATGATCTGGGGGATGGCGCCGATGACCGCGCTAATCACGTTGTCGATGATCTTGGGGATCGCGGCGACAATTGCCGTAATGATCGTGGGCAGCGCGGTAATAAGGGACGTCAGCAGCTTGATACCCGCCTCAATGATCTGCGGGATGGCGCCGATCACGAAATCCACAATAGCTTCTATGATCGCGGGCAGCGCGGCGATGAGTTCCGGCAATGCAGCCAGCAGGCCGTCCGCAAGGCCGAGGATAAGCGCAAGGGCAGCGTCCAGAAGCAGCGGCAGATTCTCCACCAGTGTCTGGCAGATGAGTACCATGGCCTCCACAATGGCGGGAATAATCCGCGGCAGCGAGTCACCAATTCCCTGGACAAGCGTAGTCACAACCTGGATAGCGGCTTCGAGAAGTGCGGGCAGATTGTCAAGTATACCTTCAACCAGCGACAGGACCAGTTCCAGCGCGCCGGCTGTAAGCGCGGGCAGCGCCTGAATAATGCCGCCCAGGAGCGCCGTAATGATGCTCGCAGCCGACTGCACCAGCATGGGAAGATTACTGGTAATCCCCTTGATGAGCGTGGCGATAATGCCCGGGGCGATGTCGGCAATTACCGAGGTAATCGTCATGAAAACATCCAGGACGCGAGGCAGTATGGTAGACAGGGAACCGACAATTTCCTTAGCGCCCGCCTTGATGGATTCCGCCGCGTCCGCGTTGCCGGCGATCAATTCCGCCAGTCCGTCCGTAACTTGCGTCAACCCTGGCAGCAGTTCCGTGCCGATGGCGTTCTTCACGCCCGCGAAGGTACGTTTCAGGGTGTCCATAGAATCGGTGAACTTGACCGAGGCTGTAACAGCGGCCTCCGACATGACCATGCCCAGGTCGTTGGCTTTCTGTTTCAAAGCATCGGTTTCACCGGCAGTCTGGTTCAACAGCGGCATGAGTTCCATGCCCTGCTTGCCCAGGAGCTTCATGGCGGCAGCGGTCTTCTCCGCGCCCGGTGGCATATTTTGAAGGGCCTTGACGGTCATATCAAAGGCTTCCTCCGGGGACTTGTCCTTGATATCGTCAAAGTTTATCCCGATTTTCGCAAACGCCTCGGAAGCCTTGTCGCCGTCCTCAGTCAGGCCGTCCATGGTCTTTTGGAGGGTTTTCATCCCCGCGCCGAGGCTGTCGATGCTGGCGCCGTTTTGAGATAGGACGTAGTCCCACTCCTGGTAGGCTTTCGCGGACAGGCCCAGCTTCTGCGACGCTTTATCCACCCGGTCGCCGGCAGCCGCGGCGTCGGTAGCCATATTGTACATTTCCTTGCCCGCCGCGACCGCAGCGGCGCCGATGGCCGCCATAGCCGCGCCAATGGCTACGCCCACACCTTTGAGGATACCGCCAAGTTTCTCAAACCGTTTGCCGGATTCCTCAGCATCCTTGCCGGTTTTCTCAACCTCATCGCCCAGTTTGTCGCTATCCTTGGCGGTGTCCTGCATCTCATCGCCGACGCCTTCCAGGGCCTTTTCATTGTCGCCAAGCTCGCGCTCCATGCCGTTCAACTCAGCCTCAGCCTTGTTGAGCTGGATCTGCCAGTCCTGGGTGCGCTTGTCGTTCTCACCGAAAGAAGAAGCCGCGTTGTCCAGCGCGGCTTTCAGAACTTCGATTTTGTTTTTCTGGGTATCGATTTCCTTGTTGAGGACGGTATTCCGCGCGGTGAGGGCCTGAGCGGACTGATCATTTTTGTCAAACTGGCTGGCGGCGAGCTGCATTTCTGAACCGAGCAGCTTGAAGTTCTGCTGGATATCCTTCAAGCTATCCTTGAATTCACGGTCTCCCTCAACGCCGATCTTCAAGCCGAAATTGTCCGCCATGCCCTCACCTCCAATCCGCTACACGTCATAAGGGATAATGTCGTCGATGGTCAAATTCTTCTTTGGTTTCTCCATGCCCAGGAACTGCTTGTGGCACGTCCACAGGTCAAGGAACAGTCCGATGGGCATGAGCCAGAATTCATCCTCGCTCATGCCCATCTGTACGCGGCCATAGTAAAACAGCCGGGTAAACAACTCAGAGTCGTTTATCCGGCGGGAGAGTTTTTTGAGCCGGGTTCCTCCTCGCTTTCCACATCACGCCGAGTACCCTTGAACATCGCCTCTGTGATGGCATTCTTAAAGGTAGCAAGCTCTACCGGGGTGGTGAGCAATTCCACCGCGTCCTCGGTGAGCAGCGCGCGGGGCGCGTCCGGGTGACGTAGGTTATGAATCTGGATGGATTGGTTCGCCAGCAGGGTGATCAGCCATACGACTTCCGCTAGCGCCGGCTCGAAATTTTCCGATTTCAGGAGTTGGTCGCCCAGGTTCTCCAGCCCGCCGTACTTGCCAGCTATGGCTTTTGTAGCTTTCGTGGTGAGAATGAGTTCGTAGGATTCGCCGCCGATCTCTATCACGGCGCTGCGCTCGTTGTCCATAATGATACCCTCCCGTTTCATGATCAGGGCTCCTCTTCGCCCTGGACGGTGTAAACCGGTTCGTAGACCTGCTGGTACCACCCGGTGATAACAGACGCCGGAACGCCGGCGCCACCCTCAGTGACCTCGGCCTTCCACGGGTGTTTTCCCATGCCATCCAGCTTGTTCCGGCGCATGACCGTACCCTCAATGGTAGGAGTCTGGAAGGTGATGGAATCACCCTTGGTCTGCAGATTCGTGGCCGGAAAGCCGAATTTCACTTTGTAGAGCCAGAAATACCTGTAGGTGTTGTTCGGCTTCATGGCTCTAAACCCGACCGCGACGGGATTACCGGAGTTTTCGCTGGCTGAGATCAGGACGCCGTTATCATCCGTAGTCGCGCCGGTCAAATCCCTAGCGGCAATAATGCCGATATCGTCCACGCCCAGGGTCAGCTTCCCGGACTTGAAATCCTTGATAATTTCAGCGACGCCGTCATCCGCGTAGAGCAGCGCCTCCACCAGTTCAATGGACAGTTCCGCCTTGATCGCCTTGGCGAGCATCGTAGGGGCGCCGTAGGACTCCTCGCCATCCTCACTTTCGGTGATTTTTGAGTAAAAAAGTTTATCCAAACCTATGGTTGCCACGGTTCATTCCTCCTCCAATTCATAGTGTTTCGCCGTGTCAACGGCATAGTGATGATATTCGCTCTCTTCCTCATAACCGAGGTAACGGCGGTCGGTGACGGTGACGCCCGCGTCCTGCAGAGCTTTCACGATCCAGTTCACGGTGGCACGGTAGTTCTGTTTGGAAAACAGAGAGAGCCGCGCCTCCTGTATCTCCCGAAGCGGGCGGTTATCCGCATAGGTGTCAAAGGTATCGGACATCGGCGTGATGACAACGTAGGTATCAGGCGCTGTTGATTTGAATATGCCGGTCTCCGCCGGAATTCCCAGCGTGTCCAGCAGCGTGGTCAGTTCAGCCAGGATACTCATAGCTTGTCAATCTCCTCCTCCAGCACACGCTGCATCTCTTCCTGGCACGATTTCCGGGACGAGGACTTGGCGGGCTTCAAAAACGGCTTAGCGGGCTGCCCATGCTTACCATATTCTAAAACCGTAGCGAGCATGGCGTTGGTGATGGCAGAATAGCTTCGCTTCCCTTTGGCGGCGTACTGCTTACGCCGGGGCTCACTGAAACCGACCTTCGCGTTGTGGATGCCCTGCCGGTTCACTTTCACGGGAGACAAGCCCAGGGCGCCTGCCAGTTCGCCGATGCTCCGGGATTTATACTTGGTTCTCTTACCTACGACAGCACGGAGGTTGCCTTTGACCTTAGCCAATACAACTTCACCGCCCGCCTCGATGGACTTGGCGATGATTTCATCGGTCTTGTCACCCAGGCGGGAGACCTTTTGCAAGAAATCATCCGGTAATTTGATCTCACACCGGGCCAAGACAATCACCTCCCCACCGGCTCTATCTTCTCAACCAGAATTTCCAGATACATGCCGCGCTCACGCACATTCTCCGCGCTGAGGATGCGGTAGCGGCCTTCGCCGCATATAATATAAAGGGAAGTATTCACCTCGATATTGGGAAGGCAACGGAGCCGAAACAGCGTCGTTGCAGTGGAAAATGCCGCCATGTTCGCCCACCGGGTTGTACCGCGGCGATCCTCTTTGTACGCGCGGACGGAGGCCAGGATGTTATCGCCCGTGGACACAAACCCCTCCGAGTCCTTTACAGGCTCGGTGGTAATGATGTCGATGAAAGTGTTCATCTTTCCGTAACTCATACTTATCATTCCCCTTGACACGATATATACTCGGGTCTATACTTTGCTTGGAGGTGATTGCCGTGGAAGTCGCTAAAATCTTTGCGAACGGAAAAAGCCAGGCTGTGCGCCTGCCTAAAGAATGCCGTTTTTCCGGCAGCGAGGTCTATGCCCAAAAGGTGGGTGAGGCTGTTTTGCTGCTGCCCAAGGACAAGGTCTGGGAAACATTTATGGAAGGGCTGGGCGGTTTTTCCAGTGACTATCTCGCGGAAGGTAGAGCGCAGGATAACAATGCGCCGAGGGAATCCCTGTGAAGTACATGCTGGACACGAACATCTGTATTTACATCATCAAGAACAAACCGGAAAGCGTTATAAAGCACCTCAAGGCCAAACAAAGCGACGGGCTGGCGATCTCAGCGATAACGCTTGCGGAGCTTGAACATGGTGTGGCCGCGAGTGCGTTTCCTGAGAAAAACGCGCTTGCCCTGATGCAATTCATGGTCATAGCAAGGTGCTTGCCGTTTACACACCGCGCGGCTGCTGAATACGGTAGAATTCGCGCCGGCTTGCAGAGGCGCGGCATGCCAATCGGCGCGCTGGACATGCTGATCGCCGCGCACGCAAAGTCCGAAGGGCTGACGCTCGTCACAAACAACACACGCGAATTTGAGCGTGTCGAGGGTTTGGACCTTGAGGATTGGGCCGTCTAGACCTGCCATTCCCGGTCGATACGGAGCAGCATGTTCACTGTGTTCCACACCTGCTGGCTCGCCTGCACGTTGTCGTTAAAGAAGCCCGCTGTCGAGCCATCACGACTTTCGTAGTAATGGCCCGACAGCATGATCACGGCATGTTCGGTGGCGGGCGTCATGACTTTCCGGCTGTAGATTCCTTTGGGTTTCTTTTGGTAGGCTTCCGCGTAGTAGACAGCGGCGCGGATGAGAGCCTTAAGAAACTCATCATCCGCGTCGTGCTGCAGGATCAGGTTCGCCTTGACCTTGGGGAGTAGTTTGTCAACCAGGGCCATGCCGCCACCTCCGTTAACCGGCCTGCTTCAATAGCTGAATGCCCTCGGCCAGGATGACTTTGCCGTCCAGACGTTCGGTGATGATGAATCCGACTTGGCCGTTGCCGGCAAAGAGCTCGTTCAGCCGCTGGAGCGTCCTGCCCTGCCGGTCGGCGATCCAGTAATTGGAGAACGCGCCGAAGGCCACGGTCAGCGCGCCGGCTTTGAGAGTGGGTACGAAGGGCGAGGTGTAGAGCGAATACCCAAACAGCTTGTCCGGCTCGCCGGCCTGCAGGCTGGGCTGCCACAGGAACTGTCCGTTGGCGTCCTTGAGCTTACGCATGGCGCACACGGTGGAATCGTGGGTAAGGAACACGGCGCCGCGCCGGTACGGGCTTTTGAGGGAATAGATGAGGTTCACGATATCGTCAAAGACAATGGCCGTATTGCCGGCCGCCGTCGCGCCGATGTGCGCGCCGTCCGTGAGGTTGAAGATGCCCGTAGGCTGACCTGCTCCTGTGCCGGAGATGAACGCTTCCTCCTCGGCCACGCCCAGGGCGCGGGCGAACTCCTCAGCGATGTAGCTCTCCAGGTCGAACATGGAGTCCGCCAGCAGCTCAACGCTGATCTTGATCTGGTCGGTCAATTTATAAGCGTCGAGGGTTTTCTGGCCGAAGGTCATGTCGCTGACCGGGATCGTGCCGTTTTCAGGCACCCAGGTTGCGGTGGAACCGGTAGCCGCGATGGGCACCTTCCGTTCCACATTGGTGCTGATGACCTTGGCGAGGGAGCGTACCACGTTGGCCTCGTCCAGCGCTTTTACGATGAAGTTTTCGAACTCAGTCGGAACGAGGTAGCCACCGTCCGCGTCAACCCCGACAGACAGGACGTTGGACGCTGGCCTGCCCCGCAGGACATTCAGGAATTCGCGGCGGTACTCGTCGCTGGCACGGCCGGTCCTTGTATCCGCGCCGGCCTGGGGATCATTGGTGATGGGATTCGATGTGGGCGCGTTCAGTTCCGCGTCGATGGCGGCCTGACGCTCCAGACGCTCCACTTCACGGCCCAGGGCCACCACATCGGACTCCATGCGCTCATAGGCGGCGGCGTCCTCGGCGGACATCAGGCCGTCCTCGCCACGCTTGCTGTCCAGGAACGCCTTAGCCGCGTCCCATGCCTTCGCGCGTTTTTCGCGCAGTTCCAAAATCTTGCTCATGTTGGTATCCTCCTTCTGATCAATGGGAAATAAGAGAAAGCCGCTTATCCAGCGACGCGATGGGGACGCCTTTTGGTTCGGTATGAATTGCGGACCGAACCTTGTCAAGCAGGGAGTTGGTAACGGCCCTGCGGCTGAAAGCGTATGTTTCAGTGGACGGTTTCCGTTTTTCGTCTTCAAGCATGCCGTCCGCGAATCCCATCTCAATCGCTTTATGCGCCGAGAGCCAGGTTTCCGCGTCCATGAGGTTGGAGAGCTTCACACGGGACATCCCGGTCTTGATCTCATACGCGTTCAGGATCGATTCCTTCACCTCATCCAGCATACCCATGGCCTTGCGCATTTCCTCCGAGTCGCCAATCGCTATTGTGAGCGGGTTATGGCACATCATCAGGGCGGTGGGCGCCATGAGGACGCTGGTGCCGGCCATGGCGATCACGCTGGCTGCGGAAGCCGCGATGCCGTCGATCTTCACCGTGACATTGCCCGGATAATCCATGAGCATGGCGTAGATCCGGCTCGCTGCCACGCAATCCCCGCCCGGCGAATTGAGCCAGATGGTAACGTCACCCTCGCCGGAGAACAGTTCCGATTTGAATGCTGCCGGTGTAATGTCGTCGTCGAACCAGCTCTCCTCGGCGATGACGCCGTCGAGATAAAGAACGCGGGCGCCCGTATCGGCGTCCCGCGCCCAATTCCAAAAGTGTTTCACTATGATTCCTCCTGTCTATTTTGATTCTTCCCCGCGAATACACCGGCATCCTTAAGTTTGGTCATATTGCCGTTGATGAGGTACAGGTCGCCGCCCTCATCGGCTGGGATGAGGTTCATATCTTCCAGCTCGCGGATATCATTGGACGAGAGCCAGCCGTTCTGCCGGCCAATGGCGTACCCATGCATGCGGCTCTGGTAATCGCCGCGCAGCAATCCGTCCAGATTGAAACGGATAAAATATCGTGATCTTTCGGATGGGAGGATCAGTGCCTGCTGCAACGACTGTTCCCAGCGCGTCACCCAAGGGCCCACCGTATATTTGGTGAATTCCAGGCTCTGATGCTCTATGTTGCTGAAGGTGGCCCGGTCCAGATCACCAACCATGTGGGGCGGTACGCGGAAGATACGCGCGATCTCGTTAAGTTGAAACTTGCGCGTTTCCAGGAATTGCGCCTGCTCAGGCGGGATACCGACTTGATGGAACTTCATACCCTCCTCAAGTACGGCCACCCGATGCGCGTTGCCGCTGCCCTGGTAGGCGCTGTTCCAGCTTTCCTTCACACGCCGAACGTCCTTGATGGTTCCCGGATGCTCCAGCACGCCGCCGGGGTTTGCGCCGTTGCCGAAGAACGTGGCGCCGTACTCCTCCACGGCCAGCGCCATGCCGACGCTGTTCTTGGCCATGGCGATGGGCGAGTAGCCGACCAGCCCATCGAAGCCCAGGCCGGGGATGTGCAGCACATCCTCCCTGCGGAGCGTAACCGTACCGCTCTCCGGGTTAAGGCGGCTTTCCTCCTGATCCCGGCGGTAGGTATATATCAGTTCGCCGTTCTTGGCGCGGCGCACATCCATCTTGCCGGGCAGCAGCGGATAGAGCGCCAGCACACGACCCCTGCCATCCCGGACGATCTGCGCGTAGGCATTGCCCCACAGGAGCAGGTGGGACATGAGCGTCTCACGAAATACATAGCTGGTCATTTCGGGATTGGGCGCGTCGTGCAGCAGGATAAACAACGGATGATCCGGTACACGTTCCTTGCCGCCATCTCCCGTGTACTGATACAGGTGAACTGGAAGCCCAGCTACCGCCTCAGCCAGCACCCGGACGCAGGCATGTACCGCCGAAGCTTGCATGGCTGTTCGCTCGTTGACCGCTTTACCTGAGGCCGTGCCGCCGAACAAAAAAGAAAACGCGCTACCCAGCCGATTTTGGGGCTTGTCACGGGGATGGAAAAGTCGATTGAATACGCTCATGAAAATATTATCCTTTCAAAACTGCTCAGAAACAGATGACAATCACACTTGAAACATTCCCTAATAAGGAGTATAATTAAGGCCAAAATAAGATGAGGAGGATGTTTCATGAATGTACCGACAATCCGGCCGATTACGGACTTAAAGAAAACCAGTGAAATAGCCGCTCTGTGCCATGAGACAGGCGAGCCCGTGTTCATTACAAAAAACGGCTATAGCGATCTGGTCATCATGAGCGTCGAATCTTACGAGCGGCATATGTTCCTGAACGATGTGGCTGATAAACTGGCAGTAGCGGAGGCAGAACTACGTTCTGGAGCGGAGGGCCGTTCCCATACGGAGGTTATGTCTCGCCAGAGGGCAAAGCTGCATGGGAAAGTATGAGGTTCGCCACCTTCCCGTAGCGGAAACAGACATTGATGAAATCGTAGATTATCTTCTTCAGGAAGACCCCACAGTGGCGCTTTCTTTTCTGGACGGGCTGGATGGAATCGAACGGCAATTAACCGATTTCCCTGAGTCCGGCGCGATTTGGAGGGCCTTGTAGAAAAGGTCGTTTTTGCTGGCGATGATGTTCACAAAGTTGCGGATGCTCCGTACCGTAATGTAGATAGTTCGAACTAAGGGAGGTTCGGGCAATCATTACAGTATCTGGCGGGAGCGGCAGTGTGGCCGTTCCCGTTTTTATATCAGTGATTAAATGCTGACAATCATTTAACGCCATTCTCAATGATTTGACGGCCCAACTTGCCAATTTGCACCCCTCAAAGATTTAACGGCGGGAAGGGTCAAACCGATAGGAAGGGTGCATTCTATCGAACCATAGGTGCTTTGCCATTTCTAGACAATGAATCTGAGACGACGAATTTCCTTTGATATCAAAGGCTCTTCGGTGTCTCGGATTGTTTCATGATGAAAACGCCAGCATTTTCTGCACCCAGTTCGAAATGATGCACCCTCAGCAGAGGGTCTCGCTTTGTGTGATTTTCATCAACTGTCGCAGCTGTGCAGTGTCGCGATAAGCCGGCTAAGCGTGATCTAAGGAGGCAACGCCCTGTATCTCAGAGCACTGTCTCTTTTCGTTTTGCTCAACCTCACTACTGAAACCCCGCTCTATGCGCATGACCGCATTCGTAACTCCACCGCGCAGCGGACAGTTATCGGCGGGCGTCGAACTGTCTGACTACTCGCGGCGATTGATGCCCAAAAGTTGATGCACATATTTTACCTCTTTTTTACTGAAAGGATAATCGTATATTACACGGAGTTGGTAAAATAATCTTGGAAAAAATGAGAGGAGAAGTATTGTTTCATGAAAAAGGTTGTATCAACAGTCCTTGCATTGGTGTTTGCTCTGTCCATGCTTTCGTTTGCCGCCGCTGAGGAAGCGATCGTCGTCAAGTTCTGGCATCATCGCGGCTCTGGCGCACAATACGAGTGTGTAAAGCATGCCGTCGAGAACTTCAACGCAACTATTGGCGCTGAAAAAGGTATTGTTGTGGAAGAGTCCTATATCGGCGGCTATGTGGATCTGTTCGCACAGATTCAATTATCCGTGCAATCCGGTGATGCGCCCAACATTGTCAGCGCGGCCAATACCTATGTTGCGTATATGCTTGAGGACGATATGATTGTTGACATGGCACCCTATGCTGCGGCTGATGGCTTCGATATTGCCGACAACATCATGTCTTGGCTGCTGGAGATTGCCGGCAATACCGATGGCGAGCTTCATTCCTTGCCGTATTGTCGCTCCACGCCTTTGTTTTACTATAACAAGGCGATCGCTCAAG
>Ga0082212_10012674_pt1 | contig 10610 bp, 8 predicted proteins | sample TergutNt197P3_FD_71548 | JGI IMG/M metagenome (GOLD analysis project Ga0082212, IMG submission 71548) | Neocapritermes taracua P3 segment gut microbial communities from Petit-Saut dam, French Guiana - Nt197 P3 | ecosystem: Host-associated > Arthropoda: Insects > Digestive system > Gut ...
CGCCCTGAACTGCAGGATAAGATTTATATTGCTTATTGCCCTGAACGTGTTTTGCCCGGTAATGTGATCTATGAATTAGAGAATAACGACAGGGTTATTGGAGGTCTCAATCAGGAATCTTCGGAAAAAGCCGCTGAATTTTACGCTACGTTTGTAAAAGGCGCTCTGCATAAAACCGATGCCCGAACGGCAGAAATGTGCAAACTTACCGAAAATTCATCGCGCGACGTACAGATAGCCTTTGCCAATGAACTTTCGATGATTTGTAAGAAAGCTGAAATCAATGTTTGGGAACTGATCGCATTAGCCAACAAACATCCCCGCGTGAATATCCTGCAACCAGGTTGCGGAGTGGGTGGTCATTGTATTGCCGTTGATCCGTGGTTCATCGTTTCCGATTATCCCGAACAGGCAAATATCATCAAAAGAGCGCGTGAAACAAATGATTACAAGGCAGACTGGTGCGCCGATGAAGTATTACGCGCTTGCCATGAATTTGAAGAAAAACATGAAAGAGAGCCTGTAGTCGCCTGCATGGGACTTGCGTTTAAACCCGACATTGACGATTTAAGAGAGTCTCCCGCAAAATATATTGCCTCGCGCATTATCTCGGAAGCAAGAGCCGACGTGTTAATCGTTGAGCCCAATATAGAAACGCATAAGTCCTTTAATTTGGTTCATTATGACGAAGCATACCAACAGGCTGATATTATTGTCTGGTTAGTACGCCACAAGGAGTTTTTAGAAATAGCAAAATCCAAAAAAGTGAACGGGAAAATAGAGTTGGACTTTTGCGGGATTTATTTTTCTGTAAATAATTCAATAAAATCATGTATATTTGCACCCAAATAAGTTGGTCACATTCTGTCAATGTGACTGACAGTAGCGAAGCTGTAAATATACAGAACTTTTAACAATCAAAAAATCAAATTTTAATGAATCGTAAACTTATCATCTTTTTGTGTTCCGTTTTGGTTTCGTGCAACACATCAAAAAATGTAGTCTATATACAGGATGTTGTCAATGGCGCTACAAAACAGATTGTCCCATATACAGGTATTGCCATTCAGCCTAAAGACCTGCTCTCCATAGTGGTTTCCAGCAGGAATCCTATATTAGCGACAAATTATAACATGCCCTTGATAACCTATCAGGCAGGCACTGCGGAAATGATATCCAGTTTTCAGCAAAAAATGCTTGGATATTTAGTTGATATGGACGGGAATATTGATTTCCCTGTATTAGGAAAGATAAAAGTAGCCGGCCTAACACGTATTCAACTTTCAGAAACAATTAAGCAAAAACTCATTCAGGAGGATCAACTTAAAGACCCGATCGTTACCATAGATTTTTTAAATTTTAGAATTTCGGTATTAGGGGAGGTTAGATCACCGGGCACATTTTACATTAATAATGATCGAATTACCTTACAGGAGGCACTGGGAATGGCAGGAGATTTAACCATTTATGGAAAACGGGATAATGTTATCGTTCAGCGTGAGATTGACGACAAAATCACATTCTATCAGGTGAACCTGGGTTCAAAAGCTTTTATTGATTCGCCTGCGTTTTTTTTACGTCAAAATGATGTGGTTATTGTATCGCCTAACAAAACTATGGCGGCACGTTCAAGAATCAATGAAAACAAAATGTTAAGTGTGTGGGTTTCATTAGCCTCATTTATAACCACCTTAGCTGTTCTTCTGATTAAATAATCAATCTTAATACTAAAAATATGAATCAACAAGAAGAATTTGATAAAAATTCAATCATCCTCATATTGAAAATATTGAAGAAGTATTGGCTATGGTTCATATTTTCAACTATAGTCTGTTGCGGTATTGCAGTTTTGTACATCATGAAAACCCCTAAATCTTTTAAGCGTACCGCATCGGTAATGATCAGGGAAGAAACGCCTATGAGCGATGTACAGGCAGCCTTTAGCGACTGGAGGTATCCCGGTCCTGCTACAATAAATGTACATAATGAAATAGAGGCATTTAAGGCGCCTCACTTAATGTATGAGGTAATTTCGCGTTTGAACCTGACCACCAATTATTTCAGATTGGATGGTTTGCGAAAGTACGATTTGTACGGGCAAACGCCTTTTAGAGCATTGTTCCTTGATGCAAACGAAAATTCTGCTTTTTCATTTCAAATAGAAACTCTGTCTGACAAGTTATTGATGCTTTCAAATTTTGAAATGGACAAGGTAAAGTATGAAATCAATATGGAGGTTCAAATGAATGATACCATATTTACCCCTGGAGGAAGGATGATCATTACGCCCACCATATTTTATTTGCATAACCAATCAGGAACGTTTCAAATTGTAAAATACAGCAGTTTAAATCTTTTAAATATTTATACCAATAAATACAAGTATCAAGTGGAATTGTCGAATAAACTGAACAATATCATCATCCTTAACTTTGAAGATGTTTCAGTGCAAAGAGCTGATGATGTGCTGAATACCATGATTAATGTGTACAATGAAAATTGGTTAGGCGAAAAAAACACACAGGCCATCATTGCCAAAAAGTTTTTCGATGACAGGATTCCGCTTATCGAAATGGAATTAAAAGAAATAGAAGATCAGTTGGAAAAATATAAAACAAGCCATTTACTGACCGATGTACGTCAGGCTTCCAACCTGTACATGAGAGAATCGGCTGATTATATGGGAAAAATAGTTGAAATACGTAATCAGATATCAGTTGCCGGATACATTCTGGATTACATGAAAAACAATGAAAACATAAATTCATTGCTACCTTCGGCCAACATTGGTCTGGCTAACTCTTCGATTGAATTGCAGATTAGCCAGTACAATACCACGATGTCGAAAAGAAATGAATTGATCGTCAATAGCGGAGGACGGAATCCAACAATCCTTGACATCAATACCTCGCTTGACGCCTTGAGAAAATCTATTTTCGAAAGTATGGAAAATCATTTGGCAGGACTTCAACTACAATTGAACGGACTACAGGATCAGGAATCGAAAATGTCGCAAAATATTGCTTCCAATCCTGTGCAGGAGAGGCATTTAGCGACAATAGAACGCGAACATCAGTTAAAACAAAGCCTGTATCTCCATCTGCTTCAAAAACGCGAAGAGAATGACATGACGCTTGTTATGGCAACCATGAATACCCGGATCATCAGTCCGCCTTCAGGCGCTTTGGAACATATCAGACCCAAAGAGAAGCTTATATTCATGATTGCTTTATTTTTTGGTATTTGCATCCCCGGCGGTATTATTTGGGGTAAAGAAATATTGAACGATACCATACGCGATAAAAACGAGCTTGACGGTTTATCTGTGCCGCTATTGGGAGTCATTCCGGAGGCAAAAAGTACGGAAATGAAAAAATTTCTTTTGGTACATAAATACGGAGCAGGACCGATTAATGAGTCATTCCGTTTTCTTCGTACCCGCATAGGACGCATTTGCACCAATGATACGAAAGTGATTCAGATTACCTCCATGGAACCCGGTTCGGGAAAAACATTTATTGCTGTGAATCTGGCCATGTGTTTCGCCCTTGCAGGTAAAAAAGTGGCGCTTTTGGATCTTGATTTCAGAAAGGCCACTCTAAGCAGATTGATCAATTCTCCGGAATTTGGTATGTACCACTTATTGAGTGGATTGGTGCTTCATGAACGCTATTTTATAGAAAAAAACTATTTTTATAACGGATTTGATATTTTGCCCACCGGCCCTTTGCCCGTTGATCCTTCCGAATTGTTGTTAAGCGATAATCTTGAAAAATTAATCAAGAGATTTAAAACGACCTATGATTATATATTTGTTGATTGCCCTCCTGTAAATTTGGTGACCGATGCCGAAATTTTCGCCGCTTTAGCGGATTTTTCAATTTTTGTCATTCGCGAAAACCATACCAGCAGGAAAAAATTGGATGAAATCAAAAAAATAAAACAGGAAGAACAATTCAAAAACATGCATATTGTTTTGAATGGCTCCGTTGCCGATATCCAACCGGATATATATTATGATCTTTATAACAAAAGTATTCATGCTTTACCCAAAGCCACCGAGGTATGGAAAAGTTCGGGTTATTTAACGGAAGGCACAAACAGATAAACGGCACCTGACAGCGCACCGGTCATAGAGATATGGAAGCGTAGTAGAAATAAAGGAAGAGATTTGCATAAGATTTACAACAAGCAACGAAACAGCGGTTACTGTAACGTCGGTTGCGATAATTATTTAAGGGGACTTCTAAAAACTCTCAACGTCATGCTGAACTTGTTTCAGTATCTCCTCGTTTTCAGGAGATTGCGGGTCATGCCCGCAATGACGAGAGCGTTACAAACGGGTTTTTAGAAGTCTCTTTAATAAGAACCCAGCACGTTCATATTTAAAATAATATGACATTTTACGATAGAGAAACAGAAATAGAAATTTTGAGAGAAATTGAAAAAAACGCCGATCATTTCGCTCAAATGACCATCCTTATGGGGCGACGGCGAGTAGGTAAAACTACATTGCTGAAAAATGCTTTTGTTTCGTCAAGTACAGTGTTGTATTTCTTTGTCGCTAAAAAGAACGAAATATTGCTATGCGAAGAGTTTGTGCGCGAAGTGGAAGAAAAGTTATCCGTTTCTTTGGGCAGTTTTCAAAACTTTGCTCAACTGTTCAAAGCAATCATGATTCAATCGCAATCGCGGCATTTTACATTGATTGTTGATGAATTTCAGGAGTTTGCAAATATTAACTCTTCCATTTTCAGTGATATTCAGAATCATTGGGATTCGTACAAGGAAAAGTCCAAAATTAACCTGATTTTTTGCGGTTCGATTTATTCCATGATGAAACGGATTTTTGAAAATTCAAAAGAACCGCTTTTTGGCAGGGCAACATCAAAAATCACCATCAAACCGTTTGCCACAAGCGTTTTGAAGCAAATTATTTCCGATTATCGCCCTGATTATACAGCAGAAGACTTATTGGCGTTTTATATGATCACAGGCGGAATAGCAAAATATGTAGAACAATTGGTTATCAACAAGGCATTCACTAAAAAACGAATTTTTGATACTGTATTTAAGGAAAGCTCGTTTTTCTTAGACGAAGGACGGGCGGTTCTGGTAGATGAGTTTGGGAAAGATTACGGCAATTATTTTTCGATACTTTCGCTTATTGCATCATCCAAAACCGACAGATCAGAAATGGAAAGTATTTTAAATATGCCTGTGGGCGGTTATTTGGATCGACTCGAAAATGATTACAATCTCATTAAGCGTATTCGTCCGTTTGGCGCAAAAGATGGTAGTCGTAACAATAAATACCTGATTGAAGATAATTTTCTGAACTTTTGGTTTCGCTTTATTTATAAATACCGTAGCGCCGTCGAAATAGGAAATCTGGAATACGTAAGAGGTGTTGTGGAACGTGATTATGAAACCTACAGCGGTTTGATCTTGGAAAAATATTTTCGCTCGGCGCTCATGGAATCAAAACAATTCTCGGAAATCGGCAACTATTGGAACCGGAAAGGTGAAGATGAAATAGACATCGTAGCGCTGAACGATATGGATAAAAAAATGATCTTTTGTGAAGTGAAACGAAATAAAAATCGGATCAGCATCCCTTTGCTTGAAAAGAAATCGGAACCAATAATCCGCAAATATTCAAATTATCTTATTGAATACAAGGCGCTTTCTTTGGAAGATATGTAACAATGACAATTTTACACATCTCGCTTTTCGCAATCTGCGAAATCAATCGAAGAATTTTAATCTACGGACAGAATATGCCTCCTACGCTCTCCAAAGTCCCGCAGGGACGATACTGCCCCCCATTGGAGGAGGGTTGGGGTGGGGCTTGTGTCGTCCTTACAGGAATCACGCTATTTGATGTAGTACTTCATACGAAATATTAATTAATGGAGCTCAACATTAAGCGCATATTACAGCAAGGAGAAGGGTTGAAAGTGGAATTTAAAACCACATTTAATACCGAAACTGTTGAAACTTTGGTGGCATTTGTCAATACCAAGGGTGGAGCGGTATATGTTGGCGTAAATGATCATGGCAAAGTTGTTGGCGTACAATTAGGAAAAGAATCCACACAGCAATGGGCCAATGAAATAAAGAGTAAAACAGAACCTTCTATTATTCCCGATGTGGAAACCTTTGAGATTGAAGGTCGTCAGATTGTTGTTTTGTCGGTAACCGAATTTCCCGTGAAACCGGTAGCAATGCAAGGAAAATACTATAAAAGAATAGATAAATCCAATCATTTACTATCGTTATCCGACATTTCTGATTTGTATATGCAAACGATGCAATATTCGTGGGATGCCTATTTTTCAAGAGATTATTCAATCAATGATTTGGATTTCAAAAAAATACAGAAATTTATCGACAAAGTTAATTCCGTTGGTCGTTTCAGTCTGGACGGTACGCCAATAGAATGTTTGGAGAAATTGAAATATATTTCAGGAGAAAAAATAACAAATGCTGCAGTCTTACTTTTTGGTAAAGGTGAGAGTTCGTACAATGTTCATTTGGGGCGTTTTAAAACAGAGTCGATGATTATAGACGATAAAATGTTGCGCTCATCATTATTCGATGCCGTAGAAGAGACACAAAAGTACCTGATTTCGCAAATGAAAGTGGCTTTTGAAATCACCGGCATTACTACACAACGTACCGAAATTCTGGAGTATCCCGTGCCGGCTATTCGTGAACTGATATTGAACTGTTTGATTCATCGCGATTATTTAAGCCCTATTGATGTGCAAATCAAGGTTTTTGATAATCATATCACTTTTTACAATCCGGGAAAACTGTATGGCGACCTTACTATTGAGGATTTACAAACCAATACTTATCAGGCAGCTACGCGAAACAAACTGATAGCCGAGGCATTTTATTTGACTGGGGATATTGAAAAATACGGTAGTGGTTTTCGTAGAATCAGAAATGAAATTATACAATATCCGACCATGAAACTTGATTGTGCCGAAATTCCCAATGGTTTTTTGGCAACAGTAAGTTACACCAAACAAAGGACTACAACAAAAAATATCATTAAAGGCGATGATAATGGTGTATTAAACGATGATAATGGTGTATTAAACGATGATAATGGTGTATTAAACGATGATAATGGTGTATTAAACGATGATAATGGTGTATTTAATAGAAAATTAGAAAGTGAATATAAAGTTTTATTACAGATAATTAAAAATAACCCTGGAATTAAGTTGAAAGATATTCCTGCAAAACTCGATAATCGACCATTAAGAACTGTTCAAAATCAAATAAAAAAGTTAGTTGATACAAAACTTATCAAACGAGAGGGAAGTAAAAAAACAGGCGGGTATTGGATTGTTCTACCTGATAATTTCGTGAATATTAAGTAATATGACCATCATACAGCTGCCCAAAATTTTAGACCAACGGGGAAATCTTTCTTTTCTTGAAAGTAATAAGCATATTCCGTTTGAGATTAAACGCGTATTTTGGGTATATGATGTTCCCGGAGGCGAGACACGCGGAGGTCATGCGTACAAGCAAAGTGAAGAGTTTATTATTGCACTGTCCGGTAGTTTTGATGTTGTTCTTGACGACGGAAAAGAAACGAAAAGGTATCATTTGAACAGATCATATTCCGGATTGTATGTGCCTAAAATGATGTGGAGAATCATGGACAATTTTTCAACCAATTCTATGGCGTTGGTTTTATCGTCCACGATTTACGATAAAAATGATTATATATTGGATTATGAACTGTTTAAAAATATGGTAAAATGAATGATTCAACAGTTTATGATTGTACGATAATTGAGATGAACAAACATCACAGCGATCGCAAGGGAAATATAACGGTGGTTGAGAATGGTATTACACTACCATTTGACGTAAAACGTGTGTATTATTTATATGACATTCCGGGTGGAGAAGCGCGTGGCGGACATGCCCACAAAGAGTTGTGGCAATTAATCGTTGCTGCGAGCGGAAGTTTTGATGTAATGCTGGACGACGGAAATGTAAAACAGACATATTCGCTTAACAGATCCTACTTAGGGTTATTAGTTGTGCCGGGTGTTTGGAGAGAACTGAATAATTTTTCAGGCGGGTCTGTTTGTTTGGTAATGGCATCTATGCTTTATAATGAAGCCGACTATATCAGGGAATATGACTTATTTTTAAAATATAAGACTTATCAATAATAATACAATAAAAAACATGAAAAGATTTTGTATTAAGACGTTTATCATCATCCTTCCTGCCTTCATCATCGCCATTTTGATAGAATATGCATTAAGGAACATTCCCAATGATTATAGTTACAAGAAAACATACATGGATCAAAATTCGAATCAAATAGAAACTTTGATATTGGGTGGATCGCATACATACTACGGATTGGACCCTGTATATTTCGAGAATAGAACATTTAATGACGCATATGTTTCACAATCCTTGGATTTAGATTATGAGATTTTCAAGAAGTATTCAGATCAGTTGTTGCAACTAAAGACAATTATTATTCCCATATCATATCCATCTCTATTTGCGACCTTGTCGCAGACACCAGAATCGTGGAGAATGAAAAATTATGTGGTGTATCGTGATATAGGAACGTTGTTTTTTTTTGATAAATTAGAGGTTTTATCTCGAAAATTTTCCGATAATGTAAGTATGATTGTTAAATTCTATGTAAAGAATGAGTCAATTGGCGACTGTTCAGATTTGGGTTGGGGAACTTCGTTCCAATCCGATAACTCATTTGATTTGGATGAAACGGGAAGATCAGCGGCAATAAGGCATTCCATAGAATCATATCCTAATGCGTCAATATTTCGTGAAACATCAAAAAAAATCGAAGCGATACTGGATTCTTTTATTGCATCCTGCGAATTAAAAAATGTTCATGTGCTTCTCATAACGACGCCATGTTATGTATCGTACAGAGAAAATCTGGACAATGAACAGCTTAAAATGACCATGGATATTGTATATAATATCACCCAAAGACATCAAAACTGCGCATACATCAATATGCTTGCAGATTCCTCATTTAGAGCAGAAGATTATTGTGATGCGGATCACATGAATGAAATAGGCGCTAAAAAACTTTCTTTAAAAGTAAATGAAATACTTAAAAAAATGAATGAAAAACAATAATCGCACAAAAAATGTTGTTTAATTCCATTACGTTCGCCATTTTTCTGCCGATAGTCTTCGTACTTTATTGGTTTGTATTTCAGAGGAATCTGAAAGTTCAGAATTTTCTTATCGTCGTTGCTTCCTATGTTTTCTATGGTTGGTGGGACTGGCGGTTTCTCAGCCTCATATTTCTCAGCTCCTTGGAAGACTATTTCGTAGCCCGGAAAATCAGCAACACTACCGATGAGCGCAAGCGCAAGATATGGTTACTTGTCAGCATATTGTTTAACCTCAGCTTTCTGGGATTCTTTAAATATTACAACTTTTTCATCGACAACTTCGTCGCTGCGTTTTCTTTGTTTGGAACTAAACCGAATATTTCTTCTCTCAACATCATACTGCCTGTCGGAATTAGTTTCTACACATTCCAAACCTTGAGTTATACGATAGATGTGTACAGAAGGAAATTGGAACCGACAAAAGATATTGTTGCGTTTTTTGCCTTTGTCAGTTTTTTCCCTCAGTTAGTTGCCGGACCAATTGAACGTGCTACCAATCTGCTGCCGCAATTTCAAGTCAAACGCACTTTTACTTACGACAAAGCCGTTGACGGTATGCGACAAATTCTTTGGGGATTATTCAAAAAAATCGTTATTGCAGATAATTGTGCGGAAATTGTAAACCGTATTTTCGAAAATTACCAAACCTTACCAGCAAGCGCTTTAGTGATAGGGGTGGCTATGTTTTCATTCCAAGTTTACGGTGATTTTTCGGGCTATTCGGATATTGCTATAGGTACGGCGCGACTGTTCGGATTTAATTTAATGCGAAATTTTAATTATCCGTATTTTTCACGCAATATATCTGAATTTTGGCGTCGTTGGCATATATCGCTCACCACCTGGTTCCGCGATTATGTATATATCCCGCTCGGAGGGAGCAGGGTAGTCAAATGGAAGATTATACGCAATACCTTCATCATTTACTTAGTGAGTGGTTTCTGGCACGGCGCTAACTGGACATTCATTGCCTGGGGACTTTTTCACGCCTTATTTTTTGTTCCTTTGATACTGACAGGGAAAAACAGGAAATACACAAATGTCATAGCCGAAGGTAGATTATTCCCTACTTTCAGGGAAATTACCCAGATGTTGACCACTTTTATCATGGTGTCCTTAAGCTGGATATTTTTCCGCGCCGAAACCATAAAAGATGCAGTGGAATATTTCATCAGAATATGCAATTCGAGTATTTCCACCCTTCCCCCAGAGAAGAAAGAAATATTAACATGTTCTATCTTAATTATGCTGATGCTGGTTGCAGAATGGATAGGACGAAGCGAACAATATGCATTTGCCAATCTGAACAAAAAAATAAAACCGGCATTTCGTTATATAATCTACTATTCCATTATCTTTTTGATTTATTGGTGTGCTGGTGACAAACAAACGTTCATTTATTTT
>Ga0082212_10012675_pt1 | contig 10608 bp, 10 predicted proteins | sample TergutNt197P3_FD_71548 | JGI IMG/M metagenome (GOLD analysis project Ga0082212, IMG submission 71548) | Neocapritermes taracua P3 segment gut microbial communities from Petit-Saut dam, French Guiana - Nt197 P3 | ecosystem: Host-associated > Arthropoda: Insects > Digestive system > Gut ...
CGATAATGTAGAAAATATCTACTAAATTTGTGCTCATAATTAACGGGGTTCTTGTGATTTAACTTTTTGATTTTTACGATATAAAGATAATCACAATCCCGTTAATTTGCATTTTTTTATCCGTTTTCTTACGTCGAACTGACGTTAAATATTTTGTTCCTCGCAAAGAAAGAGAAACTATTTAAAATGCACCTCTTTTTATCCAAAATTTTGTATTTGATTGTTGAAATCACAGCATTTTTCGTCAAGAAATGTTACTTTTGTCTTTTCAAACAAGTACAATTATGAATGTAGTGAATACACCGGTAGATTATCGGAAGGTAAGAGAGGTGATTGACGGTTATGAGTTGCCGGATTTTGGGAAGGCGACGATTCGCGAAGTGGTTGCGATTGCCGGTCAATTGGAGCAGGAAACAAATACCGAGTTTATCCACATGGAAATGGGGGTGCCCGGATTGAAACCGGCCCGGGTCGGTGTTGAGGCCGAAATCAAAGCGTTACAGACCGGCATTGCGGCAATCTATCCCAATATCAACGGATTGCCTGAACTAAAACAGGAGGCAGCGCGTTTTATCAAGGCTTTTATCAATATTGATATGGCGCCCGAAGGGTGTGTGCCTGTCACAGGTTCGATGCAGGGAACATATACTTCGTTTCTGACTTGCGGACAATGCGACCCGCAAAAAGATACCATGCTGTTTATCGACCCAGGCTTTCCCGTTCAGAAACAACAGATTGTCGTCATGGGATACAAAACGGCATCGTTCGACGTCTATGAATACCGGGGCGAACAATTACGATCCATTCTTGAACAATATCTATGTCAGGGCAATATTGCCGCAATCACATACTCAAATCCGAATAATCCGGCGTGGTTTTGCCTCACAGACGACGAATTGAAGATTATCGGCGAAATGGCAACCCGCTATGATACGATTGTGATTGAGGATTTGGCTTATTTTGCCATGGATTTCAGGAAAGAACTGGGCAGGCCGTTCCGTCCGCCTTATCAATCAAGCGTAGCCAATTATACGGATTATTACATTATACAGATATCAGCTTCCAAAGCATTCAGCTACGCTGGGCAGCGAATCGGGATAGCAGCGATATCCAACAAACTATATGGCAGGGCATATTCGGGTTTGACACAACGCTATGGCGGCGGCACTTTTGGTTCAGCATATATCCACAGGGTATTGTATGCGCTGTCTTCGGGAACAAGCCATTCGGCGCAATATGCATTGGCAGCCATGTTCAAAGCCGCCTCCGACGGTACGCTAGATTTTGTAGAGGACGTAAAGGAATATGGGCGCAGGGCAGCCAAATTGAAACAAATTTTTGCGAAGCATGGATTCCGTATGGTATATGATCGCGACCTGGACGAGCTTGTTGCCGACGGCTTCTATTTTACGATAGCCTACCCGGGAATGAGCGGCGGACAATTGATGGAAGCACTTATTTACTATGGCATCAGCGCCATTTCGTTGAGTACTACAGGAAGTAATCAGGAAGGGTTGCGTGTATGCACTTCGTTTATTAAACCTCATCAATATGAGCTGCTTGATGACCGGTTACAGCTGTTTGAAGCAAATTTATCCTTATCCGAATAACGAGTTTCAACACATTTTTCGATCATTTTTCGCTTGTTTTTTGAAAATATTTTGTAAATTGCCCCCTCAATGGTAGAATTTACGGAACAAGACAATGGCCCAAGATAAAGATATATTTAAGATAAAACACAATAACTTGCATTCGGAAAAAGGCAGGATATTGATATCCGAACCTTTTCTTCAGGGTATTTTTTTTCAACGTGCCGTTATTTTGCTGGTTGAACATAATAAAAACGGTTCCATGGGATTTGTTTTGAATAAACGCACCAATTTGATTGTAAATACATTTTTTCCTGAAATGAAATTTTTCCCGGACATTCCAATTTATCTCGGTGGTCCGGTACATTCCAATCATTTGTTTTTTATTCATGCGTTGGGTGACGAAATTATTCCAGGTGGAATGAAGGTGATTGATAATCTGTATTTTGACGGAAACTTTAATACATTGAAGCGCTATATTATGCAAGGAGGCGCAGTCGAAGGGAAAGTGAAGTTTTTTTTGGGTTATGCAGGATGGAATGAAAACCAATTAGCCGATGAAATCCTTCGCGATTCATGGTTAGTAGGCAATTCGACAATCCAAAATATTATGCAACCTGAAGTCGATTCGTTTTGGACTCATGCTGTCGATTCTCTTGGCAATCCATACAAAACATGGAAAAATTATCCTGTAAACCCGGATATGAATTGAACGCCTCCCCTACCCCTCCAATAGAGGGGAATTTGAAAAAATCGGGGAAGCAGGGGAAATTGGAGAAAGAATTTGGAGTTTAAATATTAGATATCAGAGTTTAGTTGTTTTTTTAGAGATATTCAGTAAACAGGAAAAGATTTGGGAAAAGTGACAATTACATAGTGTGTTGTTTTCGATTCATCCGATAGGAAATAAATAGTGTAAGGAAGAAAAAGAGTAGCAGCGAGAGGATATAAGGCATTACTTCCATCAATCCCGAATCGCGTACAAACAGGTCGTTGAAGCCGTTTAATCCCCAGTTCAATGGCGAAACACGACTGATGACCTGCATATAATGCGGCATGATAAAAACAGGTATCCAAACCCCGCCGATTGCAGCCAATATAACTACCGAAACAGCGCCAAAAATACTTGCCTGTTGATTAGTACGCGCCAAACTACCGATCGCCAGCCCATAACCGATGGCCGCCAACGATGCCGAAACAGACATACCGGTCAAGGCTATCATACTGTGACCTAATTTCAAGGCAGGAAGTCCAAAAAGCGGTGTCAGATACATGCCGGTAACGATCATCAAACAAAGTTGTAACAGACATACGGCCAAATAAACGCATACCTTACTAAACAGATACAGATGAAACGAACAGGGCATTGTCATCAGCCGGTTGTAGCATCCGATTTCTCTTTCACGAATCATGTTGCCTGCCAACGAAATAACGATGAAAAAGATGGCAAACATACTCCATGCCGGTACATTATGCTGGGTGGAATTTGGCATAATCTTTGCCGTAGCAGACTGTGCGTAGGATTCCTGAATAGAAATCATATCGCCGGTATCAAAATCGAGATTAACGGGCATGGGTATCAATTGATTAATCTGACGGGTAATTTCACGGAAAAGTAGCCGGTTCTGAATGGTCATCGCATTTTCTCTGATGGCGCCGGACAGCGTTGTCCGAAACGAACTTTTTGTTGTCGGATCGATTAGTACTTTGACAGTAAGGCTTTCGGGGTATTCGGGAAGCGGCTCGCCGTTGAATGCTTCGTCAATGACATTTCGGATATGTTCACGCAGTTTTTGGGTTGATTGTGCCGGAATGATAATGCCTATCAGGAAATCCCCCTTCGATACGCTTTCTTCTACTTCTTCCTCCGTCAATGACTTCCCTTTCACTTCGGTAGAAATCTCAAAGATAGAATTGGCCTGAAGCTGACGGCTAATCATATTTCCAAGCGAGTCGCGGTCGGCATTCAGCAGGTAAACAGGGATACGGTTTTCATTGATGGAGCGGAAAGTACTGTCTTGCAAATTAGTCATTAACAACACCAAAGCCCAAGGCATCGCAAAAAGAAGCGTCAATCCCCAAAAATCGCGGACAAGTAAAAGAAAATCCTTGTATAATAGCGCTTTAAAACGTTTCATCTTGTAATCCTGTTTTGGCAATAAATAATTGTTCAAGTGATGCGACATGCTCATCATCAATCAATTCGGAGGGAGTCCCTGCGCAAACAATCTTTCCTTTGTTCATCAACGATACAAACGTACACAGTTGTTCGGCCTCGTGCATATCGTGCGAAGTATAGACAATCGTTATTCCTTCACGATTTAATCGCAATAGATTCGTGACGATTGTTTGCCGTGACTGTACGTCAACCCCTACGGTGGGTTCGTCGAGGATCAGGATTTCGGGTTGATGCAGTAGCGCCGCGATAAGGTTTACCTGCCGCTTCATTCCTCCCGACAGGTAACCTGCCTTTTTACGGCGGTGCGACGTCAATCCAAAGATTTGCAGGTAGTAATCAATCCGTTCATGCAACATTTTTTTCGGAAGAGCATAGATATCGCCGGCAAATCTCAAATTCTCTTCCGTTGTTAATTCCGGATACAAAGCAATATCTTGCGGCACAACGCCAATCAAGGGTTTGATTCTCGACATATTTTTTTTCAACGACATACCGTTGATGGTTATCGTTCCTTTATCAAAACTGCGAAGTCCGCACAGGATGGATAGTGTGGTTGTTTTTCCTGCGCCGTTTGGTCCCAATAATCCAAAAAAAGAGCCTTTTTCGACAGATAGCGTTAGGCCGCTTACTGAAGGGTGCGAGGCGCCTTTGTAGGTTTTATGCAAGTCATCTATTTGGATGATCGGACTCATTATTAATGGATAATGGACAATTATTTTTTTAAAATCGTAAATCTAAAATCGTAAATGACTAATCATACTACCTTTTCCAAATCCCTAAAAAATTGAGCTTCTTTCTCTCCTATTTCGCCCAGAAATTTTCCGATGGATTCGTAATTGACATTTTCGGCCGATCGGTTCTTGTATATCCGTGCTGCTTCGGCAGCAAATTCGCGCCATAAATCGCCGATTGCGGTCATGCGTTCCGAAAAGGCGTTGAGTTCGTCGATTTGGGTAATGACAGCTGCTTCCTGCAGAAATGCCGCATACAAAAAACGAAAACCTGCGCCGCCTGTGCCGATTTCTTCCATCATCCGTACAATTTGTGCCAGATAGAGGGCGGCCTTTCTTGGGCCGTATTTTTCAGGAAAACGAGGGATGTTTTTAGCCATATACCGAAAAGCATTGACTCCCACCCAAGGTACGGGGCCGGGTTGGTGCAACATTCTGTAACAATTTTTACGGATCGCTTTACGCACCAACAGATTCAAGTCGGGTTTTTTGGATGGCAATGACGTAATCCTGTAAAGTTTGCCCATCGGCGGCCAGGTACCTTTCGCAAAACGTGCGCGAAGCATGTCTTTTTTCGAAAGATTTACTTTTTCGATGGCACACGGGTCACTGACAATATAATGATCTTCTTCTTTCCCAATGACACACAAGTTGTGCGCATTGAAATGAAAGCGATATTCCAATGGCATATAAGGCAGATAATACATACCTACCACGACTCCCGCCGGAACGCCTTTTTCGAGCAGGCTATCCAATGTTTTTTCGGCATTTTTCTTGCTAAAAAAAATAGTTGTCCGAGTCTTAAAACCCAGCATCCGCATCACTCTCGAAAAGATAACACCCGGTAACGGCCGAAACGAAACCACCGGAAATCCGGCTAATTTGATAAAAGGGAGATTGACGAAAAATAATGAACCTGAAAGTCCGAATATCAACGGTTCGGAATAATCATATCCGTAAGATCGCAAAAGACCGGCTGTAACCCCATTCTCACAATGAGCAGCAGTACGATGTTCAAAATTCAACTCCATCAATTTACCTGTTTTATTTCTTCGACCGAGATGCGCAAAGCATCCGCATATTTTTGCAACGTGGCATCGTCTAATTTCATAAATTCCTCGTATTGCAGGTGTTTTTTGATTTTTCGCTTGGGAATGCCCGCATAAGCAGAAAGCAACCCAATGTCCTGTAAATTCTTTTTCATGTGATAGGCGATCGGGCTTATTTCTCCGGCCATGACTTGTTGGCGGATAGATTCACATTCTTCCATAATATCTTCCCACACGATACTCAACGCATCATTTTTCACATCCCAACCGTCGCTGATGATACTCTTATAATGTCCTTCCTCATCAAGTGCATAGTTCAAATCCCGAATCACATTGTCTTTGAAATATTTTAAATCCTGCGGAACTTCGTTGGTTTTCATTATAGATACAATTTATAAAAATGCTACATAAAACGCTCCGGTGAGCACAATTTTCATGTTTCGAGTGCAAAAGTACGAAAATAATTAAAAATAACTTGCCTCACAACAATGCTACGAGGTATTAAGTAGAAATTTTTATTCGAAGCAATTAAATCTAAAGAGATTAAAAGCGGCTCACAATATCTATTTTAAAATCTAAGTTAATTATTTTTTGTACTTTACCAACATAATTATCTCAAATATATTAAAAAAAATCAAAACAGAAAAGTATGTTTGTTTTGCAGGAAAAAAATATCATTTGGTCAAAAAAAACATTTTTTGTATACATTTTTATAAAAATATTAGTATTTTTGCAGCAGATTCTACTTTTAAAAAGAATCTGATAAGTTTTCAATCTAATTATTTACTTACTTAAACCCACAACCAATGAAAGAGAAAAATTTTACTATTAACAGACGTGAATTCCTGCAGACGTCGGCTATAGCTGCAGGTGCTTTGGCAGTTGCTCCTCTTCCTACAGCTTGTACAACTGCTTCCCAGAAAGAGGTAAACCGTTCTAATTTCGGCGGCGTTCAATTCGGCGCCATTACTTACAGTTTTCGTTCAATGCCAACAGACCCAGGCAACGTGTTGCTCTATTCGCTTACATGCGGACTCGGATCGCTTGAATTGATGAGCGATGTGAGCGAGACTTATGTAGGTGCACCAAGAAGACCCCAGACTGCAGGAGGTGCCGGAGGAGGGCAGGCCCGTACCGCTCCCGGCCAGCAACCTCAACCGCAACCACAATTGACCGCTGCTCAGCAAAGAGAGCGTGACGAGGCACAGGCAGCAGCAGCAGAAGCTACCCGGATATACAACGAGGAACTTGCAGCATTTCGTCGTTCTCCCGCTACCATAGCGAAGTATGAGGAACTGGGCAGGCTATACAAGATGGCCGGTATTGATGTCCACACTCTCAAGTTTAATCCCAACGCCAATTCGACGGACGCAGACCTGGATTACTTTTTCAACGCATGTAAGGCGATTGGCGCCAGGGGTATAAGTACCGAGCTGAACCTTCAGACGGCCGAGCGTGTAAACCCGTTTGCTGTAAAGCATGGCCTATACCTTATTTTCCACCAACATCAACAATTCGCTCAGGATGGTTTAGATGTATACGAAGCGTATCTGAAATACGAGAATGTCCGCTTCAACTTTGACAGCGGATGGTTTTTTGCTTCTACAGGCAGGAATCCTATTGAAATAGTTGAGAAGTACCGTGAGCGTATTACATCAATGCACGTCAAGGATTTTACTGGTCCAAAGGATGGAAAAACAGGCACTCAAACGCCTTGGGGAGAAGGTGAAGCTCCGCTTAAGGAGTTCCTGCTTTATATCCAAAGCAATGCTGGAAAACAGGGTTGGCCTGTACATTGCGATGTTGAGCTCGAATATCCGATCCCTGCCGGTTCGAATGCCGTTATCGAAACTAAACGCTGTGTAGATTGGGCAAGAGATGTGTTGGTCAGATAAAGACCGTAAAAATTCGCTCCAATATTAATAAGGTATTATTATGTTCCGAAAAACCATTTTTTTGGTTTTTTGGAACATAATGGTATTTTGGATTGGTAAAATACGTTTTTTCTTATATTTTTGTACGCTAAAGTAATTGATGGCGGTTGATATGTTCAGAATTTTCTTTATTATTTTCTTTTTCGGGTTTATTTTACTCTCTCTGCTGGGCTTCTCTGTGGTGCGCTCATTCAAGGAGTTTTTTTTCGGGAGCCCCAAAAGCAAACAACGTGCTACTTCACAAAATCGACAAAGTAGCCAATCAAAAAATTCGACGAATCGTCAAAAACAAAGCCGGAAAAAAGTGATCTCCGCCGATGAGGGAGAATATGTTGATTATGAAGAAGTCAAAGATTGACAGTGTTGAATAACCGACTTTACATTAGTATTAAAATCATATAATGTTTGGCTTTCCGAAGGGAAGCAATAACTGAAAATCATATTATGTCGATGGGAAGTATGAAAAACAGGCGGAGTATTCGCAAATATACCAATGAAGATATCCCGGAAGACTTGTTAAATGAATTGTTCGAAACAGCCTCCCGCGCTTCCAACACAGGGAATATGCAATTATACAGCGTGGTCGTAAACCGCGACACGGAAGGCAAAAAACGGCAGGCGCCTTTTCATTTCAATCAATCGATGGTTACCGAAGCCCCTGTTCTCCTGACTTTTTGTGCCGATGCCAATCGCTTTGTCAAATGGACAGAACTACGCAAGGCAAAAGCCGGTTTTGATAATTTGCAAACTTTTATTGCCGCGACGATTGATGCGATGCTGTTTGCAGAGGCTTTTTGCGAGGCGGCCGAAGCCAAAGGATTAGGAATCTGCTATTTGGGAACAACGGCTTATAATGCGGATAAAATCATCGAAGCGTTATCGCTGCCTTACTTAGTGGTCCCTGTTGTTTCCGTAACGGTAGGCTATCCCGAAATGCCTCTTCCTGAGCAACCTGACCGCCTACCCTTGGAAGCAATCGTACACAACGAAACTTACCGCGACTTTACCTCCGAATCCATCGACCGCATATACAAAGTAAGGGAAGCATTGGAGGCCAACCAACAATACGTCGCAGAAAACAATAAAGAAACACTGGCTCAGGTCTTTACCGATGTGCGCTACACAAAAGCCAATAATGAATATTTTTCGGAAGTTTTTCTCAAAGTGCTAAAACAACAAGGTTTTTTATAATGAAACCCCTACTCTCCTGTTTGTTTTGAGCGCACCAAATTAAGTACCGTATTCAATTCGGGGTCTATGCCGTTTATTCTCTCTTTCAATGTGGGCAAAACTTCCATATCGGGCATAATGCCTCTTCCATCCGAATCTGTCAGGTAAAAGGGTTGAATGGTTATTAAGCCGAATCTCCCTTTCAGTTTTGATTTGGGAAGCGTAAAGTTATAGAATAATCCTGCTACACAACCGTTGTATGCCCCGCCTGTTTCTTCTCCTACAAAAGTGGCGCGTTTCGCCCCGTGCAAATTGGAAGAAATAATAGACGATGCGGAAAAACTGCCGCCATTAATCAAAACATATACATCTCCTGTAAAATATAAGGAATTGTGACGTGTCAATCCCGAACCGTATCGGGAATAATATTTTCCGGCTTCCTGCTTGATTCGAACAGCGGTTACGCCCATCTCAATTAATTTAAAAGGGTACAAAATGGCACGGATGATACCTGTTCCAATTGAACTGCCTTTAAATATATTCGGTTGCAAAGTACTTGTTCGAGAAGCCACTTCTGCGTTGCGAAGGAAATAAAAAGACGTATCGGAAAGGTAGGTGTATAAAGCCCTTATATCACGAACCGATCCACCGGGATTGTTTCGTAAGTCGATAATCAGCGTTTGTGTATTGGCCGTTCGCAGTTGTTTAAAGCTTTTTTTGTAAAAAGAACGATCTTTGGTTTTAAAAGAAGGTATAGTCATTAGGGCAATGCTACTGTCGGCTTCCAGGTAGGTTAATGGCCTTCTGTTGTCCGTCTCTGCGGCTTTTGACGAACGCATTGTTTCTTTGTCTGTCCGGATTGCACGGTATTCCGTAACAATATCATCGTATCGCAACCGGTACACAGCGCTATCCAACAACAACTTTCCATATTGAATTTGAAATAGATTACTAAATGAGCGAGAAAATCCTTTCGGATAATACGTTTCGTTATAACCGTCCGACGTAAAAGAATGAACATATTTTGCATATACCTCCTGCGGCGTAATGCCATTGATAGCAACCACTTCCGTACCTGCCAGGATGGAAGTATCGGCCGAATTATTTTTTACGATATATAATTTGTCGTCAAAAAGTTCGTAGTTAAATTGATTTAACGGAACAATGCTTTTTTTGTAAATTCTACGTTCTTCTTTGGATAATCTTTCCACTAAGGGGTTCATCACATTATGTCCTTGCCGTATGGATGCCAAGACAGGGCTTATCTTGGCATAAAACTCATTGCTTGTCATGGGGGTAAGGGTAGATTTCAAACTGTCAAACTTGTCGTCCAACTCCTGTTTACCGATATACCAATACAGATTCGGATACAGTTTTTGCAACTTTTTGTGCAAATAATCCACATCTTTTTTCAGTTCTTTTTCTGTCCGCAGGACATGTATGTTTTCATTGTGTTTTTTTACGGAAACACAATTTACCATTAAAAAACAACATAAAATTACGAATAACCACCTGCCATACATTGAACTATCTTTATGATTTATAAATGGTTGTATGACGTAGAGACGGATTATTATCCGTCTCTACATTAACCTTGCATGCATGGCGGCAGCGGCTTTCCGGCCATCGCCCATAGCCAAGATGACCGTTGCGCCTCCGCGGACAATATCACCTCCGGCATAGACGTCGCCAAGTGTCGATAGCATGGTTTCCTCATCGACCACAATCGTACCCCATTTGCTGACGTCCAAGCCTTTAAACATACGTGGGATCAGCGGGTTGGGGGATACGCCTACACTGACAATGACCTCGTCCACATCAATGGTTTCGATCGCGCCTTCGATCGGTACAGGACGTCGCCTGCCCGAAGCATCGGGTTCGCCCAGCGCCATCTTTTGCACACGCATCTGCTTTACCTTACCGTTTGCATCGCCGATATATTCGATTGGATTGTGC
>Ga0082212_10012676_pt1 | contig 10607 bp, 9 predicted proteins | sample TergutNt197P3_FD_71548 | JGI IMG/M metagenome (GOLD analysis project Ga0082212, IMG submission 71548) | Neocapritermes taracua P3 segment gut microbial communities from Petit-Saut dam, French Guiana - Nt197 P3 | ecosystem: Host-associated > Arthropoda: Insects > Digestive system > Gut ...
TCGGTTGTTAATATGTCAGGAACGCATAGATTCACGACATGTTAACTTATTCCCAGTTGCCTGCGTTATTATTAATTTCCGTCACTGAACCGACTCGCAAGCCTTCGAATCTTCCCATCTTCGACATCTTATCTTTCAGATTTATAAGCTCTTGACGGTCTAAGTCGCCCAAATATGTGTCGTATAACACGCTGGCTTCAAACACTTTCACTGTGTAGCCGGAACCGGATGAGATAGTTGCGGTATCCATGGCGAACCTGGCACTAACTCCTTCTACCGGCACATTCGCCAATAATGATGCATTAAATCCGGGTCCGAATAATGTGTCTTTAGCTAAAACCCATGTCGTATCGCGTCTGATAAGCCCTTCCTTAATCGCTTGTGCTTCGGTCATTCCCTTTTCAAGTTGTTCGTCTGTTAAGGAACCTTCTTTGATGACAAACGGCAATTTGTCCTCATTCAAAAATTTGGCTAAATCGTCAAAACTACCGGCATGAAACCCGTAAAAATTTTTGTACTCAATCTGCGCTTTACGAATATCCATCAATCGCGTTTGGATCGCCAAGTCTCGGCGTTCTTTTTCATCTTTAAACTCCTGAACGTTCATAATGCTTCGATAGCACATGTAAGTAAGCAATAAAATTGCTCCAACCAACAAAATGTTTAGTGTAATTCTCATATCATATTTCGTTTTTTAATTAATTTCGTAGCCGCAAATATAGAGATTTTTTTTAGAAAAGTATCTTTATCTCGAAAAATAATTTCATAAAAATGAAAAATAACCAAATTATTGATCAAATATTACAGTTTTTTCCTTATCAACCGACCCCGGAACAACAGTCGGCGCTTGCCGTACTTGCCGATTTTATCTGCTCACGAGAAAATAATTTATTATTATTGAAAGGATATGCAGGGACAGGAAAAACCTCTTTATTAGGCGCTTTGGTTAAGGCAATGATTTTTTTACGCAAAAAAACCATCTTAATGGCTCCAACAGGGAGGGCCGCCAAGGTCTTTTCCGAATATGCAGAACAAAAAGCTTACACTATTCACAAAAAAATATACCGACAAAAAAGTTTTTCCAACGATTTTGCGGGTTTTGTGCTAACCGAGAATTTGCATACGCATACACTTTTTATTGTCGATGAGTCGTCCATGATTTCAAACCGGCCTGCGGGAATAAATATTTTTGGCAGCGGTTATCTTCTCAACGATTTGATTCAATATGTATCGTCGGGAGCGTATTGTAAGTTGATACTGATGGGTGACACCGCCCAACTCCCACCTGTTTCCGAAACGGAAAGCCCTGCCTTGAATATCAGTTGTTTGCAACAATATTCGTCACAAATTCGGGAAATATACCTTACCGAAGTAGTCCGTCAGGATAAGGAATCCGGGATTTTGTTTAACGCAACACATATCCGCGAAAGTCTCAGGAAAGCCAAATGCAACCTGTATCCCAAAATCCAACTGAACCGGTTTTCGGATATGGAAAAAGTGACCGGCGAAAACTTTGTCGAAACGCTTTCAACGGCTTACAGCCGGGATGGAATAGACGAAACAATACTGATATGCCGCACTAATAAGCAAGCGATACAATATAACAACGGGATTCGAAACCGTATCCTTTACCGCGAGGAGGAAATTTCGTCGGGCGACAGACTGATGGTGGTAAAGAATAATTACTTTTGGACCGAACAGCTTGAAGAAATAGATTTTTTGGCAAATGGCGAAATGGTGGAAGTATTACGTGTTCGTCGTGCTTATAATATATATGGATTTCGTTTTTGCGATTTACTGGTACGTTTTCAGGATTATGACATGGAATTGGATATGCGTGTTTTGTTGGATACGCTTCAAGATGAGTCGCCTGCTTTGTCGAAAGAACAAAGTGATAAATTATTTTTTCAAATCATGGACGATTATGCCGACATACCAACGAAAGCAGATAAAATCAAGAAATTGAAAACCGATCCATTTTACAATGCCGTACAGGTAAAATATGCGTATGCCATTACCTGCCATAAGGCACAGGGAGGACAGTGGAAAAATGTGTTTTTAGATATCGGCTATGTTACACGGGAAATGTTGGGTGAAAATTTCTACCGATGGCTATATACGGCAGTTACCCGTGCGACCGACAGACTTTATTTTATCAATCTTCCGGATGAGTTTGAAAGAGTCGGAACATAAAAAGTTTGCGATAAATTGGATAATTGCTTTTTTTTACCTATTTTTGCAGTTGATTTGATAGAAAAAACAAAAGATAAAAAACAACGCAAATACTACTATATCAACTATATGAGCCTTTTACAAGAAAAATTAAAAAAGTACGACGCTCCTCAGAAAGCGAAAGCTGCGGGAATATATCCTTATTTTCGGGTCATTGAAAGCGATCAGGATACAGAAGTCGTAATTGACGGAAAAAAAGTACTCATGTTTGGGTCGAACGCCTATTTAGGGTTGACAAATCATCCCAAAGTAAAGGAAGCCATTATTGATGCTGTAAAAAAATATGGCTCCGGATGTGCAGGCTCACGTTTTCTGAACGGGACTTTAGATATTCATATCAAGCTGGAACAGCGTCTTGCCGAATTTGTCGGGAAAGAAGACGCCATTACTTTTCCAACTGGCTTTCAGGTAAATGAAGGCGTCATTTCGTGTATAACAGGTCGCAAAGATTATATCATTTGGGATGAACTCAATCATGCATCCATCATTGAAGGTATTCGCACCTCGTTCTCTACAAAGCTGAAATACAAGCACAATGACATGGAGTCGTTAGAGAAACAGCTACGCAAATGCAGCGCAGACAAAATAAAACTAATTGTTATTGATGGCGTTTTCAGTATGGAAGGGGATGTGGCCAAAATTCCTGAAATAGTGTCGCTTGCAAAGAAGTACGATGCAAGTGTGATGGTTGATGAGGCACACAGTATCGGTGTTTTCGGGAAAAACGGACGGGGCACTTGCGATCATTTCGGGGTTACCAATGATGTGGATCTGATTATGGGTACATTCAGTAAATCATTAGCGTCCATAGGCGGATTTATTGCTGCTGACAAAGATACGGTAAACTTTTTGCGTCATCACGCGCGTACCTATATATTCAGTGCAAGCTGTACGCCGGCTTCATTAGCGGCAGCCGACGCAGCTTTAGATATTATGCTAAATGAGCCTGAGCGCATTGAACGCTTGTGGGAATTAACACATTACGCATTAGATGGTTTCCGCGGGATGGGATGCGAAATTGGCAATACTTCTACGCCGATTATTCCGTTATTTATTCGCAACAATGAACTTACGTTTCAAATTGTGAAAGAATTATTTGAAATGGGGATATTTGTTAACCCTGTTGTTTCGCCGGGCGTCGCATCGGAGGATACGCTGATACGTTTTTCGTTGATGGCTACCCATAAAAAAGAGCAATTGGATTATGTGCTGGAGGCTATCCAAAAGCTATTCAAAAAATATCATTTGATTTAATGACCCTGTTTTATTATTGCTATGGACGCTGCGCAAGATACAAGTAATTGCTTTGCGGGGGAAAGGTGTTGCATGAAAGCGAATGCAACTAAATTCAATACGTTCAACTGGTTGGAAGATATTCCCGGATCTGATCGTTCAACGAATTTTGTAGAAGTCCAATTTAAAAATACACGTAAAGGATTTTATGTAAACGACACCGGTATCTCATTAAAAAAAGGGGATATTGTAGCCGTAGAGTCTTCTCCGGGGCACGATATCGGAACGGTTTCACTGACCGGGAAATTGGTGTTGTTTCAGATGCGTAAAAATAATGTACGCGAAGATACCGATGTGAAGCGGGTGTATCGTATAGCCAAGCAAAACGACACTGACAAATACAATGAAGCAAAAGAGCGTGAGTATGAAACGATGATTCGTGCGCGTCAGATTGCTGAGGAGTTGAATTTGGCAATGAAAATTGGCGATGTGGAATATCAGGGCGACGGAAATAAAGCCATATTTTACTATATCGCCGACGAAAGGGTTGATTTTCGGCAACTTATCAAAGTATTGGCCGACACTTTCAAGGTGCGAATTGAAATGAAACAAATCGGAGCGCGCCAGGAAGCCGGTCGTATCGGAGGGATTGGCCCTTGCGGACGTGAATTGTGTTGTGCTTCATGGATGTCAAGCTTTGTTTCTGTGGCCACTGATGCAGCTCGTTTTCAGGACATTTCGATGAATCCGCAAAAATTGGCAGGTCAATGCGCCAAACTCAAATGCTGTTTTAACTACGAAGTTGACGCTTATGTGGAAGCACAAAGGCAATTGCCTGCGCGCAAGATTTCATTGGAAACCAAAAACGGCGCCTACTATCATTTTAAAACTGATATTTTCAAAAAAGAAATAACGTACTCGACGGATAAAAATTCAGCAGTAAACTTAATTACCATTTCGGTCGAAAGGGCTTTTGAGATAATCAACCTGAATAAGAATGGGATAAAGCCTGAAAACTTAGAAGTCGGCAATAAAACTCAATCAGCCAAAAAACAGGAAACGCATGATATTTTGGGAGATAGCGTAAGTCGCTTTGATTCGATCAGAAAGAAAAAGAAAAAACGTCACGGGAATCACGGACAAAATTTTCCCTCTAAAAATGGGAATAACCATCAACACAACCATCCTGCCGGGGAACAATCGATAAAAAGAGAACCTAATACATTTTCCAAACCCACTGATTCTCATAGAATAAACGATTAGCCTGCTATGAAGCGCTATTGTAGATATATTATTATAGGCGGCTTATGTATCATTATCTTTTCTTGTAAAAAGGCTGTTTATTTTGAAAAATACCAAACGATTGACAACCCGTGGGATAAAAACAAGGAGTACTTTTTTACTTGTGAACCGGAGGATTTACCCGTATCTTACAACCTTTCTTTGCAAATCCGAAACAACAATTTATATCCTTACCGGAATTTGTGGCTGTTTTATGCGATTGAATCACTTGAAGGCCCTGTTTTACGTGATACGGTAGAGTGTTTATTGGCTGATGATTATGGCAAATGGATGGGTTCAGGCATATCCATTTATCACTTGAGCGTTCCAATACGATCAGGGTACACCTTCCCGCAAGCAGGGCCTTATACATTCACTGTCAGGCATGGTATGCGTGATGAGCAACTTAAGGGCATTGAGCAAATTGGGGTGAGAATAGAGAAAAACAATTGAAAAACCGTAGGGGCGAAAAATTTTTCGCCCCCACTAACTATTATAATGTTTCCTTTCGGCCTGCATCAATACGTAACAAGATAAAGAGCAAGATTGTAAATCCCCACAACGAAGATCCTCCATAGCTGAAAAAAGGCAGTGGAATCCCGATTACAGGCGTGATGCCTAATACCATACCCACATTAACCATCAGGTGAAAAAGGAAAATTGAAGCTACGCTATATCCGTAAACACGTCCGAAAACGAAGTTTTGTCTTTCGGCAAGATAAACAATCCGAATAATCAAAAAGCCGAAAAAAACTAATACCAGTAATGAACCCCACAGCCCGAACTCTTCGCCAACCGAGCAAAAAATAAAATCGGTATCCTTCTCCGGCACATATTTCAGTTTTGTTTGCGTTCCTTTCAAAAAACCTTTGCCCCAAAGTCCTCCCGAGCCGATTGCAATTTTCGATTGATTCACGTTATAACCGGCTCCGGTCGGATCGTTTTCCAATCCTAAAGTAACTTTGATGCGAATTTGTTGATGGGATTCCAGCACATCGTTAAATACATATTCAATCGAAAAAAGAAACAAAAGCGACAGAATGGCAAACGTAGCAATCAACACATAATGGATTACCATGTTTTTAATGGTAAAAAAAATCAGAAGCAAGGAAATCAAGACAATAACACCGGCAATTACCCATACAAAATTTACGGGAATATAAAGAGAAGCAATAAATCCGGCAAATATGCTAAGAACCGTCAAGTAAATCATTATTTGTAAAACTAATTTGTCTTTGCGCAGAAAAAATACTAAAAAAAACAGAATCAAAAGTATCAGGATGGATACTATCAACTGTCCCACAGGTGTAACCCCAAGCATTTCTTCTCCGAATTTCAATACAATTACAAAAAAAGCAGTTGCGCAAAAACCGGACAATAAAATAAAACCGGACATCCCTTCGCGGTATAGCATTAAGGCAAAAGCTATACAAACCAACGCTGTACCGGTTTCTTTCTGTAGTATGATACAGAGCATAGGGGCTAAAATCAACAAGGAAACTATGGTAAAATTTCTGAATGTAAGCAAATTAAAATCATGCCTGTTCATAAATTTGGCTACTGCCAAGGCAATGGAAAATTTGGCAAATTCGGCAGGCTGAATATGTAACGGTCCAAAAACAAGCCAGGAATGCGAGCCTTTGATATTGGGTGCAATGAAAATCGTTACCACCAGTACGAAAAAAACAAACCCGTAAATCAAATAGGCAAATGTTTCAAAAAAATTTTTGTCGAGCATTAGAATAATGAAAACCAAAATAAATGCAGAACCAATCCAAATCAACTGTAAACCGGGACGTTCGGCCGGATTGAAAAATCCCGGCGAATCAAATTCATAACTTGCTCCACATATAGACAACCAACCGGCGATAACCATCAACATATATATGCCAATGGTTATCCAATCGATAGATTTCCAAATATTCAATCCTTTGTTATACATTCAAAATTGTCAGTTTTCAGTAGCCGGTTTTCAATAACCTCTAATGCCCAGTTTCAATTAATAAAGGGAGTTATGATGGTATTCATTACCCCTGCTTCACGCCATTTGCTTTCGGGTTTGATTTCGTCGAAGAAATATTTTTCCAGCAACAAACGGGCTATCGGAATAGAAATATCAGCGCCAAATCCTCCGTTTTCTACATATACGGAGATAGCAATCTCAGGATTATGATAGGGAGCGAAAGCAATACAGGCTGAGTGATCTTTTCCCCGTGGATTTTCTACTGTTCCTGTTTTTCCACAAACTTCCAAGTCATTCATATATAGCCCTGTACAAGTCCCGCCACGAACAGCTTGACGCATACCTTCCGCAATAGCGCTGTAATGTTGCGAGTCAATATCAGGCCATTTTTTAGTAGTATATACAGAATCCAATTTTCCCCCTTCAATATCTTTCACTACATGAGGCGTAATATAATAACCCCGATTGGCAATGATTGCAGCCAAATTACACATTTGAAGGGGAGTCGCAAGAATTTCTCCCTGACCAATTGCCGTTGAAATGATGTTGCCTGAAGACCAACGCCCTCTGTACATATCATCATAAAACTGACTTTCAGGTAAATTACCTCTGCTCTCACTTGGCAAGTCAATTCCTGACTGAATGCCAAACCCTAACGAGGTCATCCGGTTTCTCCATACAGCATAAGCCTCCTGTACAGTACCACCATAACGCCTTCTATTGGTATCTAACATATCGTGCAATCCCCAACAAAAATAAGCATTGCATGAGGTGGATAATGCTGCAATCAAATTTAAGGGCGATTCATGTGCGTGACATTTTGGTCTGCCCTCCCAACCTAATGGATAGCCATAATTACAGGTGTACATTTTTTGAGGCGTAATAACTTCTTCCTGCAAAAAGACAAGTCCCTGAGCCGGCTTAAATGTTGAGCCGGGCGGATACCTCGCCATGATAGAACGATTCATTAATGGGTTTAGCGGATCGCTGCTCAGTTTCGCATAATTATTTCCCCGCTGTTTGCCGACAAATAAATCAGGATCGTAGGCAGGCGACGAAACCATACACAGGATTTCTCCCGTTCCGGGTTCAATCATTACAATGCTTCCCTTTTTATTTCTCATTAATTTTTCCGCATACGCCTGCAATTCAATATCAATAGATAATTTCAGGTTTTTGCCTGCAACCGGCGCTATATCATGAATGCCGTCTTCATATTTCCCCTGGATACGTCCGTGCGCGTCGCGCAATAAAATTTCTATTCCCTTTTCTCCTCGCAGAATATGCTCATACGAACGTTCCACACCTGTTTGACCCCGAAAATCCCCCAAGACATAGTAATTATCATTTTCAATATCTCTCCTGCCGACTTCGCCTGTATAACCCAATACCAAAGGCGCGTTCGGAAATCCATAATTCCGTATATTACGTGTCTGAACATAAAAACCGGGGAATTTATACTGTTTCTCCTGAAAAATACTGCTTTCATTGACCGATAACTCTTTCATAAAGAGTTGGGGTGTATAGGCCGAATAGCCCGGATTCTGGCTTCTGTCTTTTATTTCCTGAATACGTTGGTCAAAATATGCAGGAGTGATATCAAGCGTACGACAAAAATCAAGCGTATCAAATGGCTGAATCTCACGCATGATCAGCATTACATCATAAATAGACTGATTGTAAACCAACAGATTATCATTGCGGTCATAGATCACGCCTCGTGCCGGAAAAAGCGTTTTATTCAGGAAAGCATTATTTTCTGCCCTGTTTTTATATTCACTATCGACAATTTGCAGATAAAACAAACGTATGGCAAAAGCGACAATGATAAAAACAATGGCGCCAATAATCACATAACGCCTTGTTTCATATATTAACTTTCCGCTATTTCTCATTTTTTAAAGGGCGAACACATAGGTTCGCCCCTACATTAATTTCGTTCAATAATAAATGCTTCTACAATAAAAATAAACAGCACAGTTAAAATCACATTGGCAAAAATACGAAAAATCAGGAAAACGGGATCAAACAGTGAAATAGATTCGATAAGGAACAATGCAACATGATGTATTACAACTAAATAAATGGCATACTTCAGAAACGCCCTTATGCCTAAAGTACGATAGGAAGGAGTCATATTTTCTGTTATTTCTTTTTCGGAAAAGGTAAACAATAACGGATTACGAATCAACCCTGCAAGCGAACATGCCGCAGCATGCATCCCTAAAGTGTTGGAAAACATATCGATTACGATTCCCAAAAGAAAAGAAATAAAAATCACTGTCGAACGCGTCGCGTTCACGGGCATTTTCACAATGACATAAAGGTACAAAAATGGCGTTGCAATCCTGAATAAATGTATATTATCCAGTACTAAAACCTGTATGGAAACAAACAATACAAAATAAATCAATGTTTTAATCAAGTTTTTAGTCATTTTTTGTTACCTCCCGCTCTACTTGCCATTGTTCGTTTTGAAAAAGATTTTTTACCACCCTGACAGATGTTAATCGTCTGAAATCCGTTGATAATTTCACCTTTAAAGATTGCAAACCCGAAGTTCCCGAATCATTCGATTCCACAACCGTTCCTACGATAATACCCGGAGGGAATACAGCCCCAAAACCGCTTGTTACTACGCTGTCACCTACACGAAACTGTGTGTGTGTGGGTAATTCTTCCAAATTGGAATACTGTGCATCCCGGCCATCCCAAACCAACAAACCGTCATAACTGCTGTTATATAATATACAACTCAATTTCCACTTGGGGTTCAACAATGGGATAATTACCGAAAACCTATCTTGTACTTCGATGACTTTACCGACCACCCCATTGGTAGAAATCACACCCATTTCCGGCCTGACACCGTCTTTATAGCCTTTATTTATCGTTATATAATTCAACAGGCGCACAACACTTTTATTGACCACTTCGGCAGTAATATAATCGTAGGTATTAAAGATCGAATCGGTCATGATATGATCGTAGGAAAGTAATTCGGCTTTCATTGCTTCCGATTGCAATTTCAAATTTAAGATATCCAGCTCTAACTGTTTATTCTGTTCGGATAGCATTCGGTTGTCGTTGCGTAAATTCACATACGAAACAACAGAACTTGATGCCGATAAAATAGAACCGCTAACCGCATTGGCCGAACTGAGAAATACATTTCGTTGATATGCATTATAACGAAATACAAATATAAACGACAGTACTTCACATAAAATAAACAGTAGCCAATGTCTTTTTCCAATAAGAAATTCAAGCAGTTTTTGCATAATCGGAACCTACTTATGGTTTATGCAATCCAACAATCACTTGATAAGAAACTTAAACTTATCTATATTTTTCAAAGATATGCCTGTCCCTTTAGCGACTGCATGCAACGGATCGTCAGCCACTTGAAATTTAATGTTAATCTTGTCGCTAAAGCGTTTGGCAAGGCCCCGCATCAAAGCTCCGCCTCCGGCAACATAGATACCATTGCGTACAATATCAGCGTATAGTTCCGGTGGCGTTTGTTCCAACGCGCTCAAAATGGCTGTTTCCATCTTTGAGATAGATTTATCCAAGCAATGTGCAATCTCCTGATAGGATATAGGAATTTCCATCGGGAGCGACGTCATCTTATTCGGGCCGGTTACAACATAGTCTTCAGGTGGATTGTCTAAAGATGTTAATGCAGAACCCACGTTTATCTTGATCTGTTCTGCTGTCTTATTGCCGATTTTCATATTATGCTGGCGACTCATATATTCAACTATATCGGCAGTTAAATCATTGCCGGCAATACGAATGGACTTGTTGGAAACGATTCCGCCCAAAGAAATAACGGCTATTTCGGTCGTACCACCTCCTATATCCACAATCATATTTCCTTCGGGGGCTTCAACAT
>Ga0082212_10012677_pt1 | contig 10606 bp, 9 predicted proteins | sample TergutNt197P3_FD_71548 | JGI IMG/M metagenome (GOLD analysis project Ga0082212, IMG submission 71548) | Neocapritermes taracua P3 segment gut microbial communities from Petit-Saut dam, French Guiana - Nt197 P3 | ecosystem: Host-associated > Arthropoda: Insects > Digestive system > Gut ...
TACCGTAGTAGGATTCTGGATTATTTTCATTAAGGGCAATCATTTTCACATATAACTCATAAGCATCATTTAGTCTGTTTTGCAATCTGTACACTACTGCCAGATTTTGAAGCGGTACATTATTTTGATCATTTAGCTCTATTGAACGGAGGTACATCGCTTCCGCTTCATCAAGCCTGTTCTGTCTCCTGTAAACCATGCCAAGGTGATCCATGGCATCGACAAAAGAAGGATCCAGCTATGGCTTCCAATAAATATTTTTCAGCTTCATCAGGTTTGTTATCCCATAAAAGTTGAGTCCCGGTATTGTAGGCACGCATGGCCTCTTCGTTTTGTGTCGGCGCAACCATTGGCGACATGGGACCTACTACCTTAATATCCATATTTACCCTTACGTCAGGATATTCAGGTTCAATGACTGTATTCTCAATGCTTTGTGTTGTCGCGCAGCCAAGCAGGAAAACAGAAATAGAAACTGCAAGAATAAATTTTTTCATCACGATCTCCTTTCCGTATTGCTATGTTCCATTATATTGTCATAGCGCTTGAACAACAAGCAGTTTATTTATTATCATTCCAGTCAAGGAGCGCATCATCATGGCAGAAAAAAGCGGGACACCAAAGTACCCTTTTGGGGACATTGAGCCCAAATGGCAGAAGTATTGGGAAGATAACAAGACATTTATGGCAAAGGAAGACCTTTCCTTTCCGCGGGACAAACGCCGTTATGTGCTTGATATGTTTCCGTATCCTTCCGCGCAGGGACTTCATGTAGGGCACCCGGAAGGCTATACGGCTACGGATATTTATTGCCGCTACCTCCGCATGAACGGGTATAATGTGCTTCATCCCATGGGCTTTGATGCATTTGGGCTTCCCGCTGAAAATTACGCGCTTAAAACCGGAACGCATCCGGCAGTTACCACAGCAGAGAATATCAATCATATACGCTCTCAGATCAAGGCAATTGGTTTCTCCTACGATTGGGATCGTGAAGTTCAAACAACCAGCGAAGATTACTATAAATGGACGCAGTGGATATTCCTTAAACTTTTTGAGAAGGGCCTGGCTTATGAGGCGGAAAGCCCCATCAACTGGTGCCCGTCCTGTTTGACAGGGCTGGCCAACGAAGAAGTCAAGGACGGGCTTTGCGAACGCTGCGGGACCAAAGTTACGCGCAAAAGAATACGCCAGTGGATACTTAAGATTACGGCATACGGCGACAGACTGCTTGAAGACCTGGACAGCCTTGACTGGCTTGAGCCGGTTAAGCTAATGCAGAGGAACTGGATTGGCCGCTCCGAAGGCGCGAATGTGCTGTTCAAGGTTGACGGCCAAAGCGACACCATAGAAATATATACGACCAGGCCCGACACTCTTTTTGGCGCGACTTATATGGTGCTGTCGCCGGAACATCCCCTGGTTGGAAAGCTCACTGCTCCCGATCAGAAACATGCAGTCAAAGCGTATATTGAAGAAGCCGCAAAAAAAAGCGACCTTGAACGCACTGACCTTGCAAAAACAAAGACCGGTGTTTTTTCCGGCTCGTACGCAATTAATCCTGTCAACAACGAAAAAATTCCCATCTGGATTGCGGACTATGTGCTGATATCCTACGGCACAGGCGCGATAATGGCTGTTCCCGCCCATGATACACGGGACTTTGAATTCGCCAAAACATTTAAGCTGCCCATCATTCAGGTAGTTGCCGCGGAGAAAAGTGATCCCCAATCCCCGCTCCCCAGCCAGCAAACTCTGGAGCCCGCCGAGTGTACAACAGCTGACGGCTGGTCAATAAACTCAGGTTTTATTAACGGCCTTCCAACAGCAGAGGCAAAGGAAAAAGTCAGCGCGTGGCTTGAAGAAAAAGGCCTTGGAAAAAAGGCGGTGAATTACAAACTGCGTGACTGGATATTCAGCCGGCAGCGTTACTGGGGCGAGCCTATTCCTGTTGTTCATTGTGATCAATGCGGCATAGTCCCGCTGCCAGAAAGCGAGCTTCCGCTCAAACTGCCGGAAGTGCAATCTTATGTTCCGACAGGTACTGGCGAATCGCCGTTAGCCGCGGTTACGGACTGGGTTAACACTGTTTGTCCAAAGTGCGGCGGTAAAGCGCGAAGGGAAACCAACACCATGCCGCAATGGGCAGGTTCGTGCTGGTATTACCTGCGTTACCTCGACCCAAAAAACCAAAACGCCTTTGCCGCCAAAGACAAGATCGATTACTGGGCACCAGTTGATCTCTATGTGGGCGGCGCGGAACACACGGTACTCCATCTGTTATACGCAAGGTTCTGGCACAAGTTCCTCTATGACCTGGGTCTGGTAAACACAAAAGAGCCGTTCCAGCGCCTGGTCAACCAGGGCATGATCCTTGGCGAAGACAACCAGAAGATGAGCAAAAGCCGCGGCAATGTAATAAACCCCGACGACATAATCCGCGACTACGGTGCGGACTCGTTCAGGGTCTACGAGATGTTCATGGGCCCGCTGGAAATGAGCAAACCGTGGATGACAGCCGGCCTTGTCGGCGTATGCCGTTTCCTTGAAAGGGTTTGGGCCATCAGCGAAAAACCAATAACCGGCGCAATGCCCGGAACCGAAGCTGCCGGCGGTGAGGCCGTGCTTAAACTGCTTCACAAAACCATCAAGAAGGTGAGCGAAGACACGGCTTCACTTGATTTTAACACGGCCATCAGCGCGATGATGATCTACTCTAACGAACTTGCGAAGCTGAAAGAAATCCCGCGTACACTTTGGGAACCCTTTGTGCAGATACTCAGCGTTTACGCGCCGCACCTTGGCGAGGAGCTCTGGGAGAAACTCGGGAACAGGGAATCAATTTCCAGATCACAATGGCCGCTTTATGACGAAGAACTCTGCAAAGAAACAGAACTTACGATTATAGTCCAGGTGAACGGAAAGATACGCGACAAGTTTACTGCGGCCGCAGGCACTTCCAAAGCGGAACTGGAAAAAACCGCACTTGGCCTTAGCGGAACCATAAAATGGCTCGAAGGCAAAAGCCCAAAAAAGGTTATTGTAGTAGAAGGCAAACTCGTAAATATTGTGGTTTAAGCTAGACTGACATGGCTATGCGGCGATCACGTATAACCGCAAGCGTTTCCTTAAGGGCTTTGTCGTTTCCGCAAGTGATTAGTTTCCTGATTTTATCAAGGCTCTCTTCAAATTGTTCGATGCGGGTAAGCAATTCGCCGCTGTTTTCGATGAACAGTTCTGTCCACATGGGTGCGTTGAGCATGGCGATACGGGTCAGGTCTTCAAAGCTGCCGCCGCCAAAACGGGTAATTTCCGTGTCGCTCTCGCAGTCGACAAGGGCGGCGGCAATAACGTGGCAGAGCTGGGAAGTAAAAGCTATTTTTCTGTCGTGCTCTTCTGCACTGGTGATCGTAACACGGCCAAAGCCCATGCAATGAATCAGCTCTTTAATAAATTCGATGTTTTCTGTTTTGTTACGTTCAAGCGGGGTAAGTATGTAATTTTTGCCGCTGAAATTGCAGAAGCGGGCATTTTCAAAACCGCCCTTTTCCGAACCTGCCATGGGATGACCCGGTATAAAATCCAGGTCTGGCCTTAATGTTTTTTCCATTACAGTAACAATGTTCTGTTTGGTTCCCGCAATATCGGTAATAAGAGCGCCGCTCTTAAAAGCAGCCATGTGATTTTGCATGAAGTTAAGCAAGGTCGACGGGTTAAGGCAGAGGAAAACTATATCGCATAACGGAAGCATTTTATTTGGATCAGTAAACGACTGGCCTATAACCCCGGCGGCTTTCACATCACGCAGCGTGTCTTGATTGACGTCAAGGGCATAAAGGTTTTCTGCCTGAACGATGTCATTGTTTTTAAGCGCCATTGCTATGGCGCCGCCCATTAGGCCCAAGCCGACTATGCCGATCTTGCAGTCTTTGGTTATTTCCATAACTTTAAAGACTCTTGCCTTCGATTTCCGCGTACTTCTTAATGGATGCCATAAGGCTTGTAAAAACTTCCGGCGTTATTGACTGCTCGCCGTCGCATAACGCCTTTTCCGGGTTATTGTGCACTTCGACAATAACGCCGTCAGCGCCTGACGCAATGGCTGCTTTCGACATGGCCGGCACCATCCATGAAAGTCCTGTCGCATGGCTTGGGTCAACAATTACCGGGAGATGGCTCTGGCGTTTCAGTGCCGGAATCGCGGAGAGGTCAAGAGTATTTCTGGTGTATGTATCAAAACTGCGTATGCCCCTTTCGCAGAGTATGACCTTTTCGTTTCCGCCTGACATAATATACTCAGCCGCCATTAGAAGTTCTGTAATGGTCGATGCCAGCCCGCGCTTTAACAGTATGGGCTTCCTGCAATGCCCAAGTTCTTTAAGGAGATTGAAATTCTGCATATTCCTTGCGCCAACCTGAATAATGTCAACATTGTCAAAAAGTTCAAGATGATGAAGGTCCATTAACTCGGTAACAACGGGAAGTCCTGTGGCGCGCTTTGCTTCAAACAGCAGATCAAGGCCCGCATTACCCAGACCCTGGAAACTGTAGGGACTGCTTCGCGGCTTGAATGCGCCGCCGCGCAAAAAATGCGCGCCCGCTTTTTTTACGGCTTCTGCCACTTCGATAATTTGCTCGCGGTTTTCAACCGAACATGGACCAGCCATGATCCCAAGACAGCCAGCACCTATGCTTTTCTGCCCGCCGCCATCCAGGGCTATGTCTATCCTTGTATCATCGGGATGAAAAGCGCGGTTTGCCCGTTTATACGGTTCCTGTACGCGTATTACTTTTTCAACAAGGTGATGCGCTTTGAGCGCTTCATCATCTATGGCGCTTGTATCGCCAACAAGACCCAAAACAGTCTGAGCGTCACCGTCAGAGCGGTGTATTTTTACGCCCTGTTTTTCAAGGAAAGAAGTAAACTCAAGAACTTCTTCGGCAGGGACATTTCTTTTAAGTGCTATTATCATTTAATTACTTCCGTCTATTGCCGTACAAGCCTTGTAATACCTGAAAGATCAAAAGGCAAACCAAGGCTGTCCATGCCGGGATAATCACCCTTAACTTCAAAATTACCCCTGCTGGTAAAATTCGCGCCGCCCCCGGCATTTACTATATTGATCATTTGCTGAATCAACGTTGCAGAGTTAAGTGTAATCTCAACAGGTATTACGGTTTTTGATTTTGCATTTATTCGCGGCGTATTGGGCAATGTACCATTTACCAGCGGCGAATTATTCAGGCTTAGGTTATAGCTGAAGTTGCTTATATCAAGGCCAAAATCGTTTTTATTGTCAATTTCCCAGTTAGCGACTAACACCCAGCTTAGTAAAGCTGTGCTTCGGATGTTAATGCCCTGAAATGAAAGTTCGGGCTTATGGAAAACAGGGAGTATACCCGGGAGTGCATAATCAACTTCCATGTTCTCAAGCGACGGTATGGGAAGAGGAGCGTTAAGCTTCATCATTGAAGCAAGTTCCGATGAATTGCCCAAAGTTCCCAAGGCCCTTAAAAGGTCTGCGTAAACAACGCCTACTTTAATGTTCAGCGGACTCTGCGATGAAGCTGCGAGCATACCGGCCCCGCCAATAACACCGCTTAGCACCGGAACATTATTAACCTCATATTCCCATTTGTATTGCGGGATCGGAATTGGAAAGGCATTGGGGTTTTCAATATTAATAACCCACTCCTGTTCTATTCCGATAAAATCAATTTTCCCGGTTCCAAGATTACCCAAATGAACTTTCGGAATCTGGAACATGGGAATATTCCCGGCGAAATTCATGTTATAGATTTTTTCTTCAAGTATGGGTAATGGAAACCTTAACCCCAGCGCTAAATTATAGGCTGCCTCGTGGGTTTCCCATAACGAAGCAAATGAATTATAAAGTCCCGCGTAACTAATGCTTAAGGGAACATCAACCGTTGTAGTCCTCCGCGACCTTAATCTTCCGCCGTCTTTTATCACACCGCTTAAAAAAGCGTGGGTATTGATAAAAATATCCCAGTTGATTTCCGGGAAAGGAATGTCAAAGCTGTTAGGATTTTCAACATCAAGATGACAGATCAAATTAATGCCGTTAACACTGATACCTGCAAGCTCCACAGATTTGATCGAGATGTGAGGCTCCTGCACTATGGAACTAAGACTCTGGCATGAGGTACCGCAGATAATTAATAACAGGGATGATACTGCAAAAGCGGTAATAATATTTCTTATTTTCATAATGCATGGGACTTCTCCGGGAAGCCCGCCTCCTCCTTTCTCTTTATATGATCAAACCCGCAATAGGGAACCAGTGCAGCAGGTATTTTAACGGAGCCGTCTTCCTGCTGGAAATTTTCCAGTACTGCAATAATTCCGCGCGAGACCGCGAGGGCTGTACCGTTTAGCATGTGAACAAATTTATTTTTGCCGTCGTCATCTTTATACTTGATGTTGAGGCGCCGCGCCTGATAATCAGTGCAGTTGGAAGTTGAAGTTACCTCGCCCCAATCGCCGCCGTCGGGTGTTGGCGGGTTTGCCCTGCCGGGCATCCATGCTTCAAGATCCCATTTACGGTATGCGGGCGCACCAAGGTCGCCTGTGCATGTATCAACAACGCGGAAAGGAACACCAAGCCCGGTAAAAATTTCTTCTTCTATTGCGCGTAACTCATCATGGAATTTACCGGAGTCTTCCGGAAGGCAGAAAATAAACATTTCAAGTTTTGTAAACTGGTGCACGCGGTAAAGTCCCTTTGAAAACTGCCCGGCAGCGCCCGCTTCCCTTCTGAAGCAATGGGAAAGTCCTGCCATGCGGAGCGGAAGTTTTTCCTTTGGCAATATCGAATTGGAATAATACCCGCCTAAGGTAATTTCCGCTGTTCCAACAAGGCAGGTGTTTTCACCTTCGAGAGCATAGACATTGGATTCATCCCCGCGCGGATTAAAACCAATGCCTTCAAGAATTTCTTCCCTTGCGATGTCAGGCGTAATAAAAGGCGTAAAACCTTTTTTCTGCAAAATATCAAGCGCGTATCTTACCAGTGCAAGCTCAAGAAAAACGCCTTCGTTTTTTAAGTAATAGAATTTGGTACCAGCCACTTTTGTACCAGAATCAAAATCAATTATATCAAGGTCCTGTCCCAGCTTTACATGATCAGACGGAACAAAACCGAAAGAAGCAGGCGTACCAACCCGTTTGACTTCAAGATTGTCCTTGTCTTCTTTCCCGATGGGCGCATCAGGATGAGCCATATTCGGAATGCGCCGCGCTTCAGTATCAAGGGCGGTTTCAACATCTGATAGCTCCGCCTCTGCCGCAGCAATGGTATCTTTTAGGGTTTTACCTTCGTCAATAAGTTTTTGCCGTTCGTCTGCTTCCAGTTTGGCCTTCATTGCCTGGGCATTTGCATTACGTTTTTGCTGAAGGTTCTGCAGATTGGTAACCAATTCTGTTCTCTGTTTGAAAAGACGAGCAACTGCATCAGCATCAGCCTTCATAAAACGGTTGGCAATATTCTTCTTAACAGCTTCAAGATTGTCTGCAATAAAATGATAATCAAGCATATCTCTATTATATCAAATCTAAAAGTGCTATACAAGTAGATAAATCAATAAACCCTAAGTTCACCGTTAATGAAGCGCATTGGTTTTGATTTCCCGTCCGGAGTAACGATAAGTTCACCGTCCTCCCCGATACCATCAAGGTGCCCTTTCCATATTTTTTGAGAGTCAGAGGCTCCCTCTGCAAAAATGACAGGATGACCAAGTTTATATAACCTTGATAAAAGCCTTTGATTCCATGAATTTAAAGGCGGCGTTTTTGGAACTGCCAATTCACAATGCAAATTAGCAAGAATTTTTTCAAGGAGCATTAGCGGAGCTTCATTTTTTGCAAGCAACATGGGACATTCAAACTCCGGAAAATTTTCATTAAAGAATGAAAAGAGGCTTACGGCTTTTTCATACAGATCTTTTGGGAAATCATTCTGTAAGAGGTTCACCCCCATGCCAATAAATACATTGGCACCGTCACTTTCAACCAGTATACCGGCTGCCTTTTTGGCCTTAGCAATTTTGCCAAGCATTATGTCATTGGGCCATTTTACCAGAACTGAACCCGCCATGGCAGGAATAAATTCCTCGATAGCCAAAGCCGCTGCCAAACCGCTTCTAAGGCTTAACGCTTTTGGAAACGCATTAATATCAGTGTAGCGGAGCAGTACCGTAAACATGAGGTTTTGACCTTTCTCTGTAACCCATGGACGGCCCTGTCGTCCGCGCCCTTTTTGCTGGAAATCCGCGAGTATTACTGTACCGTGGGGCGCGCCTTTAGCAGCCAGAGACCTGGAACTGTCCATGGTGCTGTCAACAATTTCCTCATAATACACAGGCGCATCAAAAGGATTTGGGAGCTCAATAATTTCCATCAACAATAGCCTTCACCTTTATATGGTAGCATATTGATTACAATTCATCATCTGTGATATTTTTTTCTTATGAAAGCAGTATGCCTTGATCTTGAGGGAGTGCTGGTTCCGGAAATCTGGATCGCGTTTTCCGAAGCTGTCAATATTCCCGAATTCCGCCGCACAACCAGAGACGAACCGGATTACGATAAATTAATGAAGTACAGGCTCGATCTGCTAAAAAAAAATAACTTTCGCCTGACAGATATTCAAAAAGTTATTGCCGGTATGGATGTACTTGAGGGCGCTCTTGAGTTTACAAAAAAAATCCGCGAGCAAACCCAGTTAATAATTCTTTCCGATACTTACGAGGAGTTTGCAAGGCCCCTAATGCAGAAACTGGGCTGGCCAACGCTTTTCTGCAACAGCCTTGTAATTGCACCTAACGGCGAAATAAGCGGTTATACACTGCGTCAGAAAGAAGGTAAACTGGCAGCCGTAACTGCCCTCAAGTCCCTTAACATGGAAATTTTTGCGGCCGGTGATTCTTTTAACGACCTAAAAATGATACATGAAGCCAATAAAGGCTGTCTTTTCCGTGCGCCAGAAAAAATCAAACAGGAGAACCCAAATATCCCCTGTGCGGAAACTTATGATGATTTATTTAACCTAATAAGTGAATTTTTGAAATCCTGAAAAAAACCGGCATGGTATTTACTACGTTATAAGGCGGCGCAGGACTTTATCGTTATGCCGCCAATCCTTGCCTGTCTTTACACGAAGATCCAAATCAATTTTCCATTCAAAAATTTGCTTCAAATCCTTTAGCGCAGAAAGACGTATGGCTTTAATCATTTCGCCGCCCTTCCCCACTATCATGCCTTTCTGCGATTCCCTTTCGGCAATAATAAAGGCCCGCACCCAAAGACGTTTACCGGACGGACTTTTTTCCCTGTCAGGCGCAATATCGTCCCGTAATTCCGCGTCGGCAATTTCAACATAAATTGAATGCGGCAGCTCTTCGCGCAAACGGTTCATGGCCTTCTCGCGTATAATTTCCGCGATACGGAAGCTGATTTCCTGATCCGTGTAAATATCATCAGGGTACATGGGATCACCTGACGGTGCCATTGCGTATAACGCCGAAAGCAGAGCATCAACACCTTCTTTTTTTAACGCCGAAATTGCAAAACAGTTTGAAGCGGGCAGATCGGGCATTTCTTCTTTCAGAAATTCCAGAACGCCTTTGTAATCAGCCTGTGGTATATCCATCTTGTTGATTGCCGCAATGGTTCTGGAACTGAATGGGAGCAGCCGCTTTGCGATTGCAATTTCTTCGGGGCCGGGCGGCCTTGAAGCGTCAAGAACATATAATATCAATTCAGAATCAACAAGGGCCCTGTCAGAAACTTCGATTAATTTTTTATTGAGTTTTTTTTCTGATGTATGACGGCCGGGCGTATCGACAAAAACAAGCTGCCCGTCTTCCTTGTTAAGTATACCGCGTATGGCGTTACGCGTGGTCTGCGGAACCACACTTGTTATTGCCACCTTTGCGCCGCATATAAAATTTACCAGCGTGGACTTTCCCGATGAAGGCCGGCCCACTACCGCGACAAAGGCGGATTTTTTCAGAAGATTCACCTTACAACCATGACTTTGCGTATTTCGTCCATGTCCGGCCCTACTATGCGTATGTTGTACATGCCCCTTGCGACAGGACGGCCGCCCCTGTTCATTCCGTTCCACGCTGCGCGGTATTCACCGGGCTCTCTGTAACCGCGGTATAATACATCAACCATGGTTCCGTCCAGTGTAAACACCTGTATTGTTACCTGTCCGCCCCTTACAATGCGGTAGTCAAGATAAGTCGACTCACCGTTGGAAGGATTAATTACATTGTTGAGTATGGTAACACCGGCGCGCTGGTGTGTAACATCGTGAACGGCAAAACCAAAAGGCCTTACCTTCCTCCACCAATTTGAAAAATCATTTGATGCAGGCGCAATATCAAGACGGCCTACAAAAAGGTCGGGTGTGGCACTGCTCAACCGGAAGAAGAATTCCATGTTCTTGCCGCTGTTATATCCATCCTGTCCAACAATAAATTCATAAAGGTAAAGATCGCCTGTAGCCGATGGAATTGATGATGATGGAAGCGTATGCGAAAACTGTATATTGGAAAAATACGGCGCCATGTTCGTATA
>Ga0082212_10012678_pt1 | contig 10606 bp, 8 predicted proteins | sample TergutNt197P3_FD_71548 | JGI IMG/M metagenome (GOLD analysis project Ga0082212, IMG submission 71548) | Neocapritermes taracua P3 segment gut microbial communities from Petit-Saut dam, French Guiana - Nt197 P3 | ecosystem: Host-associated > Arthropoda: Insects > Digestive system > Gut ...
AAAATATTGTTACTTTTATAAAACCATACTTTTTCAGGGTTGAGTATTTGTATGCCGTTTCTGGATGGTTTTTCACCCAACAATTCGCGCCAGAATAAATTCACATCGCTGTTACTGTACGTTTTTGCCGCTTTTATGGTAACTTCCTCTATTTCATTGGTTTTTAAAACCACGTCATATTTATGCGAATCTTGTGGCGTATCAATTTTATGAAATACAGACTGATAACCCACATGGGAAACTACGATTTCAAAACTTCCCATTCCCGGAACAGTGAGCGAATAGTTTCCCGCTTCGCCGGATGTGGTTCCAACGGTGGTGTTGGCAATGTAAATGGAAACACCCTGTATCGGAGTTCCGTCAGACGCATCGGTTATGTGGCCGGTGACTAATTGTTGCGCCAGTAATAACGGAGAAACGGATAAAAACAAACAGATAAAGGAATTTCTAAAAAACATAATTTTTCTATTTTTACATTGGGTTAAAGACTAAAATAGGGACAAAAATAGTTAAAAAAATGTAAAGCGGTGATAAAAAATAGCACCGCTTTACCTAAATCAGGCAAAGGAAATCAATTCCTCGCCTTTTCACATCAGTGTGCTGGCTTTTGTGCCTGAAAGATTCAAAGATAAGCTACTATCAAATATCATACGACAAAAGCACGGTTTATTTGATTAGCAATATAAAACGTTATTCTTTACATTTTCCACCAAGAAGCATCACACATTCATTATCAACTGCGGTCGTGCAAAAAGGAGCTTCCAGTAGCGGAACCCACCAACAACACTCACATAGCATATAAGTCCACGATCCGCCTGTCACATTTTTCAACTCTTTCGGACTCATAACATTTTTAAGCCCATTAATTACAATTTTCTTTTGGACACCTCTAAAAACTCTAAAAAATCTTCATTTTTTTGTTGAATATCCATAAAATCAGTATCTTTGAGGCGTAAAATATATTTTGGTCATGACAAGCAAGAAAACCTTCAAAAGACATCGTGATTACGGATTTTGGGATCAGGACATTCGTTTAAGCAAGTTAAGTCAGTTAGGCGACCCGTTAGAGAATTTGAATAAAGGAGTTGATTTTGAGATGTTCAGGTTGCTTCTTGAAGAAGGCTTGAATAAAGAGCCTTCCGGCAATGGCGGTCGTCCTCCTTACGACTACGTTCTAATGTTCAAGATCATGATTTTACAGCGTTATTACAATTTATCCGATGATCAGGTTGAATATCAGATCAATGATCGTATGAGTTTCATGCGTTTTCTTGATTTAAGCATTGCCGACGATATACCTGACAGCAAGACGGTATGGAATTTTCGTGAACAATTAACGGATCTTGGTTTGGTAGAAGGACTTTTTGCTTTGTTTTTACAAGAGTTAGATAAGTTACATTTGATCGTAAATGAGGGTAAAATCATAGATGCCAGTTTTGTAGAGGTTCCTCGTCAGCGCAATAGACGTGATGAAAACAAACAGATCAAATCAGGTGAAATTCCTGCCCGCTTTGAAGCCAATCCGCATGTAAAATCTCAAAAGGATACAGATGCAAGATGGACAAAGAAAAACAACGTAAGTTTTTTTGGTTACAAGAATCATCTCAAAGAAGATTCCGGCAGTAAACTTATTGTCAAGTATCTGGTAACCGATGCCAGCGTACATGATTCCCAAGCCACAGAAGAGTTGTTGGAAGAAAAAGACAAGGGAGAAGATTTCTATGCCGATTCAGCCTACAGCGGTGAACCACAGGAAAAGATTATTGCAGGCAGGCAGATGAATAACAAGGTCTGTGAGAAAGGCACACGCAATCACCCTTTGACGGATGAACAAAAAGCCAGTAATCGCGAAAAATCAAGGGTTCGCTCACGGGTAGAACATATCTTTGGATTTATGGAAATGAGTATGAATGAAATGTACATTAACTGTGTTGGTATCAAGCGGGCAACCGCCATTATTGGTTTGATGAATTTGACTTATAACATGTACCGTAAAATTCAATTAATACCGGTTTAATGGGATAACTGTGTCTATACTTTTCTGACACAAAGTGTAATGCGCTGAATATGTGCGAAATGGAAAAATGGTGAGAAAACTGCTTAAAAAGACTAACCACTAATTCTCAAAAAATATGAGCACAAAAAAATGCTGTCGAGAAAAATGGGGTTTTTAGAGGTTACCGATAATAAATCAACCTGAATAATACCGGTACACTGGTACACTTTCTGCCGGAATGTCAGTCATTTTTTTCAGCAAAATAACTAAAAAATGTGACGTGAACCCTCTGATAGATGAAAAATTTTCCTATCTAAAATGGTACACTTTGCTCCGGAATAGGTGGTACACTTTACTCCGAAACGGGTGGTACACTTTGCTCCGGATTGGGTGGTACACTATGACCGAAATCATCAACGTTGCGTTGGTATGCCGGAAAACAAGGAGCGTTAGAGTCTACAAAAGTAAAAGATTTTCATTACGGGATAATCCGGCCAAAGGCAAGAGCGACGCTTACTATCGGCTGAATTTTAACTGGATAGGGTGGCTGGGTGCAAAATGAGTAAATGGTTTGTTTCGCTGCCGTATTTCTTTTCAAAATTTATACCCTATACCCATATTAACGCAGAAAAATGAAAAACCCTTGCTTGCAAAACTTCGAAAACCATTCAGTGCCTCATTAGAATTTCCGCTATTATGAGGAAAATACCATCTCACACCGGGGTTAAATGATAGCAGTATACCGTTATTCAATTCATATTCCCAACCGACGCTCAATTGCCAGCCTAAATTGATTAATAATTCATGATAGGATAGAGAACTTGATCCCATACCTTTTTCATTGATATAAAAAGTGAATTGTTGTCCGAATTGAAGATATACAGGATATGAAAAGTAATATCTGATTGCAATAGGCAAGTCAATAAATCTACCTTTGTGCTTAATTTTGTCAATATTGTCAAACACACGGTGTTCTGCCCTCTGGACAAATAATCTTTGTTCAAGACCCGTACAGAAAGACCATCGATCAGTTAATCCTCTTGAATAATCAAGTCCAAACATGTAACTATAATCAACGTTAAATCTATCAATACCTATAAAATCATAAGGCGCTACATGAACACCAATGGTGTTCTTTTTAGCAACATGGAAAGTTTCGGTTTGCCCGAATAGATTTAGCGCTAAAAAACTTAACGAAATAAACAAAAATAATCTTTTCATTGGTTTAAATTTATGGTAAAAAAATATTGTACAAAGATAAACTTTTTTCATTCCATTCAAAAAAACTTCATTATTTTTGCGTCGTACATTATACCCTTGATTCTCATTATTTATAAACAATTAGGATAAATTTCAATCATTAAAGCTGAATTTCTAAAAAGCAGTCGTTTGCTGAAAGAATGCCCGAAACCGGACATACCTGAATATGCCTTCATCGGTCGGTCGAATGTGGGTAAGTCGTCGCTTATCAATATGTTGTGCATGAACGGAGGTTTGGCCAAAACATCGGCAACACCCGGAAAAACAAGGCTCATCAATCATTTTTTAGTCAACGGGAGTTGGTATTTAGTTGATTTGCCGGGGTATGGCTACGCAAAAGTTTCGAAAAGTATACGCAAAGATTTCGACAAAACGTTATTCAACTATCTGAGCAAACGCGAAAATCTGTATTGCGTATTTGTGCTCATTGATTCGCGTATTCCTCCGCAAGCCAACGATATGGAGTTTATCAGCCGGTTGGGCGAATTACAAATCCCTTTTGTTATTGTATTCACCAAAACCGACAAAGTGACACAAAAAAAATTAAGCGATAATACCAAACTGTTTAAGAATGAAATGCTGAAAACCTGGGAAGAACTACCGCCATGTTTTTATTCTTCGGCTACTACCAAACGGGGGAGGGAAGAGATTCTTGAATATATAGAAGAAACAAACAAAAACCTCCCTGACAGTGGTCAATAGACTTTGTCAGGGAGGATACTTGCGGATTCAATAGAAATTTCTATACGAAAAATTACGGCATTGCCGGAAGGCTCCAACCTTCGCGATAGGTATGTTTGACCAATTCGGCAGCAAAAGCCTGAGCATTTTCGGGATCAGTCCAGTCCTTTTTGAATTGCGGATCGCCATCAATTATAGTAAAACCGTCTTTGACAACAGTTCTAATCGTTTCATCAGCGCCAATATTCGTGAATTTCATATTGGGTCCATCCCAATCTAAAACTTTGTTCAAGGCTTGCAGACGAACTGCCAATACGCCCATCACAACCATTTCGTTGAATGGTCCGGATTCACTGAAGTCGGCTTTAGGTTTCACACGGTTTGCAGGGCTTTCCTTACAGGCGCGCACCCAATCCATTTCGTGCGATATTGTACGTGGGCCGCGAGCTGCTGCGTTTGCCTGTGTTCCCATTCCTCCACCTCCGGCTGGTGCAGTAGCAGCGCCTGTGGCTAACGGTAAGCGACGAACTGTCTGCGGCACTTCCGGTACTCGTCCTGATAACAACCATGGGCCATTGGCATAGCAGCCGCAGAGCAATGTATCTTTTGTTCCGTGGAAAATTGTCAAACCTCCGCCTGATCCCATCAATTCTCTTCCTTGCGGGAATCCTGCCGGACGATCCGGCATCATTCCGCCGTCGTACCAGTGAATTTCAACTTCCGGCATAGCTACTTTAGGCATATTATCACGAGCAGGGTAGGTAAGTTTTACATGTTGCGCATGAGGTGCGCAATGGTTAAGCAACAGGGTTGACGATGCTTCCGCTTTAATCGGATATTGCAATTTCAATGCTACGAAAGGGTTGTGCATAATATGACATGCCATATCTCCGAGCGCTCCTGTACCGTAAGGCCACCAGCCGCGCCAGTTCCAGGGATGATACAGTTGATTGTATGGATACATCTTGGCAGGTCCGGTAAATAAATCCCAATTCAAAGTGGAAGGAATTTTATCCGCTTTTTCCGGGGTATTCAAACCTTGCAGCCATACAGGCCGGTTGGTTGCACATTCTACTTTTCTCACTTCGCCAATTTCGCCGTTCCAAATCCATTCGCATATTTGATTAACGCCTTCGCCCGAAGCTCCCTGATTACCCATTTGTGTAGCAACCTGGTATTTTTCAGCAAGTTTTGTTAATAAACGAGATTCGTAAACGGAGTGAGTAAGCGGTTTTTGTACAAACATGTGTTTGCCTAACGTTATACCGTTAGCAGCAATGGCAGCGTGCGTATGGTCGGCAGTAGCAACGATCACGGCGTCAATACCTTTGCCCATTTCGTCGTACATTTTACGCCAGTCATAATACTTTTTCGCTTCCGGGTTAGCGTCAAATACAGATTTAGCATATTTCCAGTCCACGTCGCACAGAGCAACGATATTTTCCGTAGGTTTTACTGCCCTAAGATTGGCATTACCCTGACCGCCAATACCTACAATTGCAATATTCAATTTGTCGGAGGGCGCTTGTTTATGTCCCAAAACACTTCCCATGACATGACTGGGAATGATGGTAAAAGCTGCGGCAGCAGTTGCCGTTGTACCTAAAAAGGTTCTTCTTGATACTTTGTTATTCATATTTAACTTAATTTATTGTTGTTTAAAAAAATTAATCCAAAATTTTAATTCTGATGTTCTTGAACCACACATCGTCGCCGTGGTCTTGCAGGCCAATGTAACCTTCACGATTCGCGCCGCCGCAATTGTTTAGCAGTTCGAATGCAAGTGGCCATTCAGCCTGGCTGAATTTGCTATTTTGCAGCATATCTGTCCATTTCGGAGTCCACATGTGATATTCCAGCACATTTTCACCGTTTTGCTGATGCAGTACAGTACCTCTGTAAACAATAATGGTGGTATTGTTCCATTCACCAAAAGGCTTAGCATTCTGCGGTTTAGCAGGAATCATATCATACAGGGATGTTGACATGCGATTGCCATCTACACCCATTTTGGCATCAACATGGTTTTCATTATCCAATACCTGACTTTCAGGAGCAGAGATATAGATAGGTTCACCTTTGATTTCCTGAGCTAAATAGAAAATTCCGGAATTAGCGCCTCTGGAACATTTCCAATCAATGGACAATTCAAAGTTTTTGAATTTATGTCCAAAAATCAGGTCACCGCCGTCAGCCTCCTGAGCTTCTCCGCCACCGCTTCCGTTAAATTTGATTGTGCCCTCGTCAATCACCCATCTGCCCGGAACATTGTCGCGGTTATAACCTCTCCAGCCGTTGAAGGTTTTCCCGTCGAAAAGAACATAAAATCCATCCTTGTCCAAAGCAAACTTGGAAAGACTGTATTGCGTCTTGTCCAAAATAGTGTATTCGGGACATACATCAGTTTCAGGTACCACTGTTTCTGTAGTAACGATGATGATATTTTCCCACGGTTCAGCAGCTTGTTGGATTTGTCCGGCAGACTTCGATGATCCGCCACCACCACACGATACAAGAGCAAAAGCTAAACATACACTTGTTACGATAATTACATTTTTTACTTTCATACGATTATTTTTAAAACTGTTTAAAATTATGCAGGCATTGCAGGCAGCGACCAACCATCCCTGTAGGTATGCTTAATCAATTCCTGAGCAAATTCTTTGGCATTGAAACGTACACTGGGAGCATCAAATTTGGGATCTCCATCTTCGATCCTGAAGTTATCAGCCTCAATCATAGAAACCCGATCGTTATCGCCAATATTGGTGAACTGCATGTTGGCGCCATCCCATTCCAATTCTTTATTAAGAGATTGGAGACGAACAGCCAAAACACCCATAACAACCATTTCGTTGAACGGACCTGCTTCGGCAAAGTATGAAGCGCCTTCAACACGGTTTTCAGGACTTTCTTTGCAGGCGCGTACCCAGTCCATTTCATGCCCGCCATTCATTGCATTATCGACTTCGCGTTGCGTTTTCGGCGAAGTAGGCGTCTTGCCCGAAAGCAACCATGGATTAACGCCATAGCATCCGCATACCAGCGTATCTTTCGTGCCATAGAAAATTGCAGCTCCGCCCGAATCGTTCATATTTTTACCTGCAGGCCATCCTTTGGGCATCACGGGCTTGATTCCGCCATCGTACCAGTTGACTTCCACTTCGGGAAATTTCACTTTTTTGACACTGGGTACAGTTCGTGTCGGGAAAATATAACGAACAGATTGTGCTGTAGGTGCGCAGTCAACGAGCAACTGAGTTGAAGTGCCTTGTACCTTTGTGGGATAACCCAACTGTAAAGCTTTAAAAATAGGGTGCATGATGTGGCAAGCCATATCGCCAAGAGCGCCGGTACCATAATTCCACCATCCGCGCCAGTTCCATGGGTGGTAAATCTCATGGAAAGGAACTACTTTGGCAGGCCCGGTGAATAAATCCCAATTCAGCGTATCGGGAACCCACATCCCTTGTTTGGGCGTATTCAAACCCTGCGGCCAAATCGGACGATCAGTAAATGTATCTACACGTGTTACTTCGCCTATCTGCCCATCCCAAATCCAGTCAATAACCTGGCGCACACCGGGTCCCGAACTGCCCTGATTACCCATCTGGGTCGCTACTTTGTGTTTCGCAGCTAATTTAGTGAGTAAACGCGATTCGTAAACTGTGTGGGTTAACGGTTTTTGCACATACACATGTTTGCCCAAAGTCATTGCCGTTGCAGCGATGATGGCATGCGTATGGTCAGCTGTTGCTACGATCACGGCGTCAATGGATCGTCCCATTTCGTCGTACATTTTGCGCCAATCCCAATACTTTTTTGCACCCGGATTTTCATCGAATACTTTTGCGGTATATTTCCAGTCTACATCGCAGATGGCAACGATATTTTCTGTGGGCTTCACATTCTTGAGATTGGAATTACCCATACCGCCGGCGCCCACGACAGCGATATTTAATTTGTCACTGGGCGCTTTGTGCCCTAAAACACTTCCCATTGCATGATTGGGAATAACGGTAAACGCTGCGGCAGCAGTTGCCGTTGTACCTAAAAAGGTTCTTCTTGATATTTTATGATTCATGTTATAAAATGGTTTTTGAACGAAAAATTAACAATTGATTTAGTTATAGCCTAATTCGTGGCAAAGGTTAAAAAAAAAAATGATTTGCAAAAATTTATTTGTTAATTTTTGCATAAAAAAAAGAAATCCGCATGTTGGGACACATACAGATTTCTTTCAATATATAAAATATGCTATGCGGGCATCGACGGTAATGACCAACCATCGCGATAAGTGTGTTTGATCAGTTCCTGTGCTGTCGCTTTGGCATTCATAGGTTCTCCCATGTTTCTCTGCATATTGCCTGCGCCAACACCGAGTGAATTAATCCAACGAATTTCATCGTTATCGCCAATATTGGTAAACTGCATATTGGGCCCATCCCACAACAGCTCTCTGTTCAAACTTTGGAGACGAACAGCCAGAACGCCCATCACTACCATTTCGTTGAACGGGCCTGCTTCGCCAAAATAGGAAGCTGTTTGTGTTCGGTTTTCCGGACTTTCCTTGCAGGCGCGTAACCAGTCGTATGTATGCGGTTCAATTCTTACCGCTCTTGCCCGGTTTTCCGGAGTTCCCCCTTCATTGAACGCAGCAAACGGATCATTGGCGGCTGCTGCTGCAGGAGCCGGTTGAGCTACAGGAGCAGGGGGCGTCGGCACTTCGCGTTGTGTTTTGGGCGAGTTGGGAGTACGGCCTGAAAGCAACCAGGGGTTGCGACCATAACATCCGCAAATAATTTTGTCTTTGGTTCCATGGAAAATAACAGGACCTTCCAAGCCTGAATCCAATACTTTGCCATCAGGCCAACCTTTTGGCAACTCCATCAAAATACCGCCGTCTGTCCATACAACCTCTACTTCCGGATATTTGACTTTATTGGTGTTGAATTGTGCACGCTCCGGAAATGTTAGTTTAACTTTCTGTGACACAGGAGCACAATCAGCGAGCAATGCGGTTGAAGAGCCTTGTACTTTCGTTGGGTATCCTAATTTGAGGGCTTTGAAAACCGGGTGCATGATATGGCAGGCCATATCGCCGAGAGCGCCCGTTCCGAATGCCCACCATCCGCGCCATGCAAAGGGCGTATAGTCACTATAGTAAGGAACCATTTTTGCCGGTCCAATCCACAAATCCCAGTTTAGTGTGTCGGGAACAAAGTGTCCCTGATCGGGGAGTGGATTCAAGCCTTGTGGCCAGATTGGACGGTTGGTAGCACATTCTACTTTTGTAACCTCGCCAATTTGTCCGTCGGCAATCCAGTCGCAAATCTGGCGAACGCCTTCATTCGACGCACCCTGATTACCCATCTGGGTAGCTACTCTGTGCTTTTCAGCTAATTTTGTCAATAATCGAGACTCATAGACCGAGTGAGTCAACGGTTTTTCACAATACACATGTTTGCCCATTGTAATAGCCCGCGCAGAGATAATAGCATGATTATGGTCGGGTGTTCCAACCACAACAGCATCAATGGTATTCCCCATCTCATCCAACATTTTACGCCAGTCAGAATATTTTTTGGCGTTTGGATATTGTCCTAACAGCGGCGCTGCTCTTTGCCAGTCAGTATCGCAAAGAGCAACAATATTTTCACCTGCACCTGCCGAACTGCGAAGAATAGAACCTGCTCTGCCGGCAGGTCCTACGACAGAAACGTTTAATTTATCGGATGGAGCCTGGTATCCATGGCTTTTTCCCAAAATAGAACTGGGCGCAATTGTAAAAACTGCTGCCGCAGCTGCACCTCTCTGTAAGAAGTGTCTTCTTGAAATTTTTGTCATAGTAATAATTTTTAATAATTAGTTTTTTGCATCTAATCAAGGCATGGCAGGTAACGACCAACCATCGCGATAGGTGTGTTTGATCAACTCGGCAGCAAATGCCTGTGCATTTTCCGGATCTGTCCAGGTCTTATCGAATTTCGGGTCGCCATCAATAATAGTAAAACCGTCTTTGATAACAGTTCTGATCGTTTCATCGGCGCCAATATTCGTAAACTTCATATTCGGTCCATCCCATTCTAAAACTTTGTTCAAGGCTTGCAGGCGAACAGCCAACACGCCCATAACAACCATTTCGTTGAATGGTCCGGATTCACTAAAGTCGGCTTTAGGTTTCACACGGTTTGCAGGACTTTCCTTACAAGCGCGAACCCAATCCATTTCGTGCGATATCGTACGTGGGCCGCGAGCTGCAGCGTTTGCTTGTGCTCCCATTCCTCCACCTCCTGTCGGAGCAGCAGCTACGCCTGTGGCTAATGGCAAGCGACGCAGTGTTTGCGGCACTTCAGGTACGCGTCCCGATAATAACCATGGCCCATTGGCATAACAACCGCAGAGCAATGTATCCTTTGTTCCGTGGAATATGGTCAAACCTCCTCCGGATCCCATTAATTCTCTTCCTTGCGGGAATCCTGCAGGACGATCCGGCAACATGCCGCCATCGTACCAGTGAATTTCAACTTCCGGCATAGCCACTTTAGGCATATTATCACGAGCCGGATAGGTAAGTTTTACATGTTGAGCATGAGGCGCGCAATGATTAAGTAACAGTGTTGATGAAGCTTCCGCCTTAATCGGATATTGCAATTTCAATGCAATGAA